>Ga0209554_1001104_pt1 | contig 21175 bp, 14 predicted proteins | sample MarorgKNORR_S2LV_5_FD_188221 | JGI IMG/M metagenome (GOLD analysis project Ga0209554, IMG submission 188221) | Marine microbial communities from the Southern Atlantic Ocean, analyzing organic carbon cycling - Bottom_A/KNORR_S2/LV (SPAdes) (version 2) | ecosystem: Environmental > Aquatic > Marine...
CGATCAGAGACCATCCCCTGCCCATTACAGCCTGCCGTCTTTGCGGCGCACCGAGGGGACACTGGTCACCCTGCAGTGGTGCGAACAGTCCCGTTGCCAAGCAACTCGTGCAGACGAGCCGTGAGTTGCGCACCGGCCTGGACGCTGAAAGGCATGTCGAGCCGGACGATTTTACTACCGGTCTCGATTTCGAGCATCGCGGCGTCGGTCCCGGGGAATTCCATGAATAGCCTGACGATGTCCTCCAGTCGGTATCGGTCGTCGGCAGCGTCGCCGGTCTCTTTTACTCGGACCAGCATAGGTCCGTTATTCGGCATGGCCTGCCCGCTGATGTCGTCATCCGAGTTGGTTCCGGTCGGCGTCGTGGATTCAATCGCCAGTGTGGCTTCCTTTTGGTTTGAGTTATTCGGGTTATCTGCGGGAGCCTCGCGAATCGATTCGGATCCGCCTTTCCCGTTTGCCGTGTTCTGCACCGGTTCGGTACGCATCGAGTGGGCGGGGTCATTCAGTACCGGTCTTGGTTCGGATGCTTCATTGAAGCCTGCCCGGACGATTGGTGCTGGCTCATTTTGTGCTGCTTCAGCATCCGATTCAGCCTGCCCTTCGGCTTTCAGTTGGTACTCGTGGGCCTCTTCGACTGAAATTGACAGGCGGCCCATGCGCTCACGCACTTCGCCAGTGATAGAGACGAAGCTTCCGTTCTGCCACAGGCCGGGGTTTTGTTCGAGGATATTGGGCCAGACAACCACTTCTATGTTGCCATCCAGCAGCGTGAGGCTGAGCGAAAGGAATTTTTCGCCTCGCTTGGTGGTCAGTTCCCGAATGTCGCTCACCTGTCCGAGGGCGGCTTTTTTCTGGCCCGTAATATCTGGTGTGATATCGGCTGCGAACACGACTATGTTGCCCGGTTGCTGCCGCATTTCCCTGGTGAATGGGCTCTGGGTCAATTCGACCCCGAGCAGATCGCGCTCCCAGATGACTCGTTCCTGGTCTGTCGTATCGTCGCCCGTGGTGACCTCGATCTCGACCATGGGCACGGGAACGGATTCACCGAGCATGTCGAACATCGAGGTTTGCCCCGATTCCCGCAGCTTGGTTTGCCTTTGGATGGCCGCGATAATACGGTCGACCGACTCCAGAAGGTTGCCGCGCCCTCCAAACTGATCGAAGGCACCTACCCTTATCAGGCTTTCAAGGGTGCGGCGGTTGAGCGACTTGGAATCGACGCGGCGGCAAATGTCTTCGATGTCCTTGAACAGTCCGGCCGTCTCGCGGGCCTCGACTATCGGGTCGATCGCTGATACTCCAACGTTCTTGACTGCGGCGAGCCCGAACCTGATCGCGTCGTTGCCGTCGGAGTCTCGCTCGATCGTGAAACCGGACCGGGAATAGTTGATGCTCGGCGGTTTTACGGTGATCCCGATCCGTACCGCTTCTCGAACGGCCTCGCCGACCTTTTCCGGGTTGCCTGACGCCGAATCGAGGACTGCCGCGAGGTATTCGGTGGGGTTGTTCGCTTTGAAATAGGCGGTCCAGTAGGCGATATAAGCGTATGAGACGGCGTGTGCCTTATTGAAGCCGTATCCGGCAAACGGCACCATGAGTTCGAACACGATATCGGCCTGTTTACTCGTGTATCCCTTTTTAAGGGCTCCGGCTACGAATTTTTCGTGCTCCGCTTCCATTACAGACGGGATTTTCTTGCCCATCGCCTTTCGAAGAATGTCGGCTTCGCCCAGCGTGTACCCGCCGAAGGCCTGCGCGATCAACATGACTTGGTCCTGGTATACGATTACCCCGTATGTGGGCTCCAGGAGCTCCCGCAGGTCGTCGTGGGGGTAGGTAATCTCCGCCCGCCCGTGTTTGGCATCGATGAAGGTGCCGATGTGTTCCATTGGCCCGGGCCGGTACAGGGCGATCATGGCTGCGAGGTCGTTGATGGTGGTCGGCTTCAGCTCTTTGACATTGCGCCGCATTCCAGCCGATTCAAGTTGGAACACGCCAAAGGTATCGCCCTCGCCCAGAAGTCGGAAAGTCTTTTCGTCGTCGATCGGAACTTCGTAAACCGTCGTGTACTCGCCGGTTGTTTCGGCGATCATCTTCACACATCGGTCGAGGATCGACAGGTTGGCGAGGCCCAGGAAATCCATCTTGAGTAAGCCGACGTCGGCAACCGGGTTCATCGAATACTGGGTCGTCGGGCTGGAATCCTCCTTGCCGCTGGTCGACCGCTGTAGCGGCACATACTCGGTTAGCGGCTTTTCAGAGATGACCACAGCGGCGGCGTGCGTGCTGGCGTGACGAACAGAACCCTCAACACGCTGCGCCATCTCGATCAGGTCTCGGGCGTCGCGGTTGCGGCTGATTTCGCTTCGCATTTCTACAGATTCTGCGATTGCGTCTTTCAGCTTGATGTTGAGAGTAAGCGGCACCATTTTTGCGAGCTTGTCACTGAGCTCGAGTGGCAACGCCATTGCGCGGGCTGTGTCGCGTATCGCGGCCTTGGCCCCGAGTGTTCCGAACGTGATTATCTGGGCGACGTGATCGCGACCGTAGTGGTCGATGCAGTACTTGATCACCTCCTCACGGCGGTCATCGGCAAAGTCCATGTCAATGTCGGGCATTTCGCGCCGCTCGACGTTCAGGAACCGTTCAAAGAAGAGATCGGCTTCGACCGGGTCGATCTGCGTGACTTCGAGGCAGTACAACACCAGGCTGGAAGCGGCCGAGCCCCGGACTGCCGAGAGAATTCCACGCTCGTTGACGAAGTTGAAGATGTCCCAGCAAACAAGGAAATAGTCTGAGAACTTGGTTTCTTCGATGATCCCGAGCTCGTATTCGAGTCGCTCGATCACTTTTTCGGTGGGAGATTCAAACCGTTTCTTGAGACCCGCGTAGCAGAGCTCCCGGAGGTATTCCATGGATGGCTTGTTTTTTGGAGTCGGGAATCGCATCGCCAGGATGCGGCCGAACTCCAGTTCCAGCTCGCACGATTCGGCGATCTGCAGGGTGTTTTCAAGGGCTTCCGGGACGTGCGACCAGCCTTCACCCATCTCCGCGGCGCTGCGCAGGTAGTAGGTGGTGGCTTCCATGCGAAGCCGTTTTGGGTCTTTCACGTTCGAGTTTGTCTGGATGCAGGTGAGAATGTCCTGTGCGATGTGATCGTCACGCCGGACGTAGTGTGAATCGTTAGTGACGACCATCGGGAGACCGGTCTGTCTGCTGAGATTGATGATGGCGTCGTTTATCTCGGCTTGACCCGGAATGTGTTCGTGCATCATCAGCTCGAGGTAGTAACGGTCCTGGAACACGTTTCCGTACCATTCGAGAGCCTCGTGTGCGGCATCGAGATCGCCCGCCTTGATCGAGCGCGCCAGTTCGCCTGAAGGGCAACCGGAGAGGGCGATCAGGCCTTCTGAATATTTCTCGAGAATCTCGCGGTCCATCCGCGGGCGGTAGTAAAAGCCTTCAAGGTGCGACGCTGTCACCAGTTTCAGAAGGTTCTGGTAGCCTGCCCTGTTCTGGGCGAGCAGGGTCATGTGAAAGGGGAAGCGCTTCGCCGGGTTTCGTTCGCTCCGCGAACCGTCGGCAACGTAGCATTCCACGCCGATTATTGGCTTTACCCCAACTTTTTTGGCCGCCTGGTAAAACTCGATCGCGCCGTGGAGGTTGCCGTGGTCGGTCAGGGCAATGGCTGGCTGCCCGAGTTCTTTCGTCCGATTGACCATATCGCCCAGTCTGCTGAAACCATCGAGCAGGGAATACTCTGAGTGATTGTGTAGGTGGACGAACCGATCGGTCACAGGCGGTGATTTCTGTATTTTGGGCGGAGGTCGCGGGCGGTCATCGGAGCATAGCCTTCCCTCGTTATCGAGTCGAGTCCGATTATGGATTTACGACCACAAAGATAGCCGATTTCGTGGCGAATACGGATGGTTGGTGACACCCCGGACAGTGGGCAACATGGAACGGTTTACCCGCCTGAAACGTTTTTCAAATGAACGAGTCCCGGTTCGGGCGATGATAGAGTCAAAATCGGTTGCTATCGATATGCCGCCGACATGGGATGGCAGCAAGCTGCAGGTTGGCAGGGGCGGGGGAGAGATTTGACTTCAAAGGGTATTGGCAACGGTCAAAAAATACTTGTTGTCGACGATGAGCACATGTCCGACCTCATGCGTTCGGTGCTGCGCCGCCTCGAATCGGACGGGTTCAGGCCGATTGTCGTTGCACCGGAGGGCCCTCGTGTAAGTGGCGACGACTACGAGGCGCAGACGTTGTTTGCGATGGAAGAGGAGCGTCCTGCGGCGATCCTGCTCGATGTGCGGTTTGGCGAGTATGACACCGACCGGTTCAAGGGACTGTCGATACTGAAGAAAATCGTGGACCGTGACAGCAGCATGCCGGTGCTGATGTTTACGCAGTATACGGAGGGGCCGTACCGGGATACCGCGGTGACGGCGAGCCTGGGTGCGAGCCCATCGGTAGATTTCATCGACAAGCTGGCGAGCCCGGAAGAGGTTGTGCTGCGGCTGCGTCGACTGATCGGCACTGCACCGGAAACGATTAAGATTGGGTCGTTGTTCGAGATAGATGCAGAAAACGCCGCCGTGTACGCGATCGAGGGTGGGAGGCGCGATCTGCTTCGGGAGATCCAGGGCATGAAACTCGAAATTCTCAGCGAACTGGCGGCCGCGTATTTTCGGTCGGAAGGCGAGTTGGTGCCGTTTTCCCGACTTGAACGGTTCTCGGAGGGCGAGGATTCGCGGGCGTCTCTGAGGGTGAGAATCCGAGAGCTTAAAGTTTCTCTTGGAAATGCGGTTTCTCGAGATTTCGGAGCGACCCAGTTGATAATTAACATTCGTAATCGCGGATATCGGCTGGTTCCACCCGTCGACTAATGCGGCTTGCGCAGGTCTGTGATTTATGGGACTGATCAGGCCCGAGGGGCGAACTGGATCAAATTGTTGAACGACCGATTGCTGAAATTTCTGAGAAATGGTGGGGCAGCACTGGCCGCAATCGGGTTGGTGCTAGTTTTGCTTTCGCCCGTGATCGGCGAGCCAATTTCACGCGATTCGCTCTGGTGGATTGAGCCAGTCGCCTACGTTGGGGCCGGGGTGTTTTTCCTTGGCGCGATTGCTTGGTCTGTGTCGGTTCAACTGGCATCCCGACGACAAAAGAATAGTGGGAGCGACCGCAGCTGGAGCCGGGTTACGCAGGACTACTTCGATACTTTTGCGCACGACATGGGTCGGCCGCTGCGCAGAATTTTAGGCAAGCAGCGTGAGGTGCGGGCCCTGCTCAGTGAAACCGGCGAGGCAACGCCCCGAATGGTGACAGAACTGCTGGACGAGATCGAGCAGCAGGCACCCAACTTCAGGTTGATGATTGAAAATGTCCGGGTATTGGTCGACCTCGAAGACGAAGAAGCGCGACCGGCGGTTGAACCGGTTGATGTGGCCGGGGTTATCCGAAACATAGCCGACCGCTATTTGCCGATTGCCCGGGAACGCGATCTGGAGCTGGTGTGGTGGTGTGAACCGGCTGAGTTTGGCCTGGTTTATGGCGATGCATCTGCCCTGGACCATGTGGTCACGAACCTCGTCGATAACGCGACCAAGTTCGCCGCCGGTCAGATCGAGATTCGATTGACCCGCAACGATAGCCACTTCCTTGTGAGGGTCTGGGACGATGGGCCGGGCATCGCCGAATCGCACCTGGCGCATGTGTTCGACCGTGGGTGGACTCCGGAACTCTCGGCAAGGCGGGAGAAACAGAGTTCGGGTCTTGGCCTGTTCATCGCAAATTCGCTTACCGAGCGTTGCGGGGGCGACCTGCTGGTTGAATCGAAACAGTCGACGAGCGGTGATCTGAACGAACAGCACGCTGCATTCACCCTGTCGCTTCCGCTTGACAACCGGCCAACGGCTGCCAGATGAGGGCGGTGCGAAATCGGTCACACTTGGGCGTGATGTTCTTTCGAGTCGGCTATTTAGCGTTGGTATTGTCACTGGTGATTCTCGCGGCTGCGGGTTGCGTTGAGAGTCGCGCACGGCATACACCGGTGCCTCCGACGGCGACCGCTACTGCAACCGCAGTTCCTCCCCAGCCGACTGCGACGCCAACACCTGTTCCAACGGCCATTCCGGTGCCGACTGCAACTGCGACGCCGACTCGTGTGCCGCCGACGCCAACCCCGGTGCCGACGTCGACTCCTGAGCCCACCCCGACCTCGACCCCGCGCTCTGGCACATTCAACCTGTCGCTCAATTTGGAGGGCATCGGCGATGAAAGCGTGGTACGCAGCGAGACTGTGCTATTGCGGGGGCGTACTGCCGCCGATGCCATAGTCAGCGTGAACGGCGTGATCGTCGAAGTTCAATCGGATGGAACATTTGAATTGACGCTGGCCCTTGATCCCGGACCGAACCTGGTGGAGATCGTTGCCAGCGATCTCGATGGCAACTCGATAAGTTCAACGCTGGCGATCATCTCGATTCCGGAGGATTCGTCATGATGAATCGAGTCGCCAGGGCGATGTCGTCAGTACCGGTTCGCTGTAACACAATCGTAACGACGTTTACCCCACTGTTTAACAGTTGGGATCCTTCTCAACTTGTTCGATTGAATCAGGGTATGTCCAGACGGCTCAGGGCTCGAGTAAACAGGTTGGTACGCCTGCAGGTGGCGAGCGTAATCGCGCTCGTCGTTATCTTTGGGGCGGCAGGCGCCGGTACGGCGAATGCCGGAACCGGGTCGTCTGCAGAATCGGCTCCAGGTTCCGCCGGTATCGAAGCTGTTTTCGGCACCGCTGTTGAGGTGCGGCCGCCCGATGCGATCGTGTTGGCGACTAATGCGGGTCTGTTAACTCTGAAATTCAACGAACTGTCGGAGATAAAGATTGGCTCGAATATCGCTTCGGTCGCAGATGTAGTTGAAGGCGACAGGGTCATATCCACCGCCAGGCGTGATGATTCGGGCGACTTGATCGCACTTAAAACGATCATCCAGATCGCGAACTCTCAGCCGATTACGAAGCATATCGTCGGTGTGGTGACGGACGCCACGGACGAGGAGATCTCGATACAGACCCGGAACGGCGATGTCGTGGTGGTCCTTATTTCTGCAGGGGTCGATTCGCCACTTGTCGGTGATGGGATAACGCTGGTTGCACAGCTTGACAGGTCGAGTGGCGTACTGACCGCTCGTGGGTTCGAGTTGACGAGCAAGACTGTCGAGCGGCTGGAGGTTGCGAGTGACCGGGCCGCCGATAAGGCTGAAAAGGAGCGTCTTGCGCAGATCGCAATCGAAGCCCGGAGCAAACACCTGAGTGCACTCGACGATGCCGCACGGGCTCTACAGCGGGTGATTGATGCCGGACGTGTCGACCGCGAGGCCCTCGATCATGCCGCGAACCAGATTAACGAGATTCAGCGGCGGTTCAACGAGTTAAAGCGCATTTACGATCGTGCCGCCCGGGACCGCAACGAAGAATTGCCGTTACTGACGATTTCGGGTGCCCTCGTGGACGAGATTGGCGAGACGTCGTTCACCATCGTCCCCAGGGGCGAACAGGATGCCGATCCGTTCTCAGTGACGTTCTCGTCCGATCCAGAGTCCACCAGAGTGACGATTCCGGATGACTGGCCCGGACTGTCGGATGTTGAATTTGAAGAACCTCTATTGCTGGCGGATGTGAGACGCCTGATTGGTCCCGGCAGTGAACTTGATGTGCACTACTCGATCGAAGACAGCTTGAGGTCGGCTGTATTGGTCCAGGTGCGCCCTCCACGGTTATTTGACGAGCTCGAAGCGGTTATCAACAACGAAGCCCACAGGGCGTTCCACGGTGTCATAACGCTGGTCGAGATCGACGATTCACTTGAAGGTGCAATCGGCATAGTTATTGCTGCAAATGAGCGACTGGGGATCAAGGTGGCGGCGAAGGTCAGTGACGAGACTGAGGTCACACTTGACGGTGAGACTTCGGATATTGCTTCGCTCGCAACGGGCCAGGCAGTAGACATCCAGTTCGAGTCATCGGATCTCAGTTCGCTTTCAGGAATTACTGCCTCGGGCGTTACTTTGCGGGCGCTGGCGATTCGTGCCCGGACGTCGACACCGGTCGAGGAACGGCATATTTCCGGAATCGCGGAATCGATCGATGTTGAAGGATCGGCAATTACGATCAGACCGATTGACGGTTCGCCAGTGGAGTTGAAGCTTGGCGAAGGAGTGCCGGTCATTCGAAATGGTCTTCCGGTTCAACTTGCTGATATCAGCGAGGGCGACCTTATTGTCGACGCAACACGATTCGACCCGTTGTCGGGACTGTTGACCCGGTTGGTCACAGTCGCCCGCACAAATGTGAAGTTCGCGGGCACGATCACGGGAATCGGCCAGGAGCCAGCACGTCTGCTCGTGACCGGTGAAAACGGACGTTCGATCAACGTGCTTATCACCGCAGACACATGGCTTGTCCTAGACGGTCGCCGGGTGGAATTCGATGACCTGGAGACGGGTCTGAGAGTGTCAAACGGCGTGTATTCGGTAGCCGGGGGGAACGGTGCGTACTACAACGTTGCGGTTATCGTGCCCGCCGAGTCTCCGAAGGTCGGTCGGGCGACCGGGATCATCACCGCTGTAAATGTGTCAGCGGGAACGCTCTCCGTGCTGTCGGGCAAATCGATCGAGACGCGGTTTCTGAGGTTGCGGTTGCCTGAGTTACCCGTTGCTGGAAGTTTGCAGAAGGACGGCCTCCCGATCGATTCGCTGACGACTGTTGAGCGGGGTGACCGCATCGGCATTGTGGTTTACGTGATCGAATCGGGACTGATTAAAGAAATGTCGGTGGTTTCCGATAACTTCATCCGTTCACGTGGGACTCTGCTCGAGGTTTCTTCAGATCAACGATTTGTGGTTGCGGAACTCGCCAACGGCGATGTGTTCGACCTGTGGATTGGTCCTAAATCGGTGGTGAACCTGAACGGTCGCCGGGTCGAATCTTTTTCCGCAGTTGCAGACCTGCTTGCCAGTGCCAGTGCATCGGACGGGGATGTTGTGGCACTGATTCCCGAGGTGTTGTTCATCAGGGATTCACTCGATTCGAACCTGGGCGTCGTCATTTCGATACGAATCCAGATAAAAACAGATGCTGGCGGAGCTGAGAGCGGCCGAACCGATAGTTCGGTGGTTGAAGTGACTATCTCCGGAGTCATCGAGGCAATTGACGGCCAGACATGGGCGATCGACGGCCATGTTTTCTTTATCGATGACAACACCGAGTTTCTTGGCGAGGAACCAGAAGTTGGACTGGTTGCCAAGGCAGCTCTTATCAGCAGGCCCGGCAGAATGCTTGTCGCACAGGCAGTGAGCGTGGCTGGCCATCCCGATGAATCGCCCACCCGCAAGCCAATCGACGTGCGACCTGATAGCACAGGTGGGGACGCTGAAAGTGACGGTGCCGAGAAATACTTTGAGCTACGTGGCGAGATAACGGGTATCAACGCCCGCGGGATCATCGTCGAAACCGTGCAGGTAATAATCGGTGATGATGTAGAAGTAGACGCTGAACTGCTAAAAGTTGGCGCAGTAGTACGTGTCAAAGTTCGGCAAACTGCTGATGGGCTGGTGCATGCCGCGGGGCTTGAAGTGTTGCGGGCAGCGAGAGATTCAGACGGTTCTGCGGCATCCCCGGGACCGGGAAGAAACGTGCCGCCCAAAATCGGTGAAATTGTCAAGCAATTTTCTGGAGGCCTCGACGAAGTTGACGGAGATGTGGCCCGTCTCGGCGACAACATCGTGATTGTGCCCAGGAGCGTTCTGAGCTCGGTTTTGCTCAGGGGAACGGCAAACCTGGAATCCCGGTTCAAGGTCACCCCCATCAAGCGTGCCGATCTGGCGAGTGTTATTGGGAGCCGACAGGCTGCGCAGCTCGCGGACAATCGAATTCTCGCCCTCTACACCGACGATGCGACCCACCCGCTGTACCTGATCGAGTTCCGGTAAGCGCTAGCCGGACGTTCCGGACCGATCTCGCTCGCGGCCGGGGAATGTCCTGCGAGTCAGCTTCCTGGCCTTGGCGGCGACTCGCCCTGCGGGCTCTAGCGTCAGCGTCATCGGTATTGCGATGAACAGCCCCGCGCCGAGGATTATAAAACCGAGTCTGTACGAACCTTCGATATCGTGGATCAGCCCGACCAATGCCGGGCCCGCAGCCCCGAAAATGGCGTTCACCGAACTTGTCAGCCCGACTATCGATCCGTAGTGGGCCCTGCCGAAGTAGTCGCCGAGAATCGAGAGCCGCAGGGGGATCGACGATCCGAAGCCGAGCCCGAAGAACACGATGAAAAGCGGCAACGGCCATAGTCCAAGGTTCACACCGCCTACCGTGGCATTGATGCTGGCGAGGCCGGCAACTCCCACCGTCTGCATCAACATGGCGATGGTGAGCATTTTTCGTTTATCAAATTTGTCGCCAATTACGGCCATGCCAGCTCTTCCGGCCAGGTCTCCGATGGCCACCGCGCCCGCGGCCGAGGCTGCCAGTGCCGCCGTCATTCCATACTCCAACAGGGCCGCGAAGTGGAACAGGTTTGTAGAGCTGACGAGCTGGCCCAGGCTCGTAACGATTGCCAGTTGCCAGAAGAACCGCAACTTGACAGCCTGGCGCATCGTAATCGAGTGTTCTCTGATTCGAGAGGTGCGTGGGATCGCGGGTTGTGTCGATCCGGCGTCGCCGGTGCCCATGCCGGTGTATTCCGGGCCGCCGTCCGGTTGCATTCCGAAGTCTTCAGGACGCCGCCTCATTACGAGTGTTGCAGGAAAGCCGATTATCCAGAAACCGACTCCCGCCGCGAACAGCACCTCGCGCCAGCCGAATTGGTCTATCGACGCCACGAGCAGGGGCAGGGTTAGACCGCCGATCGCTGAAAATGACATCAGGGTCGCCAGGGCCCGGGCGCGTTTGCGAACGAACCAGTTCGCAACGGTTACGACGAACACGATGAAGGTGCCGAACGACATCCCGAGTGTCAGCAGAGCGATCGCCAGGTAGAAGTGCCAGAGTGTCTGCATCTGGCTCATAAAGATGAACCCACCGCCCGTCACAAACACTCCGAAAGCCATTAACTTGCGCGGGCCGTACTTGTCGAGTAGTGCACCGACAAACGGCGAGATCATCCCGCTTTCGCTGCGCTGAAGTGAAATGGCGGCTGCGGTGGCGCCGTGGCTCCATCCGAACGTGCTAAGAATCGGAGGAACAAATGCCTGAAAACCACGCCAGAAAACGGCCGATGTGTACCACTGAACAATTCCGCCCGCTCCAACGATCCACCACCCGTAAAACGGCTTCTTGAATGATTTCATCGGGTTTTTCGATTTGTTCGTTCGATCATCAAACTGCAACGATCAGGCCCGGGGAGACCGCCAGTGGGAGGGTTCAGGACGTACGCAGGAAATGATAGTCCGGTGCAGGGGAACTACGAATACCATCTAACCCATGCATCGCGACAAGTAATTAAATAAGACGTATCTACCCACAGTGTTTGGGCAGGCGCGTATAGGGTTGCGGTCAGGCCCCGTTCACAGGGCACAGCGAAAGCAGTGGCGAATCGATTGCGTGGATCTCTAAAACTTTTAACAATCCGTGGAATACCGATCGAAATAAATGCGTCGTGGCTGATTGCGTTTGCCCTTATCACGTGGACGTTTTCGACCGCGGCATTCCCTTCGAACTTCGTTTTTTGGTCGAGCCGGGAGTACTGGCTCGCTGGCGCGGTGACGACGCTTTTGTTGTTCGCTTCGGTTCTTGCGCACGAGCTGGGTCATTCATTCGTAGCGTTGTCGCAGGGCCTGAAGGTGCGCAGTATCACGCTGCTCTTGTTTGGTGGAGTTTCGAGGATTGAGGGCGATGCAACGCGCCCGCGCAACGACTTCTTTATAGCGCTTGCGGGCCCTGCCGTATCTCTGACCATCGGCGCAGTGCTCGTCGGTTGGTGGGTCACATTTGGCCCGGAGCGACAGTTCCAGGTAACGCCGTTGCACGGGGTGCTCATTTTCACCGGGTGGATGAATATTCTTGTGGGTGTTTTCAACTTATTGCCCGGTTACCCCCTGGATGGTGGACGGGTGCTCAGGTCGGCGATCTGGGCGCTCACGGGCGACACCGAACGGGCTTCGCGGGTGGCATTCGTGGTCGGTCGTGGCGTTTTCTTCGTGCTGATCGGCTGGGGTGGCTGGCGGATCATAAACGGCGATGTATTTGGGGGTATCTGGGTGGTGTTCATCGGGTGGTTCCTGCTGAGCGCAGCGAGCGGCGAACGAGCTGCCCAGAAACGTATCGCCGGGGTGGCTAAAGAAGGCGAATTGGACTTCGCAATTGGTGCCGTTGGGAGACCGATGCCCCCGACTGTTGAAGCGGATACAACGGTTTCCGCGGTGAGGGCCGGCGGGCACCTGGCTGGTTCCCGGGAGGAATTTCCGGGAGTAGCGGTTCCAGTTGCCAGAAAAGGCGAGCTCATCGGGTTCGTTACGGCGAAGGAGCTGGATGAGGTGCCGGTGGAGCGTCGAAACGACTTAGTTGTGGGCCAAATTGTGGATTCGGGGAGCCTGCGAGTGATATCGGCGCATGAATCAGCCCGCGAAGGGTTGCGAATGATGGACCGCCACCGGGTGGTTCAGCTGGTTGTGATTGACGCCGGGTTGATGGTTGGGGTCGTCACGAGGCAGGATATTCTCGCCAGGTTGATCGAGGTCAGGAGTTAGTCTCCCGCCGGGCCGAGGGTTTTTTGGGGGCTGGGTGCGTTCAGGTCGCCCGCCGACTGGCCGGGAGTGTAACGGCAGCATTGCCGGGGCTGAATCGAGATGACGCTTCGTTGCGGCGGGTGATTGCCGCGTCGTCAGCCCGCACGCAACGGCACACCACTCAGTCCGGAGGATCTGCGGAGAGGTTAGGGCTTGACCACTGAATCAGGCAGCCAGATGGCGAGTGACGCTCCGCCTCCAATGCCATTTTCGACCCATACAGTGCCATTGTGCAGCTCAACGATCTGCCTGACGATTGCCAGGCCCATTCCGGTGCCGGGGATGTTCAGGTTTTCCAATTGCCGCTAGGGTTCGAATACCCTGTCCCGATCTTCTAGCGGGATGCCTGGTCCTTCGTCGGTCACGGTTATTCTGAGGTCATGCGAATCGACCCAGATATCGAGAGATACCGTTGTATTTGCTGGCATTTGAAAGCAAGTTGACTATCGCCTGCCTGAGCAGCTCACGGTCGGCCACGACGAATTGCTGTTCATCGGGTACCGTGATCGACAGTTTCTGGTCCTGTCCCGTAGCGACTGGCGCGAAAGATGTCTCGATATCGCGCGCGAGTTCTGCGATCTGGAATTTCACGGGTTTTATCTCGAACGTCGCCGCGCCCATTTTCGAGATGTTTGAAAAATCGTTTACGAGAAGCATCAATCGGTCGGCGTTTTTTTGAATTACGTCAAGTCGTTCCAGTTGATCGGGGTGCAGGTTCCCGCGTTCGTTCATGCCGAGCACATTCGAGAGCGTTGCGACCGTCGATAGCGGGGACTTCATTTCGTGCAATATCCAAACGCCGAACTTGCTAGCGCGTTCCTTCTCGTCGCGCAGGCTTTGAAGCGCCGATTCGGCCCGCGCCCCGCTGATTCTGCCGACGGCGCCAGATACGACGACTGCTACGGCCTCCGTTTCTCCTTCGGGAGAGATGATCGGCTCCATCCAGGCGTCAAGTTTTATCCCGAATATCTTGATTTCAACCTGGCACGTAACGCCGCCAAGGGCGCTTTTCAAAGCATCCTCGAGCCCGTCGATTTTTCTGGAATACGACACAAAATCTCGGCCCAGCAGTCGTTCCGGGACGAGCTTCAATTCTTCGATTCCGTGTCCGGCGACATCAGTCACAATCCCATTGCTATCGATTGTCAGCACGACCACAGAATTGTCGTTGAGAATCGCCTGGAGGTTCGGCCCGAGCCGTTCCAGGGTGATTATTGCGGTTTCCGCCCTGTCGTCTGGTGAGATTGCGACTGAGCTTGCCGCTTCGATTGATGCTTCCAGTTCGGTAACGATTCTTGCAGCCAGTTTCTTTTCCACCGAACCAAACGCCGTTGGCTCACGTGCCGCGCAGATGAATATGGCGGTGACGACACCGTCCTGAGAGAGCGGGGCGCACACGGCTGAGCGCAGGCCGACGCGGTACATCCAGCGCCCGGACGCGCGCTGACCGGGCGCTACCGAATCGAGATCGACGGTGACCGGGCCGGCGCTTTCGGTTGTCGTTGGAATTAGCAGCGAACGCCTCGGCACACGTACGCCGGGTGCAAGTTCGGGAACATCGAGCCCGTCCGTGATTTCAGTCGCTGCGTGATCGTTCTTGTGGTCGATTCTCCCGAAATAGAGCCAGTCGGCGTCGAACAGGTTCCTGATCAGCGAAGCGACACGCGGACTACGCAGCGGATCGCCGGTATCGTCGAGGCGGATCTGGTCGCAGACGCGGTTAAGCATTTCGAGTTTTTTCAAATTGTTTCTGGACTGCTCAAGCTGTCTGAGGATCGCCAGGACCGGTGTGCAATCGGCAGATATTTTTCTGATTTGGTCGACATCGGCTTCTCCAAATCCTGCATCATCCCGGCTTGCTTCGATGAACCCAATTACCCGGTCACCGACATTGAGAGGGACTCTCATGCGGGAGTACATTGGAACCGGGTCCGCCGCGTCTTCTGAGTCGGCCGCGGGACCTGAATTTGAGGAAGTCAGCTGCTCGATTTCGTCGGGATTGACCCAGGCGAGATCGAGAACGTCTTCAGAGGCTTCAGTGTCAAACACGAGTTTCGATCGCCCGGTCTCTGTGTCGATGAGCCCGACCTTCACTCTCGCTGCGCCGGTGCGGTTCTTGACCTGGGTTGCAATCACTCCGCAGGCAGACAGCAGCTCGGTCGTCGATGCCATCGACTGCAGGTAGTCCTGGATATCGGCCGGCGCATGGTTGGGGCGACTCGCCGCGATATGGTCTGGATTATCACTGGCGAACGCCGCAGTCAGTGCCGGTACGAGCCGGTTTGCCGTCGCGACCGACCCAGAATTGAAGGCTTCGGACCGGGTAGACCCAAGTATCAGGATCCGGGTTGCCGTGTTGTTGAGGGGAATCGCGAGGACTGAAACAATTCCCACCGATTCCCGGGCAGGGTACCGGCTCGGTGCTGAAGACGATTCGGGTCCGATCGTCGAGTTTGAAACAGCCGATCGCAAGGTGATGACTGCGGTTTCGATCGTTTCAAAGGATTTTAGAATTTGGCCTGAAACGCTTTTGGGGTTTTCCTAGTCGTCTATCAGTATGCCCTGGGTAACGAATTCGCCGTCGACTTGAGTACGGTGCGCAATTACGTTGAACTCCAAGAATTGGGCCAGCATTCCCCCAATATTTTTCAGCCTCATCGAATGGTCGCCATGGCCGTTGCTGGAGGCGTGCGAGATGGAGTGGGCGGCGATGATCTGGGCTTCATCACGTTGAACAGTGGCCAGTGCGCTGGAGCGGGATGCAGACAGGCTGATCAGGCTGGCCAGTCTTCGCGGCCTCGATCTGCCCATCGTCAAAATCGATCCCCTGCTCCGCCAGGGCGACGATCATGCCGGATGCCCCCGTCGTGCCAGGTACGGCGACGGCCAGGGCTGACCGGTACTCGGTCCCCGGGGCGAAAGCGGCGGCTGCCGAGAGCCGGGCGGGGTCGGAATCGATCACTGACACCGGGGCGTCGATGTCGATTGGAGTCAACCAATCTGGAAGCCAGATTTCCGAACCGACGACAGCCGGGTCGCCACCAGAAATGGCGCGCACGGCTTTGGTGCCGAACGCGTCGGTGTAATCGATTATCAGCACCGCATCAGCGTTCAGTTCGGTCTTTAGCGTTTGTGCTGCGTTTTGCTGGAATGCCGGTGTCGATTTGTTCGAGGCACCCAGCCCTGCCAGTTGGGAGATGGTAAGCGAGGTTCACCGGGTCGGTGCCGTCTGCGGAGAAGAAATTTCGTCGTCTAATGGGCCAGGAGTGCTGGATGAATCCGGCATTACCGATGAACGGTCGCTGGTGCGTTTCGGACTTGTGCTCAATGCGGTAGCGGCGAAATTACTCAGGTGTGAATCGAATGGTGGCGACGCGTGCAGCAAGATCACCGTACACGGAACCGGTACTGCGACTGCCAGATGTTTTTGTGCGAGTTTGTCGTAACTGGGATGAGATGAAGCCGGGGATCACAACCCGGGTGCGACGCCCGCTGTGAAAGCAGTCTGGCTAAAGCCGGACGACAGCTCGCCGGTGAAATCCGGTGCCAATGGGCACGTCCCCCAAATGCGTCTCGACCTGAAATTTGAGCTTTCGTCCGGTGATCTCCACGAGGGTGGCCGTTGTTACGACCTGTCCCCCTTTGGGCGCGGGCGCGATATGTTTCACATCGACGTGAAATCCCACCGTGGTCTCATTGGCCTGCAACTGGTTGCGCACGGCGTCGACCGAAGCGAGTTCCATTTCCATGATCATCGCGGGACTTGAGAGCACGGAGTGTTCGGCCTTGCCGGTGGGGCTGTACAGCGCAGTTCCCTCAACCAGCATGTGCCTGGTGGCCGTAAGACCGATCACGATTCCTGGCATGGCTAGAGTGCGATGATCCCGTATCCGGCGTCGACAGGGATGATGGCACCTGTGATCCCGCTGGCCATATCGCTGAGCAGGAATAGCGCGGTATCGGCGACCTCGCCGTGCTTGATATTGCGGCCCAGCGGCGATCGTTCACGGTGTGCGCGGGTCATGTCGCTGTATCCGGGGATGCTCCGGGCGGCAAGCGTTGGAAGCGGCCCGGCCGAAATGGCGTTCACCCGGATGTTGCGGTTGCCAAATTCGGCGGCGAGCTGGCGCATTTCGTTTTCGAGAGCCGCCTTTGCTGTGCCCATGATGTTGTAACCGGGGTAGACGCGCTGCGAAGCGTCGAAAGTCAGCGTGACGACTGAACCGCCCGACTCACCGAAGAGCGGTGCGGCGCGACCGACGATCGGCATGAGCGTGTAGGCGCTGACTTCAAGTGCGGTTCGGAACCCCTGGAGGTTCGTGGCTGAGAAATCGCCCCCGAGGTCGTCGCGCTCGGCGTAGGCGATGCAGTGGACCACAAAATCGATCTCGCCCCATTCTTTCTTGATTCGGTCGTAAACGGCCTGGACCTGGTCGTCATGGGTTGCGTCGCACTCGATGAGCATGGGGCTGTCGAGTGCAGAGGTTGCTTTTTCCACGGGTTCCCTGAGGCGTTCGTTCTGGTAGGTGAACGCAAGTTCGGCCCCGGCTTCTGCAAGGCGCTCGGAAATGGCCCATGCAATGCTGCGTTGGTTCGCGACGCCGAACACGACGCCGCGCTTTCCGGTGAGATCAATCGAAACAGCCATTACCTTTGCTTCACCTTTCAAGTGTTTGTTTGCCGCAGCGCGTTAATTCCTGCGCCTCTGGCAGGTCGAGCGACCGCGGACCACCAAATGTACCAGCCAGGCGCAATATCGATGAGATTACCAGTTGGTGTGCGAGCCGTCGGCGCGGTGAGGATGGGGCGCTTCCCAGAACCTGAACGGTTCGGTGAGTTTGCTTTCGTCCACATCGACACCAAGGCCCGGTTTATCGGGGACGGTGTATCCGTTGCCTTCGAACAACACCTGTTCGGTGAAGATTTCGAGGTCCGGGTCTTCAGCCCTGGACATGTTTACCTCGAGCCAGGCAAAGTTCGGCACGGCTGCGCCGAGGTGCACGGACGCGGCGGTACAGATCGGCCCGAGGGGGTTATGGGGCATCAGGTCGATATAGTGCGCTTCGGCCCACCCGGCCACTTTCATCGCCTCGGTGAATCCACCGACATTGCAGATATCGACCCTTGCGAAGTTCGTTATTCCGCGTTCGATATAGGGGAGGAACTGCCATTTTGAAGCGAACTCTTCGCCGATGGCAAATGGCATGTCGGTGAGCGTCCGCAAAACCTCATAGGCTCCCGGTGTTTCATCGCGAATCGGCTCTTCGAGGAAGTCGAGGGTGTGCGATGGCATCATCTGGCAGAAGGAGGCCGTTTCGGCGACCGACAACCGGTGGTGATAGTCGACGCCCATGATCGCCTGGTTGCCAAGTTCTTCACGTGCCTTGATGAGCCATTCAGCCGAGTTTGCGATCGACTCACGCGGCTCGAACAGTCCACTCGCTTGGATGTCCATCTGGTCGTATGAAAGTCGGAACGCGTTGATGCCGCGTGCCATGAAATCCTTGGCCTGTTCGATCATGTCGGGGCCGTAGGGACCTGAAGTGGTGGCGAACACTGGAATCTTGTGACGGTGCTTGCCGCCGAGCAGTTCGTAAACGGGAACGCCCAGTTTTTTGCCAACTAAGTCGTGAAGGGCGATATCTATCGCCGAGATAGCCGCTGTTAGCGTGCGCCCGCCCTCGAAGTACTGGCTCCGGTACATCTCCTGCCACAGCGCCCCGCGTTTCATCGGGTCCTTGCCGATCAGAAATTCGCGGTAGTGCTCGATTATTCCTCTGACACCCAGTTCACGTCCGGAGAAACCTGATTCGCCCCACCCGTAAATTCCTTCATCGGTCTCGATTTTTACGAGCATCTGGTTGCGGCGACCTACCCAGACGGCGTAGGGCTTTATATCTGTAATTTTCATATTTTTAGTTTGCGCTGACTGTTGTCGAGATAGACGAGTTAGGTGCGGGCTGCTACCAGTTGGTGTGAGATCCGTCTTTCCGCTTCAAGTGAGGCATTTCAGAATGGCGGAATGGTTCTGTTAGCGAGGCTTCATCAACCTCGACACCGAGTCCCGGCCGGTCGAGGACGGTCACGCGCCCGGGGACGATTTCTGGCTGTATGGGGAAGACATCTTTGGAGTAGAAGTTATTGCTTTCGCCCGCAGATTCCCGGATTTCGAGCCATGAGAAGTTTGCGGCGGCCATCGCCATATGCGATGTCGCGGCTACGCAGATCGGGCCGAGTGGGTTATGGGGCATCAGGTCGGTGTAGTGCGCCTCGGCCCAGCCGACCACTTTCATTGCTTCGGTCAGTCCGCCAACGTTGCAGACATCTATGCGCACGTAGTTGGCGAGACCTTTTTCGATATAAGGCAGGAATTGCCATTTTGATGCGAACTCTTCGCCCAGCGCGAAGGGTACGGGCGTCATGGCACGCAGGGCTTCGTAAGCCTCTGGTGTTTCGTCACGGATCGGTTCTTCAAGGAAATCGAGAGTGTGGTCTGGCATCATCTGGCAGAACGAAGCGGTTTCAGCGACCGATAGCCTGTGATGGAAATCGTAGCCAATGACCGGTCTAAACCCGAGCACTTCGCGGGCCTTGATCAACCCTTCGGCCGCCAGCGCAATGGCTTCTCGAGGTTCGTATACGTTTTCTTCCTCGGGCTGGTAGGCGCGATGAAGCCGGAAGCAGTCGAACCCTTCCGCGATCATGCGCTGTGCGACTTCGATCATCTCTTCGGGCGAATTTCCGCCACCGGTGGCGAATGTCGGTACCCAGTCGCGGTGCTTGCCGCCGAGAAGCTCGTAGACCGGCACCCCCAGCTTTTTGCCGGCGATGTCGTACAGGGCGATGTCGATAGCTGAAATCGCGGCCGTGAGAGTCCGTCCGCCTTCGAAATATTGGCTGCGATACATTTCTTGCCAGAGGGCACCCCGCTGCATCGGGTCGCGTCCTATCAGAAATTCCCTGTAGTGTTCTACGATGCCCTTGACGCCGATTTCTCTACTGGAAAGCCCGGATTCCCCCCAGCCGTAAATGCCTTCGTCAGTTTCAACTTTGACCAGCATCTGGTTTCGGGTTCCAACCCACACCGGGAACGGCTTGATGTCGGTTATTCGCATTAGCAAAGGACCTTTTTAATTGTTGGTGGCGACTGGAGCGGAGACGACCGTGGCGATGAAATCTGTTCGAGGAGCAAGGGTGTTCCTGACGATGAGCAGTGTCAATACCCGATTCTCTGTAAGCAGATCGCACACCGGTCAAATAGTTGGTTCGGCTGAGGCAGGACCGGAGCGGACGGCAGCACCGGCAGAGGTCGAAGAGACATCTTCAGGCAGATCGGACCGTTGGGCAGTTGTGCTGATCAACGACGATCATCATTCCGCTGATTTTGTGATCTGGGCGCTGCTGAAGACCGTGCCGGAACTTTCCAATACGGACGCCACGTTGATCATGCTCGAGACACACAACACGGGCAGGGGTGTGGTGACGCTGTGCGACCGGGAACAGGCCGATGCATATAGCGCAGCCTTGCGGTTGCTTCAGCTCGGGTGCGAAGTCGAACCCGACTGGTAGCGGCCCGACAGATATTTCACATGTGACCGGACGGCCATCCCGAGGTGCAAAAACGCCGCGCCCAATATCGACCCGTTGGTATCGAATCGGTGCAGCTCGTACTGAATGGCAGGCCAATGCTCGGGTTGCCCGCCAGATGGCCTCGCGTGACTGCCCACATTTGGCGTGAACCGTTTGGTGCGATCGCGCTGTTCCTTGGGGCTCAACAGCTGGAATGGGTTGGTGATAACTATAGATATGTGGCCTTTGCCCCGGCCTGCCAGACACCTGACAGGCGACCGACCAATTAATCGGTTAGTGGTCCGCCATAAAAATAATTCCGGATACGGGTTCTCTATGTGCATACATGAACCCGGAATTGGTTGAGGAGACCAGGCCGAATGATCAGGACAATTGACGGGGGTACGTCTGAGCGCGGAATAACCGGGCTCGAAACGGCAATTATCTTAATTGCATTTGTGGTCGTCGCTTCAGTGTTCGCGTTCACTGCGCTGTCGACTGGTCTGTTCGCGTCTGAAAGGTCGAAAGAAACGGTGTATGCGGGTCTTCAAGAGGCGAAAAGCAGTCTCGAACCCCGTGGCGCAACTGTGGCCTACAAAGCCGACCGGGGCGGGACCGACACTATTTACAAGCTTTCGTTCGTAGTTACGAATGCGGTTGACGGTGAGCCTGTCGATCTGACGCCCCCGTATACGGCCGACGGATCGGCCACTGATCCGGATATCTCTATCGGTGCCGAATACAAGACAATTATTTCTTACAGCGACATCAACCAATTTATGAGCGATGTTCCCTGGAG
>Ga0209554_1001108_pt1 | contig 21086 bp, 22 predicted proteins | sample MarorgKNORR_S2LV_5_FD_188221 | JGI IMG/M metagenome (GOLD analysis project Ga0209554, IMG submission 188221) | Marine microbial communities from the Southern Atlantic Ocean, analyzing organic carbon cycling - Bottom_A/KNORR_S2/LV (SPAdes) (version 2) | ecosystem: Environmental > Aquatic > Marine...
CCTGCGGACAAAGTCCTGGGCCTGCAGATATGCGACCCCCGCGTCCGCGTCGCCGACGATCTGGTCTCTGGCAATCTTTCGTAGAGCATCCCGCGCCGCGTCTGTGCTGGCGAAAGTGCCCGTGCCTCCCTCCCGAGACAGCATGTCGATGGCCAAAGCGGCTTAACCCTCCACCGCCAGACGGCGGGTAACGTCAGGGAAATGGGGCAGCAGGCCCCGGTTTTCGTGAATCACCAACACTGCCGGATGCGGTCCCGGGCCGGTTGGGCGCGAAAAGTAACCCTTTAAGCTGGCGCCGTTGCCCTAGAACTCCACCGGTCCTGCTTGGATCCGGGGGTCGTTCTCAGCCACTCTGACCCCGGCCTGGGGTCCGGAGGGCGGCGGCGCGGTTGCCGGGATGGCGGTGGGAGGAACGAGGGTTGCCTCTACACCACAAGCCAACGCGGCAACGGAACCGCCAGCGGCGACCGCGGCAAGCCGAAGAAACCCTCTGCGGGAAACTGTTCGGTTTATCCGGCCTTCGACGGGGACACCGCCGTCATCGAGTTGCAATTCCTTCATATTCAACCTCCTATGATTTATGGGCTGAAGATCACAAGGTTTATCATTGCCAGGCGATCAACGGAGTCAAGATCACCGTTCGGCGCCAGCATCGCAGGGCGCCGGCAGATTAATTGTGGCCGGGATTTCCCCCTTGTGTACGCAGCATCGAATACAGTGGATTCTAAAGCTATCACACGTCCGAGCAAACACCTTTCAGACGATGCGTTTAGTTTTGCGGATTCGTGATCTGCCCCGGCCGATCCCCGGCTCTCGTCCGCCGAGCCATGTTATCATCGATAGGAATTGATCGAGAATTCTACCATCGCAGAGTGAAATAGCAGCTACCGTGCGCATAACCGTTGCGCCGGTCGTTCCAACGATCCTCATTCAAATCTCGGAGAATCGATGAAAGTCACCGAACGAACCACTATAAGAATCCATCCGGAAAGAGCAGTACCCGAAGAAGCCGTTGAAATATTGTCAGCAGGAATGGTTGCCCACGTCGGCATCGTGGAAGGCGATCAACCGCTGGTTATTCCACTTTCCTACCATTACGATCCGTCAAAGCCCGATCTGTTGTACCTCCATGGGGGTGTCAAGAGCCGGATCATGGCAAATCTGGCTAACGGTGCGCCGGTCTGCGTGACGGTCACCCTGTTGGACGGGCTGGTCTACTCCCGCAAAGCCATGAATCATTCCATGAACTACCGCAGCGTGGTCTTGCTGGGCAAGGCCAGGGCCATCACCGACCGGCAAGAAAAGTTCGACCTTTTCGACCAGATGGTACACCGCTACTTTGGGGACCGGAGCCTGGAAACCGACTACAACCCGCCCCCGGCGAAGGACCTGGGCGCAACCGCTTTGGTTGAAGTGACGATTGAAGAGTGGAACGCCAAAGCCCGGCGTGGAGCTCCAACAGGTCCGGACGACGATTCGGACGACGCGGCCGGCAGCGCCGGCGTTATCGAGCTTAGAGAACTTTAACCAGGCGGTTTGAACGAGAGGTAGGATTATGGGTGTTTTAACCGACGATATGAAAAGAGTGGTGCGGGAGCAGCGCCTGGGCTACATCGCCACCGTCTGCCCTGACGGTACCCCCAATCTGTCACCCAAGGCCACGATGAAGGTGTGGGATGACGACCATCTGGTGTTCGCGGATCTAGCTTCCCCCGGAACGATCGCTAATTTGCGTCAAAACCCGGCCATTGAGATCAACATGGTGGACCACTTCATCCGCAAAGGCTACCGCTTCAAAGGTACCGCCGAAGTGATCGGCTCAGGCCCTGAGTTCGACAACGTGATGACTCTGTTCGCCGATCGCCAAGCCGGAGTCAACGCCAGTATCCGCAATTTCGTCATGATAACGGTCACCCGGGCTTTGCCCGTCATTTCCCCTGGGTATGTTGACGGCGTTACGGAAGCCAAGATGTTAGCGCAATGGGAGGAGTATTACGCCTCGGTGAACGCGCGCCTCGTCTGAGCCCCAGATGATCCTCGGTCTTTCGAAAGGTCCCAACCGAAATCAATGGAGGTTACATGAGTACTTCGATCAGCGGAAGAGAGCTACGTATAGTGAAGGGTACGGCGTCCCCCGATACCACCACCCAGACCCCGGGCATGATTCGCAAGCCCGGTATTGATAGCAATACCGCCGGAGCCACGAAGATCTGGCTCGGGCACGTGGAATGTCTGCCCAACACCATGGGGCCGCCCCACCATCACGGTGAGGCCGAGACCGCCGCTTATATCGTCAAAGGACACATACGGGTTTACTACGGCGAGGACTACAAGGAATATATCGAAGGCGGACCCGGTGATTTTATCTTCGTGCCCGCCAACTTCAACCACATTGAAGGGAATCCCTACGACGAGCCGGCGGAAGCGATACTATCCAGGGGCCCGGACAACATCGTCATAAATCTATAATCCAGGTTTCACAGGATTTGATCCCGTACCCATGACAGGCTCGGAACTAGTTGTCCGAGCCTGTCAACTTTTGGCTAGGCCTTTAGAACGCGGCATCGTTCAAAGATGGGAAATAGAGACCGTATGCCGCATCGGATGCCCAACGGGAGAAAGGGGGACTTTTGATTCCGATTTTGTCCGAGGAGTAGGTGATGCCCGACCCGGTGACAATGGCAATCTTGGCTGGAACTTCTTTACTGGCGTTTACGGTCGCGGGCCTCGCCGGTTTCGGTGGCGGATTGATCGTTATGCCGGTGCTGGTGTGGATGCTCGGGCCAAGGGAGGCTGTTCCAATCATTACCTTGGTCCAGATCGTCGGTGCAGCTTCTCGTATGGGACTGAACTGGAAGGGGATTTCTTGGCCTGTGTTGAAATGGTCGGCGCTGGGTTCAATACCGGTATCGGCGCTTGCGAGTTACTTGTTCGTCGTCACGCCAGTGCCGATATTTCCTAGACTTCTGGGATTGCTGTTACTCGCCCTGGTGGCCCAACGGCACACCCGATGGGGCAAGGGCCGGAGCATAAAGCTGCGAAGTTTCGTTTTGGTAGGAGCTGGAAACGGTCTAGTGTCCGGTTACTTGGGAACGCCTGGACCGCTCGCCGCGCCATTTTACCTTGCCTATGGGATGACCGGAGTCTCGTTTGTGGGTACTATTGCCGCGGGCACACTGCTCGCCCAGATATCCAAGATTCCCGTATTTGCTAGCAACGCTTTGCTGGGTACGCAGGTCCTATATTTAGCCGCTGCGATGGGATTGATGGCCTTTGTAGGCTCGGTAGTGGGGAAACGATTATCCGGCAAGGTGTCCGACCGGTGGTTTCTAGTGGTCGTCGAGGTCCTGCTTGTATTGAGTGGCGTCGCCCTGATTGCCCTGGGTTAGGCTCTGCTATGGGTGTAACGCGCCCTCAGTCAGATGGGAGGCTAGTGCTCATACCTAACCCTAGCCATCTCCTCCGGCGTCAGAGTCAAGGACGGCATCAACTCATTCACGTTAGACACTTTCTCCAGTTCATTTACCCGGCGGATAATCTCCTCGGTCCGAGCCGCGCCCAGAACCGGCTCCAGCAGATCCCGGGATTTCTTGTTAACGTTCTCGGTATCCATCGGGTTTTGGCTGGTGCCATAGGCGTGGGGCGTGAAATGTTCCACTGTCCGCCCATCCTTCAAGACAACTTCCACCTTGGCGCTGCGGGGAGCCTCCCGGTCCATGAGCACGGCTGAAGGCACCAAACTTACCCGCTCTTTCACCGACAACACTTCTGGGTCCGACATGCGCTCGTAAGAGTGGGTTGACTCAAAGGTGACCGAGCCGTCGATCAGGGCCAACGCGATCATGTGCTGGCAGTTGACGTCGGGCATGGACCGTCCGTTGACGATCCTAGCCCCGTCTTCGGGAAGGTTAACCGTGACGCTGACCACGTCGGCCACCGTCAAGCCGTGCTGGCGATGTAGGACGAAGAATGCGTCGAGAGCCGCCTGGATGGGGTATCCCACCGGATAGGGTTTGATCGCCGTCTCGGTTATGAAAAAGCGGCTGCCCAAACCCTTGACCATCTCATCCGGGGTGGGTGACGGCGAAAGGGCTTCCAGTACGTTATGTTCACCTTCCAGGATGTCCCACACTCCGGTGAAGCCTTCTTGCACCATAGTGGCGGCGGTGACGCCGTTGCGAGCGCCCATGCCGGAGAAGTCGAAGGCCTTTTCCACATGCTCGACGTCCCTTACCCAGCTCCAGAGCCCCGACGTCTGCTGAGCGGCGTAGGATAGGGTGTAACGCATGCCGGACTCGCTCAACTTGGCGATGGACGCCGCCGCCGCCGCGCTACCCATGGTGGAACCGGTGCCTTCCGCGCTGCGGTGGCCGCCGCGCACCAAATCCGGCCCCAGAGCGTAGAGGAAGCGGCAGCAGACGTCGTATCCTAGAACAACGGCCCGCAGCAACTCCTCGCCGGAACTGCCTTCCCGCTCCGCCATAGCCAAGGCCGAGGGCACCACCGAGCAACCGGGGTGGGTCTTGGTCACCGGCTCGAAATCGTCGGTCTCATCGGCGTGGCCGAACATCCCGTTGGCCAGCGCCGCGTTCACGGCGGAGGTCTTCAGGTCCGTCGCCAGGACCGATGATTCGGGGACCCCGCCTTGACGCCGGGCGTACTTAGTTGCCATTTCCCCCGGCACTAACCGAGCACCTGAGACCATGGCGGCAAGGGTGTCCAAGATACGGTGCCTGCCGGCTTGCGCTACCTCGGGCGGCAAACTCTTGTCTCTAGCTTCAACCATGAACCGGGCCAACTGTCCGGTGATGTCCGTGGCAGCCATTCGTTCCTCCAATCGTATTTGGTCCAACTGGAATCGATGGATCCCAGTCAAGCGGATCCTCTACACCAATGGCCAAACTTGAGTAGCCAGCGACTCCATCTGCCGCCGGATATCGTCCAGGCTGTTGCTGAGCCGGATAAAGTCCACCGTCATGTGGCTTACCCCCATCTCCTCGTATCTCCTAATATCCCCGGCTATCTCCTCGGCCTGGCCGGTGAAGAGGCGCCGTTCTTCGGACGGGGAGAAGGAAGGCTTACCACCGCCGGGAACGAGCTCGTATTGATGGGTACGGTAGATGACGTCGATGTCCGCCATGCTCCGGCCGGCCGCTTCGGCTTGACGGGAGAGACGCCTCATCCCGGCGGCAAGTTGTTCCGGCTCCCCCATGGGAAATTGCGGGTTGGAGCCGATGGGGTACCAGCCGTTCCCCAACTGGGCAGCGCGTCTGATGGCAGGCCGGCTTTTACCACCGACCCAGATGGGCGGATGGGGCTTCTGCACCGGCTTGGGTAGGAAGGATATGTTGGAAAACTGGCAATATTCACCATCGAAAGACGGGTTGTCACTGGTCCAAAGTTCCTTGAAAGCCCGGATATATTCATTAGTGACGGCCCCCGCTCTTTGAAGGGCGGCAGTCCTAAAGCTTCGAACTCCTCTTGCATCCAGCCCACGCCGACTCCCACGATAACCCGGCCTTGGGAGAGAACGTCCAACGTAGCCAATGCTTTGGCGGTCACCACCGGGTTGCGGTGCGGAACGATCATGACGCTGGTGCCCAGTTTAATCGTCTTGGTTTGTCCGGCCAGGAACGCCAACACCGTCAGTTGCTCCATCGACTCTCCGGTGACGGACCCGGGGAATTCCCCGCCTTCAGTGTAGGGATAGGTTGAGGATATGTCCCTGGGAACGACGATATGGTCGCTGGCCATCAAACAAAAAAATCCCAGTTCTTCGCCGTGACGGGCGATGATGCCCAGGTTCTCCGGCGTAGCCAAGGGTCCCCGTCCAGGCAAAGTAAATCCGTATTTCATCGGTTCAACTCCTCTGATCGATCTGCCCAGAATGAAGCGGCAAACGATATCAGGTTTCAGCCTCCATCAACTCTTCCACCACCCGCCAGGTCCGCGCCAATGCCCCTTTATGATTCTCCACGTTTCCGATCAAGGTCGGACCTTCACGCCGCTTTGCTGAGGCTACGAATTCATTTAGCTGATTCTCAGTACGGATCCGGACCACGTCAACCAGATTTCGATAAAGGTGGTTGAGCTCGCTGAAATCCCAGCCAACCTGAAAGAAGGCCGAGGGGGTACCCAGAACCAAGCTCTCCAGGGTAACAGTTGAAGCCATGGACATCGAAAACACAGAAGTTGCCAACAATGCCCAGTTAGAGACTTGGCCATCTGCATCAAAGCGCAGAAAGCGATGAGGCTGGCATGTTAACTCCAGGACCTCCAGGTGGCGTGTTCGGGGATGAGGCCGGACGATGACCGCCGGACGGTCTATACCGGTCGTGGGCAGCAACTCCGCCAGGGAGACAATAGCATCGATGGAGTCTTGCGTGTTAGGTGAACAGAAGAAAGATATGACCGACGCATCTATGGGTAACCCATAATCCTTGCGCACCTGTTCGCTAGTGTCTTGACGTGGGAGATTGGACAAGACCTCCAAGTGGCAATCGCCGGTGACCGTCACCGAGGCCGGGTCCGCGCCCAGGTCTAGCACTTCTTGGCGACAGCTGTCGTTGGAAACCATGATCCGGCTGGGGAAATCATCCGGGGCCATGGAATCGATCTTGGTCAGCGTCCCGATGTCTACCACCATCCCGGTGTGTATCCCAAGGGCTTTGCAGGCTTGGATCAAAGGCCATTCACCCTGGTTGCTGCTGCAGCCTAAAATTACAGACTTAAGGCTGAGACTCTTGATAAACTCTGCGGCCTGGACCTGATCCATCAAACCACGGCAGGCTGCCAGATCGATGAACTGGGCGTCAAACCCCAGACTCAGCGCATGCTCGTACACCGGTCTGAGGTTGTTCTTAGCGCCGGGGTCATGGGCCGCGAAAAGTAACATCCACTCCACCTAGGTTGTCTGACCGGCCTCCCCGGCCATGGCCGCCTGCCGCGCCTCGGCTAAACGGGCTTGGCTGGCAAGTGTCCTCTCGTGGTCAAGCCCTAACACCCGTCGACGCGCGGCCAATGTTTCCTGATGCATATCAACCGCCCGCTTATTAAGAGCCAACGGCGTAATAGCTGTTGGCCAGGCTGCTCCGGCTGCGCAGTGTATCCGGGTGGTCCCACCCCAGCACCTCTGTCCGTTTCGCCAGAACTTCTTGAAACAGCCGCATCGCTTCCTGATATCGTCCGGCGGCGTAGTAGGTGTTAGCTATGCGGCTGCGGCCCCGCAGAGTGTCCGGATGATCTGGGCCCAGTTGCCCCACCAACAGATCGAGTATCTGCCGGTACAGCGACAACGCGCGGTCGAATCTACCGGCGGCCCGGCAGGCCCTGGCCAGGTCGTTGCGATTGGCCAGGGTCCGTGGGTGGTCCGGGCCTAGACCCCCTTCCATCCGCGCCACAACTTCATCAAACTTCTCTATAGCAGCCTCGAAGTGGACTCCATCGTACTGATGTCGGGCCTGGCGCTCGAGGGAGTCCAGGGACACCAGTTCGATGGGACTGGCATTTCTCATCGTCCCGGACTCAGAACGCCGCCTCCAGCACTTCCATGACCTGCTCCACCCTGGTCATCGGGATGGCGTTGGTCTGCGCCGGCCGGTCATGCAAGACTTCTTCGGCTATGGCCGGCAGGTCTTCCCTGGGTATCTCAAGCTCTCGAAGCCGGTGAGGCATCCCCATTCCCAAGATTAGGTCGTCCACCGCCCTGGCGGCGGCTTCGGCGGCAGCCTCGTCGCTCATGCCTCTAGAGTCGATGCCGGCAGACCTGGCCAAGAGAGCTTGTTTGGCGGCGGAAACCGGGCGGTTGTATTCCATGACGTAAGGCTGAGTTACGCACGATGTGTAACCATGGCCCACGGCGTACCGGACGCCGATAACGTGTCCGATGGCGTGGCTAAGCCCGGTGTTGAAATTGGGCGCGCCCATCATGGACATCCAGGCGGCCATCAAACACCGAAGCCTGGCATCCAAGTCATGATGCGCCTCGCCGGAACGGGCCAGGTCGCTAAACAACATCTCGGCCGCCGACAGTATGGGAGCGTCGATGGCGGGCTGGTTCCCCGTGGTGTAAAGCCGCTCGATACAATGATCCAACGCCTTCACTCCGGTGGAAAGCCATAACCAGTCGGGGGTACCCACCGTCATCTCCGGGTCCAACACGATGAGATGCGCGTAGAGACCAGGGTGACGTACCCGAATCTTGTGGCCGGCCCGGTCGTCCAAGATGTTGCCGCCGCCCATGTTGAACTCCCCGGCGGACAGGGTGGTTGGGATGGAAACCTGCCACGGTAGCTGACTGCTCACCAAGTCCGCCGAAAGAACGCCGTCGTGCTCCCGAGACAATTCACGCAATCGATCAACGGTGGTGATTTCCAGAGCCATCATGACTCCGATCATCCTGGCGGCGTCGGAGATTGTGCTGCCGCCCACGCCAACCAGGGTATCGGCGCCGGTTTCCAGCGCCATCCTGGTAACTTCCACCGCCGCCTCTATGGGAGCCCTTTGAGTCAGTCCGGAGAAAGTCCCAACTAAAGTGTCGCCCAAACCCGCGGCCGTCCGGCGGACGGCGTCAGTCTTTTCGGCAACCGTCTTGCCGGACAGCAGCAGCGCCCGCTTACCTCCCAGGTTCTCTACCTCCTCCCTCAGTCCATCTACCTTCCCCCGGCCGAATATTACCCTGGACGGCACCGCCGGTTGATACTCTCCCTGCAATTCTGGCATGGGCTACTATTTCTCCTCAGTTGGCCAGATCCGATTCATAGACAAGGGCCGGGGTTCAGTCCGCCAAGGGAATCACCAGATAAACTCTAGGTTCCTGGCCGACCACTCGGGTGGTATGACCTTCCCCAGACAGGTCTTCCGCCAGCAGGACATCGCCTGGTCCGCATCGGCGAACCGTACCGTCTCCGGTAGCGACCTCAATCTCTCCGGACAGGGTAACCGTATACTGCCGCCGGGGCGCCGTGTGGTAGTCGAGAAAATAACCGGGAGGGCTGCGCCGGATAGTGATTCCCGTGGCTTTTTCCATCGGCGTGCCTTCACCGTGGGCCCCTTCAACGTCCACAAAGGGCTCGAAGGGTGGATCGAAATCTTCAATGTGCGACTTCCCGTCGTCTCCGGTATAGACCCGAACATAGCTTGGCATAGTTGTTTCTCCAGCGATCAGCGGTTAGCCTCGGTTGAGCACGTTGCGTCGTCGCTCATGGTACATGATTCTAGGCGAGGGTCAAGAACGCGGAGAGGCTGAAAATCTGTTCGAACGCGGCCAATATTCGAACGGTTACAGGGCTTGTTCAACTCGGCGCCGCAGCCTCCCGATCCAGGCCTGTAATAGTCCGTTCGAGGCGGCGGCAGGCAGCGACCGAATCATCATGCCGTAGACCCATGCCCGGCTGATTTTGGACGGTTGGTTGGAATCGAGCCAATCGCCGTTGCGGACCAATTCCGCGAGGGTCGCCAGACCGATGAGGACCGGCCAGAGGGCCGCCAATCTCAGGCGCAGATGACGGCGGGGTATGGCCAGCAAGTATACTTCCGCTGCTTCAAAGTGACCCAAAGCTATCCGGACTCCGTCTACCAGCAAAGGCCGGGCTGTTCCGCCCGCAAGCGAGTCCAGCAACTTGTCAGGTGTGAGGCCACACGCCGTCAATCGGTCTTGGGGAAAGTAACAGCGGCCAAGGCGCAGGTCTTTGGGGACGTCCCGGAGGACGTTGGTCATCTGAAGCGCTTTGCCGAACCTTACCCCCATTTCTTCCATACGAGCCGCGTCCCAACTGGCAAGCCCCGGGGTATGCACCATGGTGATCGCGGTCCAGAACTCTCCGACGCAGCCGGCCACTTGATAGGTATAGCCGTCCAGAGCAGCGGCATCGGGAAGGGCGGCGATCTGCCCGGAATCCTCCGCTGGAAACGTGGTGAGGTCAGCCTCCATTCCTTTGGTCAGGTTGACCACAACAGAGCGGATGAGGGTGCGGTCTTCTTCTCCAGTCGTCTCCAACAACGAGAATATCTCCGCCAGGGACGACAGCAACGCCACTTCCTGAGACAGGATTTGGTTCTCAGTATGGAGCGAGCCGATGCGAGCCAACGCTTCGGAATCAGCCGGGCCTTCCACTTGCGCCCGAAACTCCAATAGGCGTTTCAGACGTTCTTCAGATGGCAGAATCCGGGTATCGGCGATGGTGTCGGCCGCCCTAGCCAGCAGATAAGCCAGTCCGATGGGGAATCGCAGATCTCCGGGCAACACTCTCAGCGTGAGATAAAAGCTCCGGGAGACTCCCCGCAGTAAATCACCCAAAAGCCGCTTCCTGGCCGCCGGCGAGACTGGGGGCAGAGAAGAGGTGGTTGCTGAAGCCACGGCCGGGAATTTATCAGGTGCCACTCCAACCTCAACTGGCTGGGCTGTTTAGGCCGGCAGCGGTTCCTCTACGGGCGATGAAAATTCCCGGACCTCGGTTTTTTCCAAGGCCATGGCGACCAGGTCGTCCACCGGCAACACAGATTCAAGCTTAAGCACCGTCTCCAAGTCGGACCGGGTTTCCGGATGCTTCGGCACGAAAAGTGAGCAACAGTCTTGATCCGGCAGGATGGACGTGGTAAAGGTACCCAAGGCACGGGCGACGTCGATGATTTCCTCTTTGTTGAAACCGATCAATGGCCGCAGCACGGGCATGTTGACCACCGCGTCGATGGTGGCGATGTTTTCCAGGGTCTGAGAGGCCACCTGGCCGCAACTCTCCCCAGTGACGATGGCTTTTGACTTCCCGCGGCGCGCGATTGCCTCGGTTACCCGCATCATGAAGCGCCGGTAAAATATCACACGGTAAGCCGGCGGCGTAGACAGAATGATCTGCTTCTGAATATCGCCTAGGGGCACCAGATGCAGCACCGATCCGTACTGAAATTTGGTCAGGTACTGGGTCAGGTCCACCACCTTTTCGATAGATGACATGTCAACCAGCGGGTAGCTATGGAAGTGAACGAACTGCACCGTGCAGCCTCGCTTCATCAATTGCCAGGCCGCCACCGGGGAGTCGATACCACCGGAAAGCATGGCGGTAACCAGCCCGCTCACCCCCACCGGCAATCCGCCGTACCCCTTGATTTCATCAAAGTAGATCAGTATCTCTTTGGATTGTACGTCCAGGTGGATATGAAGGTCGGGATGGGTCAGGTCTACTCTGGCGCCGGTCAAGTCTTTCACATACGCGCCCATGTCCCGGTTGATCTGGTCCGACTTGACCGGGAACCGCTTGTCGGCCCGATTGGCGGTGATGCGGAAGGAGTCGAACGTCCTGCCTTCTAGCAGACTGGGCAGGACCGCCTTTACCTCATCCAGGTCCGGCGGGGCGGTATAGCTCTTGAAAAACTTGGCGACGCCGAAACAGTCCTGAACCCTATCCCTGACCTCGGGCCAAGCGTCCTCATCGGAAAGGGTAAGCCCCACGAACATATGCCCCTGCCAAACCCTCTCAACTCCCGTCCCCTTGGTCGCCGCCCGCAAGTTGTTTACCAGCCGGCGCATGAACCACGGGCGGTTATTGCCCTTCAGCGCCAGTTCGTGGGTTTTAACGATAACGTAGGTCTTCATGAATCAATTAGCAATTATCGAACCAACTAACCGAGGGATTTCAGGCCCTTATCGCATGGCCCGAGAGGATATCCGGTGTCGCGGCAATCCATTTATCGTCCGGCTTTAAGGACACAGGCCGCTCTCCGCCGGACACATTGTACGACAAAAGAGGCGATCGGTGAGAATAAAGGGGTGGCGGACAGTATGTGATACCAGATGCGAGCAGCTTATCCGGGCTTAGGCCAGGCGGCCAGAAAGCAAGGTTATGCACCCCATATGAAAGTTATCCACCAAATTCCGGCAGTTATCAACACATTAGGACCAGCCTAGGCGACGGCCATCAGGTTCTCACGTTCGCCCTGGACTTGTCTAAGGATCCTTCCACCGAAGGATGGTTCGACAGCCTGAACAAGAACGGGGTTGGTAGGCCTGCCTTTTGGAAAACTAGAAGGACTTTAGGCGAAAATCGCTTCCTTGATGGACAGCACGTCGCGCCGCAAGTGGGTGTCTTCGTTGATCTCGCCGTTGATCTTCCCGGCCCCGTGAATCACGGTGGCGTGGTCCCGGCCTCCCAGCAAACGCCCCACCTGAGTCGGCGTCATCTCCAACTCATTGATCAGCAGATACATCGCCACTTGCCGGGCGTGGGCAATCTTTTGGGTGCGGCCCCGCGCCAACAGGGCGTCGGTCCCCACCCTAAAGTGGTTCGAAACCGCCTCGAGGATGCGCTCCGGGTCGATGGCGTGGCGCTCGGTATCCGCGGATAGTTCCTCCAGGATACGGGAGGCCGACTGGACGGTGATCGGTTCGCTCATCAGTTCGGCCTGGGCGACCATGCGGTTCAAGCTCCCTTCCAACTCCCGCACGTTATTGTGCACGCGCTTGGCGATCAATTCGATGACGCTTTCACCGATGCGAACGCCCAGGTTTTTGGCTTTGGATAGCAGGATCGCCATGCGGGTTTCCAGGTCCGGAGGTTGAATGTCGGCAAGCAATCCCCACTCGAAACGAGACCGCAGACGGTCTTGAAGCAATGCCAGGGCCTTGGGCGGCCGGTCCGACGTTATGACGATCTGATGCCCGGAATTGTGCAAGTCATTGAATGTGTGGAAGAAGCTCTCGTGGGTCTGCTCCTTGCCGCTCATGAACTGAACGTCATCCAGCAAGAGCACCTCTACGCTACGGTACCGCTGGCGGAACGCCTCAGTGGTCCGGTTAGCGATGGATGTGATGAAGTCATTGGTGAACTGCTCCGAAGTTACGTACCGTACGGCCAATCCCCTAGAGGCTGCGGAATGGCCGATGGCGTGAAGCAGATGGGTCTTTCCCAGCCCCACGCCGGAATATATGAAGAGCGGGTTGTAGCTCTTCCCGGGGGCATCGGCTACCGCTCGAGCGGCGCTATAGGCCAATTGGTTCGACGGCCCGACCACGAAGGAATCGAACGTGTACTTGGGATTAAAAGCGGCCGCAGGCTGTGCCGGCGCTTTCACGGCCGTACCATTTTCGCCCGATCCAGGTCCGCCCGATTCAAGCTCCAAAGTTTGGCTGGTCAAAGTCACCGATCCATGCTCCGCTTCATGTCCTTGCCTAACTCTGAAAACCACGTCCAGAGGCCGCTCGGTCACCTTCTCCACCGTTTTCTGGATGGCGTTGTACATACGCCTTTCCAGCCACGCCACGGCAAAAGGCGTTGGCGCTTCCACAACGAACTGATGCTCGTCGTAGGAAACCCCGTCGGTATTCTTCAGCCATGTTTCAAAAGTAGGCCGGGGTAATTGCAGCTGAAGCTCCCCTAATACCGCCTTCCAAATCTCTCTGCTCGATTGTTCATTCATGGCCCAAATGCTCCAAAGTCACACACAGTAGTCCCAACTGACACACAACAAACCCGATGGTAGCGCTGGACCCGCCTAGGCTTAGCCGGAATAGGTAGCCGCCTCGATCCCCAGTCGTCTGGGGTAACTGTCCCCAGCCTAGGTCATGGATGACATGCGAAGCACCCAAAGGTTCGCTTCTAGTCATAGCCCCGGTCTGGAGGATCCGCAGCGGCGTTTATTCGATACACTGGGTCTGGCAACATGTCAGATAAATCCGTGCCCTGTGACCCGGTCCCATCACTTTCATCACGCCCATGGCAGGCAAACTAGCAACCTTTCAAGATTATGTCAATGCGGAAATGTATCAATATGGGGGTCAATTTCCAGTCTCGGACTACGCCCAACAGCAGTTCTATATCTGGCGCGTCGAAAACCGTTCAGTACCCATGGGTCTAAATTTGCGGAGCCTGGCCCCGGCATATATAATTGAACCAACGCACGCATCGCCATTGCAATGTCCATGAGCTAACCGCCTGAACACCTCGCTCCAGCATAAAATCACCCGGTTGGCCCTGCGGAGCATCCAATAAAGCGCATAGGGAAATAGAGGGGGCGTCCAAACGTCCCCCTTATGATTTGTAGTTTCTTCGATCAATAACTTTGTCCGGATAGAAATCCGTCCAAGAGGAATTTCATGCCCCGCAAGAAAAGCAATCGCCCCAAAGGGTCCGGCGACGCCGAGGTAGCTATTGCCGAGCCCATTGAAGGCTTGCCGAAAGGGTTAACCACCGGTGACCTGGTGGAGTCCTACACACAGATGATCTTGGTTCGAACGATTGACGAGCGCATCTGGGCCTTGAACCGGCAGGGCAAAGTGCCCATCGCCGCCTCTTGCCAGGGCCACGAGGCCGCCCAATTGGGCAGTCTGCTGGCTGCTCAGAAGGATGGCCGCTGTTTCTTGTTCCCCTATTATCGCGATCTGGGTCTGAAGATGGCCGCGGGTCTCACGCCCACCCAAGTGATGCTTTCTTTCATGGGCAAAGAGGGTGAGCCCTACAGCAACGCCCGCCAGTTCCCGATGCAAGGCGCCGACCTGGAGCACAACATCATTCAGATCTCCAACGTGGTGGGAGCCGGTCTAACCCAGGCGGTAGGATACGCCTTGGCGTGCCGGATGCAGGATGACGACACCGTGGTGTTGACCTACTTCGGCGACGGCGCGTCCAGCCAAGGCGAAGCCCACGAGGCGATGAATTTCGCCGGGGTCCACCGGGTGCCGGTTATATTTATCTGCGAAAACAATCATTACGCCATCTCGGTCCCACAGCACCGCCAAATGGCAACCGAAGATCTGGCGTCCCGGGCTCAGGGCTACGGTTTCCCAGGATTCACCGTGGACGGGATGGACCTTATCCGGTGTTACGAGGCTACCCGGGAAGCTATCACCCACGCTCGAACCCAAGGACCGGTGCTGCTAGAGATGCAGGTGGAGCGGTTGATGCCCCACACAACCGACGATGACCATCTCCGATACCGGACCCAGGAAGAGTTGGACGCAGCTCACGAGCGAGACCCGGTTTCCAACTTCGAAGCCGACCTGATAGCCAGGGGCATCATCACTCCGGAAAAGTCGGACGAAATCAAAGCCGAAGCACTGAAAGCGATCAACGAAGCCACCGATGCCGCCGAGGCCGCCAATCTCCCCGATCCCTCAACCATGTGGGATCGGGTTTACAGCGAGTAGAGGGGAGAAGTGGCAGTCAAGAACGTCATTGAGGCGGTTCGAGAAGCCCTGCGCGAAGAGATGCAGCGGGACCCCAAAGTGTTCATCCTGGGCGAGGACGTGGGGCAGCGCGGTGGTGTATTCCTAGCTACTCAGGGCCTCATCGATGAGTTCGGCGAATCTAGGGTCATCGATACCCCCTTGGCCGAAGCATCCATCATGGGAATAGCTCTCGGGGCCGCATTCCGGGGCATGCGCCCCATCCCCGAGGTCCAGTTTTCCGATTTCATCTGGCCCGCCATGAACCAACTCATCGGTGAAACAGCGCGAGCTTGCTACGGGAGCAACGGCGTCCTTCAAGTACCCTTGGTCATCCGAGTGCCTTACGGCGGCGGTATAAGAGGCGGCCTGTTTCACTCCCAGAACGTGGAAAGCATCTTTTTCCACACCCCCGGGCTCAAGGTCATCGCCCCGGCGACACCCTACGACATTAAGGGGCTTCTCAAGTCGGCCATCCGCGACAATAGCCCTGTAGTCTTCTTGGAGCACAAGAAAACCTACCGCCTGGTCCGTGGAGAACTACCGGAGGGAGAATACACCATCCCCATCGGGCAGGCCGACGTCAAACGCGCTGGGGAACATATCACGATAGTTTCTTACGGCTTGATGCTCCATTACTGCCTGGAAGCCGCGGAAGCGGTGTCCGGCGAAGGCATAGACGTGGAGGTGGTGGACCTCCGTACTTTAAGGCCGTTGGATAAAGAAACGGTGCTAAACTCGGTAAAGAAGACCGGCAAGCTGCTCATCGTTCATGAAGATAACGTCACCGGTGGGGTCGGGGCTGAGATCGCCGCACTGGTTGCCGACGAAGCTTTCGAGTATCTGGACGGACCGGTCAGACGGCTCTGTGGTCCCGACGTACCCACCATGCCCTTCGCCCAAACCCTCGAAGACGAATACATGCCCAATACCGACAAGATTGTCCAGGCCCTGCGTAAGCAGGCAGCGTATTAGCGGCGGGTGATGAAACATTGGCTATGATCCTTGAACTCCCTCATGTTGGCGAGTCGGTGGTGGAAGGCACCATCGGCAAGTGGCTAAAACAGCCCGGCGACACGCTGACGCGGTTTGAGCCTCTGGTCGAGGTGATAACCGACAAAGTAACCATGGAAGTACCTTCTCCTATCGACGGCTCTCTCCTAAAGATCCTGGCTCAGGAAGGAGAAACCGTGCCCATGGGAGCCCCGATAGCCGAACTCGAAACTGCCGACGGCTCCAATGGAGCAGCCCCAACACAGGCAGCGGAACCTACTCCAACTCCAGCGGCTCCTCAGACGCAGGCTCCCGTCGGCACAACCGGTTATCTCGTCAAGAACATCAACCCCGTGGGCCCCACCGGAGGCGGAGTCGAGGCCGAGCTAGAGAGCCCGGCTCCGGTCCAGGCACAACAACAAGCGCCTCCTCCAACTGACCAGTCAACGCCGGAGGCCCCCGGCGGAGCCAGCCGGCCCTCTCCCGCGGTGCGCCGTTTGGCCCGGGAACACGGTGTGGACCTGGCCCAGGTCAGCGGCACCGGACTTGGCGGCCGTATAACCCGCGACGACTTGATACGATACGTTGAATCCAAATCAACACCCGCCGAAAATACAGCCCAAGCGCAAGCGTCCCCACGAATTGAAGCCGGCGCCGACGAGCAACATGTGCCCTTAACTCCGGTGCGCCGGATGATTGCCGACGCCATGGTCCGTAGCGTGAGCCAGATCCCCCATGCATGGAGCACGATAGAGGTGGACGTAACCGGATTGGTCGCCCTTCGCACCCAGGTCAGAACGGCCTTCGAGCAAAGGGAGGGAGTGGATCTGACCTATATGCCCTTCGCCATAAAGGCGTTGGCGGAGTCGCTGAAAGAACATCCTACGCTCAACGCCAGTTGGGGCGGCGATAAGATCATCCTGAAACGCCGGATCAACGTGGGAATCGCCGTGGCCGCTCCCCAAGGATTGGTCGTCCCGGTGATTCACGACGCCGACCGGTTGAGCATCGCCGGACTGGCAACCGCCTTACGGGACCTAACCCAGCGGGCAAGGCAGAACAAACTCACGATCGAAGACGTACAGGGCGGGACATTCACTTTGAATAACACCGGCGCGTTGGGGTCCACCATCTCCTATCCCATCATCAACCATCCCCAAGCGGCGATCCTGACCACCGAGGCCATTCAGAAACGGGCGGTGGTCCGAGACGACGCCATCGCCATTCGGTCCATGATGAACATCTGCATGGCCTTCGACCATCGCATCAACGACGGAGCGGAATCGGGCGCATTCTTGCAGGCGGTCAAGTCCCGCCTGGAGTCTATGGGACCCGACACTCCTCTCTACTGAGCCGCCTCCCGTGCCCTCTCCCAGCCCATGCCAGATAATCCGGTTGGGAACCGTGGAGTACCACCGCGCCTGGGAACTGCAGGTGGAACTGGCTACCAAGGTCCACGACGGCGCACAGCCCAACACGTTGCTGCTATTGGAGCATTCCCCGGTTTACACCAAGGGACGCCTGAGCAAGCCTGAACATATCCTGTTAAGCGACGAAGAGCTGCGCCAAAGGGGGATCGGGCTTTACGAGGCGGACCGGGGAGGGCAGGTGACCTTCCATGGCCCCGGCCAACTGGTGGCCTACCCGGTGGTAGACCTGCGAGAGTGGGGCGGGCCGGTCAAGTACGTTCGGACCCTGGAGCGGATCATCGTCGATTCACTTGCCGACTTCAAGATAATCGCCGAAACGATCGACGGGATCACCGGAGTCTGGGTGGACGGCGCAAAGATCGCCGCCATCGGAGTTAAGGTCAGCCGGGGTGTTGCCTACCACGGCTTCGCCATCAACGTCACCACCGACCTGTCCTACTACAGCCACATCGTCCCCTGCGGCATCGCCGACCGCCCGGTAACCTCCATGGCCGAGGTTTTGGGCGAAGACGTGGACATGGCCATGGCCCAATACAGCCTGGCTTATCAGTTTGGTAAGGGGATGGGGTTCCGGATGGTCGAGGCGGAGCTAGAACCAATCCAGATCTAGGGAGATTAGCCATGCCGGTTTCTGACAAAGTACGGGGATTCATGGAGCAGGGCGGGTGGATCCGCCGGATGTTTGAGGCCGGCATCACCTTGAAGGCGCAGCACGGCGAGGACAATGTATTCGACCTATCCTTAGGCAATCCGGTGGTGGAGCCGCCGGAGGAGTTCCGCCGGGAGCTACGCCGTCTGGCCGAGAACCCCATCAAGGGTATGCACCGCTATATGCCCAACAACGGCTACCTGGAAACCCGGCAAGCGGTGGCCGATGGCCTGAAATCTGAGACCGGCATCCCCTTCTCAGCCGGCGACATCGTCATGACCTGCGGAGCGGCGGCGGCGATAAACGTAGTGCTAAAGACCATCCTCAACCCCGGGGAAGAGGTCATTCTCCTATCCCCATACTTTGTCGAATACGGCTATTACGTGGACAACCACTCCGGCGTCCCAGTGGTGGTGGCCACCGGCGAGGATTTCCAACCGGACATGGCCGCCATCGAAGCCGCGATCACACCCAATACCAGGGCGATAATCATCAACTCGCCCAACAATCCTTCAGGGGTCATCTACTCCGCGGAATGCCTTCAGAACCTTGGCGAATTGCTGAACCGTAAGCAGCGGGAACACGGTTCGGAGATATTCATCATCAGCGACGAACCGTACCGGCGAATAATCTACGACGGCTTGAGCTACCCTCAGGTGTTTCCCCACTACGAGAACACCATCGTGGTCAACTCCCATGCCAAGGACCTAGCTCTACCCGGCGAACGCATCGGTTACATGGCGGTCAATCCCGCCTATCCCCATCGGGAGGAGCTGTCCAACGGTCTGACCTTTTGCAACCGCACCCTGGGATTCGTGAACGCCCCAGCCTTGATGCAACACATTGTCCGGGCGCTTCAAGGGGTCAGTGTGGACATCGCCGAATATCAGCAAAAGCGGGACTTTCTCTACACCCGGCTCACCGGCATGGGTTACTCGGTGGTCAAACCCCAGGGAGCTTTCTACCTGTTCCCAAAGTCGCCGATAGAGGACGACGCCGCCTTCGTGGACACGTTGCAGGAGCGGTTGGTGCTGACAGTACCGGGCCGGGGATTCGGGACACCGGGGTACTTCCGCATCTCCTACTGCCTTGAGGACCGGGTGCTGGAGGGGGCAATGGACGGATTCGCTCGGGCCATAGAACAAGTTGGGAAACAGGGCTAACCGCTACTCGTGGAATATCTCCTGAGCATTGTGGGATCGCCAGTTGGGGGGATGGGTAGAATCTGTCCAACGAATTTGATCGGGCCGTAACCTAGGAGGCAAGAGCCGTGAGCGCACAAGTGAAGGTTGCTATTGTCACCGGAGCTGGAACCGGGATCGGCAAGTGTACTGCCCTGGCTTTTCTGGAGGACGGGTACGCCGTTGCTCTGGCTGGACGCCGGGCCGAGTTGTTGGAGGAGACTGCGGCAGAGGCCGGGCCGGCTGCCTCCCGGACGCTGGCAGTGGCAACTGATGTGGCGGACCCCTCATCAGTGCGCGCCCTGTTCTCTGCAACCAAGGAGAGATTCGGAAGGGTAGATGTCGTATTCAACAACGCCGGATCCACCGCGATCGGCGTACCGTTGGAGGATCTGACCTACGAACAATGGAAAGCCGTGGTGGACGTGAACTTGACTGGAACTTTTCTGTGTACCCAGGAAGCATTCCGCATCATGAAAAGTCAGGACCCAAGGGGCGGTCGGATCATCAATAACGGGTCCGTCTCGGCTCACGTACCGAGACCCAATTCCGCACCTTACACAACAACCAAACACGGGATAACTGGGCTTACCAGGTCGACGTCGTTGGATGGCCGCAAATACGATATCGCCTGCGGCCAGATCGACATTGGCAACGCTGAAACTCCGCCGCTGGCGGCGGCCGTTAATGCAGGGCTTCCCCAGGCCCACGGAGCCGTGGTCACCGAGCCGACCATGGACCCGCACGACGTTGCCCGGGCAGTGGTCTTCATGACAAGCCTGCCCTTGGACGCCAACGTACAGTTCATGACCGTCATGGCAACGAAGATGCCCTATATCGGCCGCGGGTGACGTGACCCTACATATCAGTTATCAGCAGTGGCGGTCGCAGAAACTTGCAGACCTGGGCCTAAGTTGGTGGTCTGCTTGATAGGCAATCGGTCTTTTACGTCGGCCGACTCAATAGCCTAGCGATTGTACCCCACCGAATCAGGCTGATCCTAAAGCTTGCCCGGACCGACGGCGGCGAAGGCGGGCAGGCGGACGGGGGCGGGGAATGATTAGGTAGCAGGCGGACGCCAGCCCGTAGATAACCGCCAAAGGAATCAGCGCCCAAAAATATCCGGACTCGTTATGGTCAAAGATCCAGCCCATCCACACCGGAGTGCTCATGGACATCAACTGGTCGGGAAGATGTTGCCATCCCCGAAGAGTGGCGTAGCTCCTCCGTCCAAAGTAGTCGCCCATTATGGCCCAAGCCAGCGGATTTGCGCTTTCCGAGAAAGCCAGCAAAACGACAAATATTGCCAACTGCCAAATGTGGCCGCTCTGGTTCAAGATCGATAATAGGGCTACCACGCCCGTTGCCATCGCAACCGAGCTAAGCTTCTCCTTGGACCATTTATCTCCCATCCACCCCACCACGGGGTTGAATATCATGGTGCCCAGGGACAATCCTCCGATAAAGAGGGCGGCGAGGGCAGCGCTGGAGAGACCAACCTCTCCGCGAGTAATCTCGCCCTCCAGGAACCAGACCATCACCGGAGCCAGTAGAAATGACATTCCCGAATGGACGGTGTTGCGCAGACCCACGGCCAATACGACAAGCCAAAAGGAGACGGTGGATAATGCTTCCTTAGCGGTAAAGTCGGGGTCTCTAGGCAGCTGCCGTAGCGGCGC
>Ga0209554_1001109_pt1 | contig 21086 bp, 13 predicted proteins | sample MarorgKNORR_S2LV_5_FD_188221 | JGI IMG/M metagenome (GOLD analysis project Ga0209554, IMG submission 188221) | Marine microbial communities from the Southern Atlantic Ocean, analyzing organic carbon cycling - Bottom_A/KNORR_S2/LV (SPAdes) (version 2) | ecosystem: Environmental > Aquatic > Marine...
GCGCAGCGTCGCTGCAAGCCACGAAGAGGACGGCTGCCGCTGCGAATAACGGGGCGCGTTGCAAAGCAAGCGATAAGCGCATTGGAATCCTCGCTGGTTGAACGGCTCTTTCCCAAGGACCTGCTAGCAGCCCTTCTCGATGCCCACCCTCACCGCCGCCACGATCTCATCGATATCCGCCTTCGTGACGATGAGGGGCGGCGCAATGTTCAGCGTGTTGTTGTGGCCGGGGATGCTCCGGTTGGTCCTGCCGATCAGGACGCCTTCCTCGGTGACAGTCCGCATCACGGCGCCCATCACGTCCTCACCCAGCGGCGCTTTCGAGGTCTTGTCGGCCACGAGCTCGATGCCGGCGAAGAGTCCCTTCCCGCGCACGTCCCCGACGTTCGGGTGGTCGGCCAGCTCCTGAAGGCGATCCAGCAGGTACGCTCCCACCGCGCGAGCATTCTCGACCAGGTCTTCTTCCTCGACGATGCGCATGTTCTCCAGCGCCGCGGCGAAGCCTCCGGTGCATCCACCGTACGTGCTGATGTCGCGGAAATAGTCGTATTTTTCTCCGGGATCGTGCAGGAACTCCTCGAAGATCTCGCTGCGCACGGCAGCGGCCGAGATGGGCGCATAGGAGCTGGCCATGCCCTTGGCCATGGTCACGATGTCCGGCGCGACTTCATAGTGCTCGAACCCGAACATGGTGCCGGTCCGGCCAAACCCGCAGACCACCTCGTCCATGATCAGGACGACGCCGTACTTCTCGCAGATCTCCTGGATGATCGGGTAGTATTCCTGGACGGGAGGGATGACCCCACCGCCCGCGGTGATCGGCTCGAGGATGAGCCCGCCAATCGTGTCAGGGCCCTCCTCCTGGATCACGTCCTCCAGCGCGTGGGCACACTCGATGTCGCAATCGGGATACGACAGCCCGAAAGGACAGCGATAGCACAACGCGTGGGGTATGGCGGCAAACCCGTCCGGGAAGGGGCCGTAAGCCTGACGGCGCTCCTCGTGACCCGACGCGGCCAGACACGCGATCGTGGTGCCGTGATAGTCACGGTCGCGGTACAACACCTTGCTCTTCTGATTTCCGTTCAGGTGAGCAATCTGCCGGATGATCTTGAAGGCCTTCTCGTTGGCCTCGGAGCCGCTGTTGGCGAAGAAGACGCGGTCCAAGCCCGGCAGCAAGTTGGTCAGTTTATCCGCGAACTGCGCCGCCGGTACGGTCCCGGCAACGCCGGCGTAGTAGGGCAGCTTGAGCAACTGGTCATGGATGACCTTGGCCATGCTCTCGCGTCCGTAGCCGACGTTGACGCACCATACGCCGCCGGAAGACGCGTCCAGGTACTCGACCCCGTGAATGTCCGTGACGCGGACCCCCTGCCCCTCCACGAAGATCTTCGGATCCTGCTCCTCGTGGATCTTATGCTGGAGCAGATGATGCCACACATGCCGCCGGTCTTTCTCGATGATGTCTTCGGCATCGTAGTCGGACAGCAACGCATGCGTATCGGACATGGCTAGTCCAGACTCAGGTGCGCGTATTTCGCTAGATGGCGAGTCGGCATCGCGAGAGCGTCCCGGCGGAACGGTTCAGCCAACACCTTCTCTCCGCCCTCGACCACGGCATTGATGACGCACGGCTCGCCGGAAGCCATAGCTTCCCGCACGACGTCCTGCACGTCGCGGTAGTCGTCCACGGTATAACCCTTGGCCCCCATCGCCTCGGCCACTTTGGCGTAATCGGGGTTGTCGGGAAGATCGACTCCGACGAAACGGTCGCCGTAGAAGTCGATCTGGTTCTTCTTCTCGGCGCCCCACTCGTGGTTGTTGATGACGATGGCGATGACCGGGATCTTCTCGCGCACCGCGGTCATCACCTCGCTCAACCCGCTGATGCCCCAGGCGCCGTCTCCCTGGATGGCGAAGACCGGCGCCTCCGGCTTGCCGATCTTGGCCCCCATGGCGCACCCGTAGGCGAAGCCGCAGTTGCCCCACGTCAGCGCGGCCAAGTGCTGACGGACGCCCCTGAACCCGCGCAGATAGCCGTTGGTGATCGAGCACGTATTGCCTATGTCCGTGGCCACCAGCGCGTCGTCGGGCAGAGCAAGGTTCAGCTCCCACAGGAAGCGTCTCGGGTGCATCAACGCGTTGGTGGACGAAGACCAGTTTTCGAGCTCCTCGTCCCAGGCTGCCTTTTCCCTGGCTACGTCGACGAAGCGCTCTTCGTTTCTCTGTAGATCGGGCAGCGCGCCCTTCAGCTCCCGCAGCAAGTCCGCGGCATACTCCTTCACGTCCGCCACGGAGAAGATGTTCGGGATCTTGCTCAGGCCCCACTGCTTGGGGTCTCTGTCCACCTGGATGAGCGCTGCGTCTTCGGGCCAGTACGTCATGTCGTACTGCGGCAGCAGCCCGAACACACCCAGCCTCGTTCCCAACCCCAGCACCACATCGGCTTTGGCGATGGTCCGCATGGCCGCCTTGGAGCCGCAATAGCCGATCGGCCCGCAGCCCAGCTCGTGCGTGTAGGGGAAGGTGTCGTTGTGCAGATAGGTGTTGATGACGGGCGCACTCAAGTACTCGGCAAGCGCTCTGACCTCGTCGAGCGCGTCTCCCTGGCTCACGCCACCTCCCGAGACGATGACGGGATACTTGGCGCCCTTCAGCAAGCTTACCGCCTCTGCGATTTCCTTCTGGGGGGGGCGGCCGGCGCCCAAGGTCGGCGTCGCGAAGATCTCCGCTTCGATGTCCCCGTAGAAATAGTCCCGCGGGATGTTGAGCTGGGTCGGGCCGAGCTCGAGCTTGGCGCGGTAGAAGCAGCGCCTGGCCAACTCGGCCATGCGCTCAGGGCGGTTGACCCGCACCTGGTACACAGTCTGCTCTTCGAACATGGCCATCTGGTCCAGCTCCTGGAATCCGCCGGTCCCGATGCCCATTGACCCGGTCTCGGGCGTGATCGCCACGACCGGAGAATGTGCCCAGTACGCCGCGGCCATAGCGGACACGAAGTTTGCTGCGCCGGGCCCGTTCTGGGCGATGCAGGCCTGAGGCCTGCCGGTCACTCTGGCCAAACCGTCGGCGGCATGTCCCGCCGCCTGCTCGTGCGCCACTGGGATGAAGCGAATGCCCGCATCCGGGAACAGATCTAGAGCGTCCATGAACGCCGATCCGACCAATCCGAACACGTCGGTCACGCCCTCGGCGACGAGCGTCTCCACCAGCGCCTCGGAGGGGGTCATCTTCTGCTTCGCCATCTCTAGCTCCATCTCCGGTTCGGAGGTGTTGGACTGGGGCTGCCCGGCACAGAGGTGCGATTCATCGAGCGAAGACCGATCTTCCCCTCGAGAACGTCTCCATGATCTGTATGCGCTCGAGCTCGGCCGGGTCCGTCGTGATCGGATTCTTTTCGAGGATCACCAGGTCGGCTTGCTTGCCGACGGTGATCGAGCCCTTGGTATCTTCCTCGAAGTACTGATACGCCGCACCGAGCGTGACCGCATAAAGCGCCTCCTCGATCGTGGCCCGCTGGTGTGGCCCGAGCACATGGCCGCTGCGGGTTTTCCGGTTCACGGTAATCGACACCAGCCGCATCATGTCCGGGGGGACGACCGAGGCGTCGTTGTGCACCGTGAAGTGCACGCCTCGATCGATCGCCCAGCGCACCGGACTGATGTTGTTGCCACGCTCCTCGCCGAAGCTCAGCCGATGCCAGTCGCCCCAGAAGAACGAGTGCGCAGCGAAGAACGAGGGCACGACCCGCAGCTCGGCTGCACGGTCGAGTTGGTCGGCGCGCATAAGCTGGGCGTGGATGATCACCGACCGATGATCCGGTGCCTCGTCCATGTCGGTGATCGCCTGCTCGACGCCGTCCATCATCAGGTCCATGGCGGCATCGCCGTTGGCGTGGGCGAGAAATGGTACGCCGCGCGCGATCAACGCGGCCGCGTTGGCCTTGTAGTCATCGGGGTCCATCGTACCGTACGCACGATAGTCGGCGGCCGCTCCCGGTGGTCCCTGCTCGTACGGTTCGGTGACCCAGGCTGTGCGTCCCTGCGGCGAGCCGTCGAGCACGAATTTCACGCCGGCGACGCGGAACCCGTTCGAATAGGTGCGCTCGTACTGCAAGCGATCCTGGAGGATCGCGCCGGAGCTCGTGAACACTGCGAGGTCCGCGTCGAACGGCTCCCGCTCTGCGGCCGCTCGCAGTGTTTCCACCATCTGCGGGCTCGTTCCCCCACCGTTCTGTATGGTGGTCGTCCCATAGCCGAGATAGACGCCGATCGACGTGCGAATCAGCGCGTCGAACTCGTCCGGCGACCGCGCGGGCCCTCCGCCTATGAGCAAGCGGCCCGCGCGCTCCTCGAAGACGCCATTGGGCTCCATCGAACCTGCGACTCGACGAATGAGGCCTCCGTCGGGGTCAGGAGTAGCGACCGTGACGTTGCTGGCTGCGAGCGCCGCGGAATTGGCGGCCCTGAGATGCCCCGACACATGACCCAGCACAATAGGATGCTCGGTCGAAGCTCGATCCAGGTCGAAGCGGGTCGGATGGCGCTTCTCCTCGAGCAGCGAGTCGTCGTACCCGCCTCCGGAGACGACCTCACCCGGCGGGATCTGCTTCTCCTCGATCCAGCGTTGGATCTTGGCCACGAGCTCGTTGATGTTCGTGACGTCACCCACCGGAGGGGAGTGCAACGACAACGCGTCCAAAGCCCGCCCTGCCCCGAGGAAGTGACCATGGGCGTCGATGAAACCGGGCAGCAGAGCCCGTTCCCCTAGGTCCACGACCCGAGTCGACTCCCCGCGAAACGCCATCACCTCGTCCAACGATCCGGTAGCAGTGATCGTCTCGCCGCGCACCGCAACCGCTTCCACGCTCGCCCGATTCGGATCCATGGTGACGATGTTGTCGCCGAAGAGGATCGTATCCGCAGGCGGACCGGCGGCGGCAGGGCCACAGCCACCGACACCGATGGCAAGTGCAAACGCGAATGCGAAGACCGCTCGTTTCGACCTGTTCATGCTCCCACCGGCGATGGTTGTGGCGTTGGATCGACTGACTACGTAAGGGGCGCAGCGTTGGATGCCTGATCGTACCGGGCTGCCTGCCAGGACGCAAAACGTGCCGCCGCCCTCTCTTCCTTGGCTCCCTCTCCCACCTCCGCCCTAAAACCGACCGAGGCGCTCTCGATAGGAGATCAGCTCCTCCTTCAACACCGGTGCGAGCAGGTACAGCCCGAGCAGATTAGGAATCGCCACCAGGAAGATCAGAGCATCTGACAGATCGATCAGGGAGCCGAGTTGGATGCTGCTGCCGAGCACGATGAAGAGGCAGAAGAACAGCTTGAATGCGATCTCGACAGCCGGCCGATGTCCGGCGAGGTAGGTGAACGATTTCAGGCCGTAATAGCTCCAGGAAATCATGGTCGAGAACGCGAACAACACCGCCGCTATGGACAGGGGCACGGGGGACCAAGAGAGCGTGCTCGCAAAGGCATCCGTGGTCAGCTCGATGCCGCTTACTTCCGTGGAGGCCAACGCGGGGTCGTAGACCGTCGTCACGATGACCAAGGCCGTCATGGTGCAGATGACGACGGTGTCGATGAACGGCTCCAGCAGGGCAACGAAGCCCTCGGTGACGGGCTCGTCCGTACGTACCGCGGAGTGCGCGATGGCCGCGGAACCGAGGCCCGCCTCGTTGGAGAACACAGCCCGACGAAAGCCGACAATCATGACTCCGATCAGGCCGCCGCTGATGCTCTGCGGAGAGAATGCTCCTTGCCAGATCTGGCCGATCGCTGCGGGCAGCTTCTCGGCGTTGAGCACCAGGATCAGCAACGCCGATAGCAGATACAGAACGGCCATGAACGGAACCAGTCTGGATGTAGCCTTGGCGATGCTTTTGATGCCGCCGACGATGACCAAGGCCACGACAACCGCCATCGCGAGACCGAGTATCCAGGCCCTGCCGAAGAAGAAGCTGTCGCTGCCGCCCGTCACATCGATCAGGATGGCAGCGGCCTGATTGGACTGGAACATGTTCCCGATGCCGAGACAGCCCACCACCATGGCGGCCGCGTAGAACATTCCCAGCGCCCGGCCTGTTCCCGGCAAGCCTCGCAGCGCCAACCCGCGCTCGAGGAAATACATGGGTCCACCGCTGACGGAGCCGTCATCGTGGGTGCGCCGGAACTTCACGGCCAAGGTACACTCGGCGAATTTGGTGCTCATGCCGAGCAGGCCGGCGATGATCATCCACAATGTGGCGCCCGGCCCGCCGACCGATATGGCTACCGCCACCCCGGCGATGTTTCCGACGCCGACCGTGCCCGATACGGCCGTCGCCAGGGCTTGGAAGTGCGTGACCTCTCCCGGATGATCGGGGTCGGCATATCGGCCAGAGACGAGCTGTAGAGCGTGTTTGAAGCCCCGCACACTGATGAAGCGCAGGTAAAGCGTGAAGAACAGTCCCCCGGCGATCAGCCACGCTACGATCAGCGGCAACTCCACGCCGGCCACGGGCACGGCGTAGAAGACGAAGTCGTAGATCGCTGACGCGAACGGGCGTATCAGCTGGTCGATGGCTTGATCCATGCCCACCACGGGTTGGGTTCAGGCGAGGTTATGTTCCTCGCTTCGCCCAGCATGTTGCGAGCGAGCGGTGTGGAACGCAATGTCGCGGCCCCAAACACGAGACGGCTGAATGCGCCCTCTGAGGCACATCCTATTAATCGGCGCCCTGACGGCTCCCGCCGGCCTTCACGCCCAGGGGCCGCCGAGCGCGCAAGCCACCGCGATCACCACCGCTCCGACCATCGACGGTCGCCTCGATGAAGCGGTCTGGGGGCGACTGATGCCACTTGCGGGCTTCACCCAGCGGGAGCCCTCCGAGGGCCAGCCCGTTTCGCAGCGTACCGAGGTGCGGGTGGCCTACGACGATGAAGCGCTCTACATCGGGGCGTCGCTCTTCGATGACGACGTGTCGTCGATCGTGGTGGGCCAGACGCTGCGCGATGCGTCGCTCAACGACTCGGACGCGTTCGTCGTTGTACTCGACACCTACTTGGACCGCCAAAACGGGTTCGTCTTCGGCACGACGCCCGCCGGCATCGAATACGATGGCCAGCTTGCGGGCGAGGGCGTCGGAGGCGGCGGTGGTGGCAGACAGCAGCGTGGCTCCGGCGGTGGATTCAACCGCAACTGGGACGGGAGCTGGCAGGTCGCGACCACCACCGACGGCGAAGGGTGGTACGCCGAGATGCGGATCCCCTTCTCGACGCTGCGCTACGGAGCCGGCGGTCAGCAAGACTGGGGCGTGAACTTCGAGCGTAAGATCCGACGCAACAGCGAGCAGTCGATGTGGGCTCCCCTACCCCGTCAATTCGACCTGAATCGGGTCTCGCTCGCCGGCACCATCGCGCTCGAGGCTCCCGCGAAGCGCACAGTGACACTGAGCCCATACCTGCTCGCGGACGGCTTCAAGGACTACCAGGTCACCTCTGCCGAAGTCGACTACAGTCGGCAGATCGGCGGCGACGTGAAGATCGGCCTCAACCAGAGCCTTACGCTCGACCTCACCGTCAATACCGACTTCGCACAGGCCGAAGTCGACGACCAGCAAGTGAACCTTACCCGGTTCAGTCTTTTCTTCCCCGAGAAGCGCGCCTTTTTTCTCGAGAATGCAGGCACGTTCTCGGTGGGCACGTCTCGCTCCGCGGAGCTCTTCTTCAGTCGCAGGATCGGGCTCTCCGGAGGCCAGGAAGTCCCCATTCAGGGAGGCGCACGGCTGACCGGCAAGGTCGGCGCTTTTCAGATCGGGCTACTCAATATCCAGACGAACGACGTGTCGAGGCTCGACGAGGACACCGGCCTTCAAGAGCAATTCGCGCCCGCCAACAATTTCGGCGTACTGCGCGCCTATCGGGAGTTCGGAAACAGGACGCAGATCGGCGCCATCATGGTCTCGCGCCTCAATACCAGCGACACCGACGACTACAACCTGACGTACGGCGTCGATGGCCGGCTGGGCATTGGCGACGCACTCACGTTCGACGGCTGGCTCGGCCTGACGACAACTCCTCTGGAGGACGGAGAGACCGCGACCGGTACAGGGTTCAACGACGGCGAGTACGGTCTTGCCGGTGGGTCGCGATATGTCACGCGCGACTGGCAGATCTCGGCCGGATACCGCCAGATCGGTGATTCGTTCAACCCCGAGGTCGGCTTCGTTAACCGGCGTACGTACCGCCACGGCAACGCGCGAGTGCTGCGGCACGTGCGCATGGAGAGCGTACCGTGGTTCCGAGAGTTCCGGCCGCACGTCTCGTGGAGTCAGTTCTGGACGCTCGACGGGTTCAGCGAGTCGTACCTCGTCCACTTCGACAACCACTTCCAGTTCGAGAACGGCGCGTTCTTCCAACTCCCGGGCTTCAACTTCACGGGAGAGGGCCTCGAGCAGCCGTTCGAGATTCGCGAGGGCATCGTGATTCCCGTCGGCTCTTACCACAACGTCGACTGGGAATTCCGGGCGAATACGAACCGCGGCGCTCCGCTCTCCTTTTCTGCTGGATGGAGCTTAGGCGGTTTCTATTCGGGCACGCGCTTCGGCCCGAACGCGACTGTTGCCTACCGCTACAGCGACAAGCTCACCGCGAGCTTCCGCGCCAACTACTTCGACGTCCGGCTCGACGAGGGCAGCTTCACGACCTCGGTGCTTCGCTTCAACACGTCCTACTCGTTCACGCCGCACATATATCTACAGGCCAACGTCCAGTACAACGACGACACCGAGGACCTCGGCACAAACATCCGCTTCGGGTGGCTGGACACCGCTGGCACAGGGCTCTTCATCGTCTGGAACGATGCGAACCACGTAGGCACGTTCGAGCGCACGGGAATCCTGGCGGGGCCAAAACAGCGTCAGCTGGTCATCAAATACAGCAGGCTGCTCGACCTGACGCGCTAGGCACTGTCGCACGCCGAGGGCTGTCCGCCTTAGCTTGTGATCCCTCCGCCAAAAGAGAGTCGAAGGCCCATGGAGAGTCGCATGAAGCGCTTTTGCCTACTCGTGCTGATGGTCCCGAGCGCCCTCCCGGCGCAGGAGCGGACGTTTCGATGGACGAATCGGTTCGTGCTCGGCACCGAGCAACACCTAAGTGCCGGGCTGACGTTTGCCGACGTAGACGGCGATGGCGATACGGACGCGCTCGTCGCCCACGGACGGCATTGGCCGCAACCCAATGAGATCTACCTAAACAACGGGGCGGCGGGCTTCACAGTCTCGTATCAGTTGGGATCCCGAAGCGAGACCACGTACGCCCTGCCCGCCGGCGATCTGGACGGAGACGGGGACGTCGACGTCGTGGTCGCGAACGACCGCGCGGAGAACTGGGTGTATCTGAATGACGGTACGGGTCACTTTTCACCTGCCTGGCCGGTCGGACCGCAGGTCGAGCCCGCGCGCAGCGCCCTGCTCTACGATCTGGACCGTGATGGCGACCTGGACCTGCTGATCACGAACCGGGGGGCAGCCAACGGCTTTTTCTTGAACGACGGCAGCGGCCGGTTTGGGCCGAAGCGTGAATTCGGCGAACCTCGGGGCTCCACCATCGCGGTGGCTGTGGGCGATGTGGACGGCGACGGGGACCCGGACCTGGTGCTCGCAAACCGAGATGGTCAGGCGAACCAGATCCTCTTGAACGACGGCCGACTCGGCTTCGCCGAAAGTCGAAGCTACGGCACAGGGAGTGACGAAACTCGATCGGTAGCCTTGGCCGACGTGAACGGTGACGGATTCCTCGACATCGTCAACGTGAACATCGGTGAACCCAACCGCATCTACCTGGGAGACGGGGCCGGAGGGTTCGACCAAGGCACGAGCGTGGGTGGCTCGGAGCAGTCCTACGCCGTGGTCGTTCTCGACGTGGATCGCGACGGCGATATCGACGTGGTGGTGGCGAACGTTCGGGGTCCCAATGAGCTGTATCTGAATGACGGCTCGGGCATGACCTGGGTTCGGATCCCCCTCGACGGGGAGCCCTACACCACGTATGGAGTGGCCGCCGCCGACCTCAACGGAGACGGCTTTGCCGATCTCGGTTTTGTGAATTCAGGTGGCCCCAACCGAATCTTCATGAACGTCGAAGCCGGCTCGCGTCGGGACTAGTTGATGACGATCGTCTCCAAGTGGGTTGGCGTTATCACCCTGGTACTGGGTGAAATGGCAGCGACGGCATCGATGAACGGAACGATGTTTCTGGCCACGCCGGCCTCTTGAGAAAAGCCATAGGGCAATCTGAAATTGTCCCAGTGCGTGGGTATGATGACCGGCGGCTTGCCGGTGACGTTCACCAAGCGTTCGTCATAATTGTAGAGGCCCAGCCGGGAGCCATTCACCCCAGCCAACAGCACGTCGGGGTGCAAGCCCTCTAGCTCCCGCTCGACGAAATTCATTGAGCCCATGGTCAGAACATCGTGATGATCGAAGCGGGCCAGAAACATCAACGAGCCGCCTTCGATGAACTGCTCTATGCGCAGCGGCGCCTCGAGATCGGTCTCGCGGTCGTACCTCCGGCTGTCGGAATAGTGCTTCTCGCCCAAGGCCGAATGGACGGAGGGCACCACCCGGACCGAGAAGTCCTCGAACTGATAGTCTTCCCCACCGCCGACCGCGTAGAGTTGATCATTGGGAATGCCGTAGGCACGCAATATGGTGATGACCGTTTCGGTACCGATCACCTTGGCGCCGGTCTTCTGTGCGATATAGGGAACGTCTCCCAGGTGATCGTAGTGTCCGTGCTGCATGAGAATGAAGTCGGCCCGCGTGATGATGCTGTCGATTAGATCGGTGTCCGATCGAGCCACGTCCGTGCGCGCGAAGTCGGGGCGGTCATCGTCGGGATGGCCACCGCCGTCCAGTCTCAACCGCGAGATATAGGGATCGACGAGGACGACCACGTTGCCGTCGGATATCTCCCATCCCGCAGCACCCAGATACTTCAACCGCAGGGGCGCGCTCTGTTCTTCGCTCCGCGCGCGGGCTTCCCGCACCTCGACGATCATTTCGATCTCTACGGCTTGGCCGCGCGGCAACGATGACATGCCAACAGCGGCGCGAGCGTGCCTTCCGCGCTCGCCGAAGACCTGAACGATCAAGTCTGAGAAGCCGTTGATCACTGCGGGCTGCTCAACGAAGGACGGGTCCGAGTTGACCATGCCCAAGACTTTCACGACGCGCACGACTCGGTCTAGGTCGCCCAGCATCGCTTTCAGTACCGCCAACTGATTGATCGCCGTGAGGCGTGCGCCCTCGTAGCCCTCTTCAATGCTGACATCGGCGCCCAGCTTGCCGTGTAGTTCGCTGCCGTCAGCGCGTTTAGGCCCTTTGCCCGCCAGGAAAATCAAGTTGCCGGTGCGTACTCCATTTACGTAGTTGGCGACTGGGCTCGGTGGCTCAGGGAGCGTGATGCCGAGTTCCGCGAGGCGGGCTTCGGGGTCATAGGCCTCGCCCTGCTGAGCCGAGACGCCCTGACTCTCGAGCAAAGGAAGCGCGAAGACGGCGCAAAATGTCAGTAGTAAAGCCCTGTTCATCGTTGTAGAGCCCTCGTTTAGGTCGGGTTATCCCACCGGTCGGCTGGCAGACTGTGTATGCACCACTTTCCACACGCCATCCACCAGCCGGAATAGGTACGTACCGTGGCCCCTATTGTGGATATCGCGCCCGTCAGATGTGGTGAGCTGGACGTCCGTGTCGACCACGGCCCATGCGAACGTCCCTTCGAAATGGGTCTGGATATCCGTGAATCCCAGCCTCAGTCCGAGCTCAGATTCGGGCTCCACGTGATTCTCTACCAGGTCCTGTAGGCCGAGATTCTGCCCCCCGCCCTCGAAGTACCGCGCGCCCTCCCAATCGAGAAAATGGGCATAGAACTTGTCGCCATCGCCCTGCTCCCAGCCGACTCTGATATCCTCGATGATGGCTTCCAACAAGGCGGGATCGTGATACTGGGCATTGTCCTGGGCGGCGGTGTCGCCGGCGAGCAATAGCAGGCTCGCCGCGGTGGTCCCTATCGCACTGATCCTCATGAGTCCTCCTGCTGGTCCACGGTCGGCCCGGCTGGCTTCGGCGGGTGATTCTGGCGGTCGCGCATCGACCTGGCAAACTTGCAAACCCACGACGGCTAGGACACCTTGGCGCCTTTCCCGCAACAGGAGGGCCAGGTGAACCTCGCCTCACCGACAGTAACAAAGTGGGTAGAGGACGGCCTGGCGGATCCAGAGGCTTTTTGGGCGCGCGCGGCGCAGGAGCTCCCGTGGTTCCGGACTTGGGACCGCGTCTACGAGGCTGACCCGCCGACGTTCCGCTGGTTCATCGGTGCCCAGACCAACATCGCGCACAACGCGCTCGACCATCATGTCGCAGATGGACGCGGCGACCGCAACGCCCTCATCTACTTCAACGAGCGCGGCGACGAGGCCACCTATACCTACGCCGAGCTCCTGGCCGAGGTGAAGCGGGTAGCAGCAGCTTTGCGGGGCCTGGGTGTGGTGAAGGGCGACCGAGTCACACTTTCCATGCCCACCTGTCCCGAGGCACTCATGCTCATGCTGGCGTGCATGCGCATCGGGGCGATCCACTCGGTCATCTTCGCTGGCTTCGGGGCCCAGGCGCTAGCGGACAGGATATCCGCAAGCGGCTCGCGTGTCGTCTTCACGGCCGACATCACCTACCGCAAGGGCAAGGAGGTTCCGCTCAAGCCGCTCGTCGACGACGCCCTGAGGTCGATGGGAGATCTGGTCGAGAACGTTGTCGTGCTGCAACGCTCCACGGCAGGAATTGCGCTCCATACCGGCCGGGACATTCCGTGGGACGCGTTTCTCGCCGGAGCTGAAGGGCAGTCGGACGACGTGGAGTCGATGGAGGCCAACGAGCCAGCCTTCATCCTGGCGACCTCGGGAACCACCGGGACGCCCAAGCTGGCGATCCATCGACACGGTGGGTACCAAGTGCACGTCGCCGCGATGGCGCGATGGTGTTTTGGGCTGAAGCCCAGTGACGTGTGGTGGACAACTTCCGACATCGGTTGGATCGTCGGGCATAGCTACATGGTGTACGGCCCGTTGCTCGTCGGTTGCACGACGATCGTCTTCGAAGGCGCTCTGGACTTCCCGGAGCCGGAAGGCAACTGGCGAATCGCGGTGGAGAAGTTCGGTGCCACCGGGATCTTCACCTCGCCGACGGCCATTCGAGCGCTCATGCGCTACGGCGACGGACCGCTCGCATCAGTCGACCACTCGAAGGTGGAGCGCATCGTCTCCGCGGGAGAAGTGCTCAACCCGCCGGCGTGGGACTGGCTCCAGAACACGATTCTGGAAGGGCGCATTCCGGTCATCGACCACATGTGGCAAACCGAGACGAGCGGACCAGCCTTCGGCAACCCGTATGGCATCGAGCTTCTCCCCATCAAGCCGGGGGCGGCCACGATTGCCCTGCCCGGCATCGAGGCTGGCGTGGTGCACGCGGACGGCACGCCCTGCGATACCGGGGAAACCGGGATCATGGTGTTCAAGCGGCCTTTCCCTGGTCTGACGGCAGCGCTATGGGGCGAGCCGGAACGGTACGGACGCGACTACTGGGAGAAGATCCCCGGTCTCTACTACAGCGGCGACTCCGCCCGGGTCGACGAAGACGGCTACTACTGGTTCGCCGGTCGAGCCGACGAAGTCATCAAGATCGCTGCGCACCGCATGGGCACGATCGAAGTGGAGAGCGCGTGCCTCAAGAACACGGCGGTCGCGGAGTGTGGCGTCGTGGGACGACCGGACGAACTCCGGGGCGAGGTGATCGCGGCCTTCGTAGTGCTCAAGAACGACCAGACCCCGTCGGACGAGCTTCGAAAGGAAATCATCGGCACGATCCGCCACGAGCTCGGACCCATCGCGGTCATCGGTGAACTCAACTTCGTCTCGATGCTGCCCAAGACGCGCAGCGGAAAAATCATGCGTCGCGTGTTGAAAGCGGTGACGCTCGGCCGGGACCCGGGCGACATCACGACGATCGAAGACGAGGGGTCTGTTGATGAGGCCCGCAACGCTTGGCAGCAGATGAAAGACGACATGGAGGAGGAACAGTGAGCGTGAGCGAATTCGACGCATTTCGAATCTTCGAAGCCGACGGCAAGGTCGAAGGTCGCATCGTGAAGGCCACCCTGGACGAGCTGAGCGAAGGCGAAGTGGTCATCCGCACGGCATACTCCAGCGTCAACTACAAGGACGCGCTAGCGGCGACCGGCACCGGCAAGATCGTGCGGAACTTCCCGCTCATCGGCGGCATCGATGTCGCGGGATCGGTCGTATCCAGCACGGACTCCGCCTTCGGCGAAGGCGATGAGGTGCTGGTCCACAGCTATGACCTGGGTGTCGCCCACGACGGGGGTTACGCGGAGTACGTGCGCGTTCCCGCAAAATGGGTCGTCCCCCTACCGGAGGGATTGACCGCGTTCAATGCCATGGCGATCGGCACGGCCGGCTTCACCTCGGCACTCTCGATCGTGCGCATGGAGGAGAACGGCCTGTCGGCCGGTGATGGCCCCATCTTGGTTACAGGTGCGACAGGAGGAGTGGGTAGCGTCGCGGTGGAGCTGCTCGCGCAGCTCGGCTACGAGGTGACCGCGCTCACGGGCAAGGACGACCAGCACGACCACCTGCGTTCTCTCGGAGCAACCGAAGTGCTCTCACGGCACAAGCTGGAGATGGGCACTCGCCCGCTCGAGAAGTCCACTTGGGCGGGAGCAGTCGATGCGGTGGGCGGTGACATCTTGGCCTGGCTCACCCGGACGACGAAGTACGGCGGCTCGATCGCCTGCTCGGGCCTGACCGCCGGCATCGACCTGAATACCACGGTCATGCCGTTCATCCTGCGCGGCGTGAGCCTGCTCGGCATCGACTCCGCCGTGTGCCCCATGAAGCGCCGGCTCGAGGTGTGGCAGCGACTCGCCACGGACATGAAGCCGAGCAAGCTCTCCGCAGTGGCCAGGGAGATCAGGCTCGAAGGGCTGCCGGAAGCATTCTCCACGCTGCTCGCGGGCGAGGCGCGTGGGCGGTTTGTGGTGGGGCTGGGCTAGGCGGGCCTTGGGGTTACGGGGTAGATAAAATACGCTACGAAGCGTACTCCTCCAAAATCAGCCGCGCCCGGTCGTCTTCGGAAACCCGCTGCCGATACCCTCGCGCCGCGAACCAGAATCCGATTCCGGTAATGCTGAGTGTGCCTAGGATGAGCCACTCCAGTGGCCACACGAGCCTGCTCGTACTCCCAGGGACGAGCATGACGAAGAGGATGAACAGCGACCCTGCGGCAGCCACATAAGCGAGCGCATTCCCACCCGGCATCCTGTAGGGGCGCTCCAAATCGGGGAACTTCTTGCGCAGTTGGATGAGTGACAGAGCCACCCCCAAGAATGCGAGCGCGATACAAAACGAGCCGACGTCGACGAAGGCGATGATCGCCCCGCGCCCCAGCAACGCCGAGAGGAATGTCACCAGGCCGCTGAATAGAACGGCCGTTGTGGGTGTCCCGTACTTGGCGTGCGCCTGACCGAACGATTCGTGGATGATGCGCCCGCGCCCCAGTGAAAAGAGCACACGAGAGCCCGCCAGGAAGAATCCGTTCCAACTCGTGAGCAGTCCGATGAGGCCGGCGATGAGCACGAGCCTCACGAGCCACTGGGACTCGAACGCCGCTGAAAATGCCGCGGCCGTGGGCAGTTCTTCGCCAACGATGTCCCGCCAAGGTCCCGCCATGCCGGCGCCCAATATGATCGCGATATAGAAGAGCGTAGAGCAGATGATGGCGAGTACGACGTAGAGGCCGAGTCGGTGGAGGGGCGAATTCTCTCGGCGTTCCTCCGCAGCCTGGGGAATCGTGTCGAAGCCCACGTACCAGAAAGGCACGGTCACGAAAACGGCGAGCATGCCCGCCAGACCGCCACTGCCGAGAGCGCTGTCCCCGAAGTAGGGCGCCAGGTTGCCCACCTCGCCACTTGCGATTCCCGAAACGACGAAGAGCACGGCACAAAGAAGGAAGAGCACCGTGAGCACGATCTGGACCCGCGAGGCGATGCCCACACCGAAATAGTTGATGCCCGTGATGAAGCCGGTGAACACGAAGGCCAACAGCAGGTGCGTCGCGTAGACCGTCGAGCCGGCGATCTCGTAGAGCGGAAAAATGTCGATCTGGGGCAACAGAAATGAGAGCACCAGCCCCACCGAAATCGCCTCGAACGCCGAGACGGACAGATAGCCGAACGCCAGGAACCACCCGATAATGAAGGCCTTGGAGGTGCCGTAGGCTTTATAAGCGTACGCGACCTCTCCACCCGTCACCGGAAGCATGGGCGTGACCTCGGCATAGCAGAGCCCGATGATGAGCATGAGCGTGCCGCCCGCCGCAAACGCGACGATCGCCCCCACCGGGCCGGCCTGTTCGAACCAGCCGCCCAGAGCGGTGATCCAACCGACGCCGATCATGGAGCCGAACGCGAGCGCAAAGAACCCGAACCCACTGATGTCCTTCTTCAGCTCCGGTCGCGCGGTGGATACTCCTGGGTCGGCGCTCAAGCCCCCCCTGCCCCCAGCTCCGAGGTCAGTTTCTCCAGACCCGCGGAGAACATTGCGACGATGGAGTCGACATCGTTCCTGGAGACGATCAGCGGGGGTGAGAACCCCAGAGAATTGAACATCGGCCGGCAGATCAGACCCTCGGTCATCAGGAGGCTTTGCAGCCGCTTGGCAACCGCCAAGTCCGGATCGAACGCTTTCTTGGTCTCCCGATCCTCCACCAGCTCGATACCGGCCATGAGCCCCAGACCTCTTATCTCTCCAACCAGCGGATGATCGGCGAAGGCTTCGCGAAGGCTGGACTGGAAATAGGCCCCCACTTCGGCCGCGTTCGCGACCAGCCCTTCCCCTTCGATGATGTCGAGGTTCGCAAGCGCAGCCGCGGCCGCCACGGGATGGCCCGAATACGTGTATCCGTGCGCGAAGGGCCCGTACTGGGAAGATCCCTCCCGCAGGGCTTGCCAGACCTTTTCAGAGATGATGCAGGCCGACATGGGCACGTATCCGCTGGTCAGACCCTTGGCCGCGCTCACCAGATCGGGCTCGAGGCCATACACGTTGGAGCCCCACCACTCACCCAGTCGCCCAAACCCGCAGATCACTTCATCGACGATGAACAAGATGTCGTACTTGCGCAGAATCGGGACAATCGCCTCGAAGTAGCCCTCGGGTGGCGGGATCACGCCGGCGGCGCCCTGGACCGGTTCGGCGATGAACGCCGCCACCGTTTCAGGCCCCTCGCGAACGATGCGTTGCTCCAGGTTCTGCGCGAGCAATTGCGAGAACTCGAGCTCGCTGAGGCCGTCGGGGGCGTGGCGCCAGTAATGAGGCGAGTCCACATGGAGGAAGCCGGGCAGAGGCAAATCGAAGGCGGCGTGCATGTGCGGCAGCCCGCTAAGGCTGGCCCCAGCCATCGTGGATCCGTGATAGCCACCCAGCCGGCCGATGATCTTCTTCTTTTCAGGCTTCCCCAGAACGTTGTGGTAATACCGGACGATCTTGACCTGTGTGTCGTTGGTATCGGAGCCGGAGCTTCCGAAGAAGACCCTGCTCATATTGCCCGGCGCCAGCGAAATGAGCCGGTCGGCCAATCGAGCCACAGGCTCGTTGGCCATCGCGGCAAACGTGTGGTAGTAGGGCAGCCGCCGGGCTTGCTGGGCGGCCGCGTCTACGATTTCGTCTCTTCCGTAGCCGACATTGACACACCATAGGCCCGACATCGCATCCAAATACGTCTTGCCATTGGCATCGCGAACGTGAATTCCGTCGCCCGCGACCATCAGCTTCGGAGGCTCCTCCGCATGCTCAGCCGCCGAAGTGAAGGGGTGCAGGTGGGTCTTTCGGTCCGCCTCTTGGGCGGAGGCGGGGTGCGTCGTGGTATCAGTCATCAGGCCATGATACGGGCACGATCCGCCAGGCGCACGACGAAGGAGCCCGTCGATCAGGTCCTACGGGTGATCCGCCGAAACGCGATGGTCGCCACCAGGCCCAGGACGCCGAACACCGCGACCGACGTAAACACATGCTGGTGGCCCAGAGCGCCGGGAGAGTTGTCTAGCAGCACACCCATGAGGGGACCCATGAAGACGTCCGGCGTGAACCCAATCAGGGATACGACGCCGACCGCGCTTCCCGTGAACGCCAAGGGCACAGCGCCTTCCGCCAGCAGTGCGAAATAAACACCTCTGAGCGCGTAGACGCCCACGCTGGTCGCGACAATCGTCGAAATCAGCATCCATGCCACTCCGGGGGCCAGCAGCCCGGAGGCGATGAGCCCGCTTCCGGCGAGGAGGATCGCGAACCCCCACGCGATTACCCTCGAAGAATCGACCAAGTCTGCCAGGTAGCCGGCGCCGACGGCCACGATGGCGCGGATCCAGAACGTCAGCGTCCCTATGCCCGCGGCGGTGACCTCGTCGAAGCCTAACACGTCTCGGGCCATAAGCGAGAAGTCGTCCGTTGCTTTGTAGCCGACATAGGCGCACACGACGATCACCGCTTGCAACCACACGACCGGCATCCGGCACGCTCCACGAATACCGTCCCATGAGAGCTTCGGCTCGTGCTCGCCCTTGTCCTGAGGCGCGATGTCCGGCACGACCACCCAGACGAGTAGAGCGATGCTGAGGGTGAGGCCGGTAAAGATCCAGATGACCGCGCGGAATGCTGATGCGCGTTGGGCGGGTGTGGCCGACGCGACGTCAGCGGGCAGAAGCACGGCGAAGACGACGACCGTCACCGACGCGATCACGGCTGCCAGAAGGCCTCTGCCACCCTCGAGTATGCCGTACGCCCGGCCCTGTCCGGAGATGCCACCCCACTCACGGGTGGCCCGAATCATCGCCGCCCAGAACAGGAGGATCGTGCTGAGCCCCCAGATCCCCCACAGGATGTTCAAGCCCCGAGGGGACGGGATCCCGGCAAGCGCTACTCCGCCCAGACCCGTCACGAGCAGGGCTGCTGCCATGAGTCGCCGAGCGGAATACCGGTCCGCCAACGGACCTCCCCCAAAGTACGCCGCCATGGCGACGATGCCGTAGAAAGAGAATGCCGTGCCGAGCTCGAGGTTGGTAATCCCGAACACGTCGAGAAACGTCGGGCGGAAAACGCGAGTCAAAACGAAGGGGAGCACGAAAACCGCCTCGCCGGCGGCGATGAGCGCCACGATGATCGAAGCACGACGTGCGTTGGAAGTCTCCGTTCCGGTTTGACTCATCGATCCTCGATCACTCGCTTGTCCTGCTCAAGAGGTGGCCCCGACGACGCTCGGGGGCCTATTGTGGGCCTAAGCGCCGGTGGAGTCGAGTGCCGGCGCGGCCGTTTCAGTCGAGGTGCTACATGATCGAGATCCGCCGTCCCTTCCTTTTCGCAGTCGCATCCCTCCTCATTCTCAGCGCGCCGCCGACCGAGGCGACCGCCCAGGTCTCCACCTCCGACGTCGATGCGATCTTCGCGGCATTCTCCGGCCCGAACACCCCCGGCTGTACCGTGGCCGTCAGCGAAGCAGGCAGGCCCGTGCTGGGCCGCGCCTACGGCATGGCTGACTTGGAGCACGACGTGCCGAACAAGTTGGAGACTGTCCTGGAGCCGGGCTCAGTGGCGAAGCAATTCACGGCGGCGGCCACGATCCTGTTGGCGCTGGACGGCAAGATCTCTCTGAGTGACGACATCCGGAAGTACATCCCCGAAGTTCCCGACTACGGCGAGCCGATCACGATCCGCCACCTGCTCAACCACACTAGCGGGCTTCGCGACTGGGGCTCGGTCGCGGGAATCGAAGGCTGGCCGCGGACCACCCGGGTGCACACGCATACGCACATGCTGGATATCGTCAGCCGCCAGAAGTCGCTGAACTATGAGCCAGGCGAGTTCTACTCGTATACGAACACCGGCTACAACCTGCAGGCGGTTCTGGTCGAGCGCGTGAGCGGTATGTCGTTCGCGGAGTTTTCGCGGACGCGGGTCTTCGAGCCCCTCGGCATGATGAAGACCGAGTGGCGTGACGACTACAACCGGATCGTAAAGGACCGGGCTGTTGCGTACAGCCCCACGCGTGAGGGATCGTTCCGTCAGAACATGCCGTTCGAGAACGTGCACGGGAACGGAGGCCTGCTCACCACGGTGGGAGACCTGCTGAAGTTCACGCACAACCTCCAGACGGGCGCACTATGGGGACCCGAGTTCCTGAAGGAGATGCACACCCAGGGCGTTCTGAATTCCGGGCGTCAGATCGCTTACGCCAGTGGTCTCAACGTCGGTAAATACAAAGGCGTTCGTGAGGTCCAGCACTCGGGAGGTACGGCCGGATACCGGGGGTTTCTGACACGCTTTCCGGACCAGGACCTGGCGGTCGCGGTGATGTGCAACGCCGGGAACGCGAATCCCGGTAGGTTCGCCCGTCAGGTCGCGGACCTCTATCTGGGAGAGGCAATAGTCACAGATGAGCCCGCCGCCCCGACCGTCGAGGCAGTCGAGGTGTCCGGGGCCGATCTCGAGAGGTTCACGGGGGCGTACATACTGACGCGGAACCAACAGCGAAGGGCTTTCAGCGTGGTCGACGGGGCCCTGAGATTTGGGGGAGCGGCACTCGTCCCAATCGCCCAAAACCGCTTCGCGTTCGAGGAGGCTGTCTTCGAGTTCGATGTTGAGTCGGGCGAGCAACGACCGAGCGCCGTCTTTACCACCCCGGACGGCGACGTCTTCCAAATGGAGCCCGTCGAGGACTTCGACCCTTCGACGGACGATCTCGCCGAATTCACGGGCGAATACTCCAGTCCGGAAGCAGAGGTCACGTATTCTTTCAAGGTTAGGGAGGGCAGCCTCGCACGCGTGGACCGCTACGGTCGGGCGATTCCGGTCCGGCCATCCGGGCCGGACGCATTCGTCGGTGCGGGCGGGACCTGGGTTTTCCACAGCGAGGGCGGGCGGGTCACGTCAGTCAGCCTCGTCAGCGGCCGGGTATGGGATCTACGCTTCGAGCG
>Ga0209554_1001111_pt1 | contig 21053 bp, 18 predicted proteins | sample MarorgKNORR_S2LV_5_FD_188221 | JGI IMG/M metagenome (GOLD analysis project Ga0209554, IMG submission 188221) | Marine microbial communities from the Southern Atlantic Ocean, analyzing organic carbon cycling - Bottom_A/KNORR_S2/LV (SPAdes) (version 2) | ecosystem: Environmental > Aquatic > Marine...
GTCTTGTTGATCCCCTAGATCATCATGGCTCCCGATACTAACGGGTGTTGGAACCACTACATCCAAACTGAGTTGAACCCGCCCGCGGCAGGCAGTCAGTTGTTCGGCGAGCTCTTAACCATCGACATCGTGAACGTACGGCTCAACTCTTTCAAGCTCGTTGAGGTCGTTCCGGTGGTACCAGCATCGCCCTGGCCCTAGCCAGCATGACCGTCGTTCAGCGTAGGCCATTCGAGCGCTTGTGGGACGTCCTGTCAAAACTAAACTCCGGCCCATGCGATAGGGCCGGCATTGAGCCGGCCCTATCAAGTTTTCGAGCTACCGCTACTTCCCCAGCCCGGATTGACACCACAAATAGCCCCGACTACAATTCTTATCGAAATAACCGCCATTCAATGCTGCCGGGATCCTGGTTGCCGCCCTCTCGGTGACTCACCCTTGACCATACCGTCAAGAATACAACCACAGCGGCAAATCAATTGGACAGGTCTCTTTATATGGAGCGTGCTGTAGAATCCAGCGCCGAGCCGCCTCCCAGCAGAGACACTTGCGACAATTGCCTCCGGATATTAAACCCAAGATGGTCCTTTGGATTTAAGACTAAGTTCGACCCCACGGCAGCAAGGGGGAAAGACTTTCCGGCCGAACTGACCAAGTGCTTGCCCTGCACGCTGCGCCACTGGCCCATGGTTAAAAAGTCGCTCGCAGCCTGTGTTGTGGTCGGAACGCTGCTGACCGCGCTCAACCAAGGCGATATCTTGCTAGCCGGAGAATGGAATAGCAGTCTGTGGTGGAAAATCCCGCTGACTTACACCGTGCCGTTCATGGTCGCCACATACGGGGCTATGTCAAACAACCGGAAATAGGCCCGCCGGTCCCTCCAAGCAGCCCAACTACACTCGCACCGTGATCATCAGCGCACTGCCTAGCGGGATCCAATAGGCAGTCTGCTAACCAAACTTGCGGATGACGGCCACTACCTTTCCGCGAATCTCCACGTTACCGGCATCGCAATAGATAGGGTTCATTTGACTGTTGGCTGGTTGGAGACGTACTTGATCTCCTTCCTGGTAGAAACGCTTCAGTGTGGCTTCTTCTTCTGCTTTGAGCCAGGCAACAACCATATCTCCATCGACCGCATCGTTGGCTGGTTTAATGATGACTACGTCGCCGTCGTCGATCAAGGCGTCAATCATCGACGTTCCCTGAACGGCCAGGGCATACAACGAGCCGTGGCGCCTGGGAAGGTCGGGAGAAACTTCGATCGTATCGAATTCCGCGCTGGATGCAGAATCCTCGGTGGAAAAAGCAGGAATCGGTTGACCGGCGGCAATGGCGCCCACAATATGTACCCTGGGAGCATTGGAAACCGGCTGGCCGTCGCTGTCGAGCAGCTCTATGCCGCGGGCCACATCCGGCCGCCGGTTAAGGTATCCGTCTCTTTCCAATATCCTCAGATTATAGTCAACGACCGACGTGGAGCTTATTTCGCAGGCTTTCTGGATGTCCCGCACGGTCGGCGGGATGCTGTTCTCCACATTAAAGTCATGGATGAACTCCAGAATCTGTTGCCGTCTCGCGGGCATCCGTTTTTTCGATACCATATCCCTCCAAGAACAAATAAGCTGTTTTCAAGCTAGCAAAGGTCATAGTGGGTGTCAACGACCGTCTGTCACTCTTGGATGGTAGAGCGGAAGATTGCTTCGGACACAGCCGGTGTCGAAATCAAAACGGTTAACAAGGTTTGGCTGTTGAACAGGCTAATGCGAGGCAGGAGAAACCTAAGGAAACATCATTGAAGGTGCGGAAGGCGCTGGACCGCAGACGCCTTAGGAAGAACTGGCGGTCTTTAGATTGTTGAGACGGGCGGACAGGCGGGCTTTGCCACGGGATGCCGTGTTTTTTGGCACCACGCCTTTTCGAACGGCCTGGTCCAGTAGGCTGATAGCGTGGGCAACTGAGGTCTCAGCCTGGCTCACCTCGCCTCCAGACATGGACCGCAGCGCCGAGGCCACTCCATTCCTGGTGGTGCTACGCACCCCACGGTTTCGTTGCGAGCGCTTTACCTGCTGACGAGCGGCCTTTTTGGCGGTCAAATCCTTCCTCCTGACATTTCCCCGGCCTTTGAATCCGCAGTACGGTTACCCCAGTAGCCAAAGGCATCTTGAACGGCTGACTCATTATAAACCACTTGGGATGAATTTCCAACGACAGGACACGCGGGACCGGAATGATTCCCGCCGTTTTGGTAAGGAGTCCCCAACCTTTGGTTCCCGCGGAAGCCGGTCTCCCGATACAACTTTATTATCCCTGTTCCATGGATTCGGCCAGCCGGCGGGAAGGCGAAGAACAGATAAGTCTGCGGGAGAGATCAATAACCGATTCTAAGACGGCATAATACCGTATCCCGTGGCACGAGTTGGGAGCACCAAAGACAAGCAATATTTGTGGACGGGACCTAGAACTATAGAGGTCTACACGTCAAGGTTTTGCACGCTACGGGCATGGGCCGCGATGAAATTCTTTCGCGGCTCCACAACTTCACCCATGAGAGTAGAGAAGACATTGTTTACTTCGACAGTGTCCTCAATGTCCACTTGCAGCATCTGGCGAGTCTCCGGATTCATGGTGGTTTCCCACAACTGGTCTGGATTCATCTCGCCCAGCCCTTTGTATCGCTGTAGATGGATATTCCGGGCGCCGTTGAGCTTCCCCAGGGCAGCGTCTTTCTCCTCATCGTCGTAACAATACTGCACCTTTTTACCAGTTTGAATCCGGTACAGGGGTGGTTGCGCGATGTACAAGAAGCCGGCATCGATGATTGGTTGCATCCGGCGATAGAAGAATGTCAGTATCAAGGTCCTGATGTGAGAGCCGTCAACATCGGCATCGGTCATAATGATGATTTTGTTGTACCGGATCTTTTCTATGTCAAATTCTTCGCCTTCGCCGGCGCCCACAGCGGCGACCAAAGCCCGTATCTCCTCGTGGCTCAAGATACGGTCAGGTTGTTGCAGCACCCTTTCCACATTTAGAATCTTGCCTTTCAGCGGCAGAATAGCTTGGTAATGGCGGTCCCGGCCCATCTTGGCCGAACCTCCAGCCGATTCTCCCTCTACGATATATATCTCCGATTTGGCGGGGTCTCTTTCAGCGCAGTCAGCCAACTTGCCGGGAAGTGAAGAACCGTCCATGGCATTCTTGCGTTGAACCAGTTCCCGGGCCCGCTTTGCCGCCTCTCGCGCCCGCTGAGACGTGAGACATTTCTCAATGATCCTTTTGCTTTCGGGCAGGTGCTCTTCCAGGTAGCGTCCCAAGCCTTCACTGACCACCGAATCCACGATACCGCGTACTTCGGTGTTGCCCAGCTTGGTCTTGGTCTGGCCTTCAAATTGGGGGTCGGTAAGCTTGACGCTGATTACCGCTGACAGCCCCTCCCTCACGTCTTCACCGGTCAGATTGGGCGCATCGTCTTTGATGAAAGACTGGCGGCGGGCGTAGTCGTTGATAACCCGGGTCAGGGCTGAGCGAAACCCGGTCATATGGGTCCCGCCTTCCTGGGTATTGATACAGTTGGCGAATGAAAACACGGTCTCGGTAAAGCTGTCGTTATATTGAACTGCCACTTCGACCATGGTTTCGTCAATGGTCTTCTCGTAGTAAAAGGGCAGTTGCTGCATCACGCGGCGATTCCGGTTGAAATTCCGCACCAGATTGGCGATCCCGCCGTCGAAGAAGTAGGACCGCTCTATGTCGCCGTCACGCTGCTGGATATGCCACGGACTGACAAACTGAATCTCCAGTCCTTTATTGAGGAAAGCAATCTCTTTAAAGTGGCTGACCAACGTCTCGAAGTCGTATTCGATCTCCGGGAAGATCTTAGGATCCGGACGGAAGGCAATCTTCGTGCCGTGCTCCTGGGTCTTCTCCCCCTTCTCCACTTCCCCCAGCGGCAGGCCCGCGGCGTACTCCTGGGAATAGGACCAGCCGTCCCGGCGTACTTCCGCCCTCAAGTGCTCGGACAGACCATTGACCACCGAACCGCCCACACCGTGCAGGCCACCGGTGACCTTATATGCCCCTCCACCAAACTTTCCCCCGGCGTGCAGGGTAGTCATCACGGTTTCCAAAGCGGTTTTTCCAGTAGCGGGATGAATATCGATGGGAATCCCACGCCCGTTGTCAGTGACCGTGATCAGTCCTTCGGCGTCCAGAGTAATCACTACGAGGTCACAGTGTCCGGCCATGGCCTCGTCAACCGCATTGTCGAGGACTTCATAAATCAAATGATGGAGACCGCGCTGGTCGGTGCTGCCGATGTACATTCCCGGGCGGACTCTAACGGCTTCCAGCCCTTCAAGCACTTGAATATCTTTCGCAGTGTAGTCGGAATTGGACTGTTGCTGCATGTGAATAATCCCTAAAAGATGTGAATAATGAAAAGCGGGCGCCGAAGTGACATTTTAGAGAACCCCCACTCCACCCGCCTACAACATCTAGTATGTATTGTAACAGATTCACGGGTAAATGAGCGGTTTTTTTATACCAAAGCCCTCTCGTTATGTCCACCGTTACCCACCGGGGAACAATCTGCCATAAGAAAGGCCGACTAATCGGCCATTTAAGGTTAGGCTTGGGTCAAAATAGCGGCAAAATCCTGGTTTCTCTCAACTTATTTCAATCGTTGCGGGCGTAGATTCCCGGGGACCCGGCTTCATGGATCATTTGAGGGCGAACAACGTTGGACCAGTCGGGTGTAACCGTCGCAACCCACGCCTTCCACTCGGGACTCTCCGGCACCTCAGCCGATTGCATCTCATGTACGGTAATATATTTCGGCTCGCCCATCACGGCCTCGAACCGGCGCGCGCGGATGTAGCCGGGAATACTTGAACAAAGGGGCAATCGTTCGGTGTTGTAGGCATGGTTGAACTGAGACTCCAAGGCAGTGGGCACTGACATACGGCCCACCAACAGCAAAGGCGACATAGCGGCTTGGGCGGTTTCTTCGGACACCGGGTCCGGATATATCAACCGGTACAGGTTGCGGATGTAGGTGTCGCCCACCACACTGGGAGACATACACTTTGACCATTCCGTGGGGTTGATCAAGTAATGCTGCCATGCATCGGATTCCCAGGCCTCCGGCTCGTTCAGTTCATAGCAAGCCAGATGCTTGGGACCACCTTCCAGAGCCGTGTAACGCGCGGCGCTCAATACCCCTGGTATGGAAAGCCTCTCGGGTATGTGCTCTTCGTCGTACCACCGGTTGAACTCCTCTTCCACGTCTTCGGGTACGTCCGTAAACACCATCAATAAGCCGCGTCCCTTGGTTGCCGCCATATTTTCACCCCAACGTTTTTGCTGTCCCAATTCACAGGACTGAACCGGATCGTTTCCTCAATTTCCTGGGTAGTAATAGCGGCCGGTGCCCAGGCTGTCTAGCGCGTACCACACAGCTTCAAACAGAGGCTCGGGCAGATCGTCCAAGGGGAACCATCCAGACTCGGTGAACGCATCAGGCTCCGCCAGCACCGGTTCTTGCTCGCCAATATCGCCTAGAAATTCTATATCCAAGTAGTGCTTACTATAGGCGATGATGTTAGTCACACACAGGAAGCGCAGGTCTCCCACGGTAACCCCTAACTCCTCCATCGCCTCGCGCCGGGCGCACTCTTCCAAGGTTTCGCCCATCTCCAGATGCCCCCCGGCCGAAGCCCAGGTATCCTCGCCGTGGGAGCCGTGGCGTTTGGCCAAAAAGACCCGGTCGCCCCGCAAAAACACCACGCCCACACCTACCTGGGGCATTGACTGTTCAGCCGCCATCCAGCCGAGTATACCACCCCCTGTGAGCCTGGGTAACCAGGCAAGGTCAGTCCACAACTCCTGCAAGTTCTTTAGACGGGCAATGCCTCCCTGGGCATTCTCTGGGTGCCTTATAATGTTTGGCTAGTATCGTCCTTCCAAGGGCGTCTTTATATAAGATTTAATCGGAGATATCAGCTATGCCAGACCTGCAAAAGACCACCCTCAATCCGCCCAACGCCCCCAAACCCCTGGGCGCCTACTCCCATGCGGTAAAAGTCTCGCCCGGCAGCCTGGTCTACATCGCCGGTCAGGTGGGTGTGGACGCCGACGGGAATCTGGCGGGTCCGGACGTTGAGGCCCAAACCCGCCAAGTGTTTCAGAACCTCGGTCACGTCCTAGCCGGCGCCGGGGCAACCTTCGCAAGCGTGGTTGAGTTCACGACCTATCTGGTGGGGAGAAGCTCCATACAGCCTTTCCTCGACGCTCGCGCCCAACTGTTCCCCAGCCTATTCCCCGACGGCGACTACCCTCCCAACACCCTTCTAATCATCGACGGTTTGGTGCAGGAGGAGTTGCTTGTAGAGATCAAGGCTGTGGCAGCTCTACCCTAACATTTTGACATCGGAGGTCCCTTTGGCTGATCGAGAACGGCTGATCAAAACATTGACCGACCTGATACGCATCGATAGTCCCACGGGCGAGGAAGATGACATTGACCGGGAAGTAAGTGCCCGGTTGGCAGCCTTGGGCTTTGAGATTTACCACGACAGCTTCAAGAACATCATCGCCAAACTACCCGGAGACGGCGAGCCGTTGCTTCTGTCCGCCCATATCGACACCGTCGAGCCGGGCCGGGGCATCCGCCCGGTGCTGGACGGGGACGTTCTCCGCTCCGATGGGACCACTATCCTGGGGGGCGACTGCAAAGCGGGGCTCACCATCGTATTGGAGGCGTTGACCTCAGTGATAGACGCCGGCGCCAGCCACCGGCCCATCGAGGTGGCCTTTACCCGCGCTGAAGAAGGGGGACTTGTGGGCGTACACAATCTCGAGTTTTCTCAGATCACCGCGAAAACCGGTGTGGTCTTTGACGGGGAAGGCGCGGTCAACAGGATCTCCGTCGCGGCACCCTCTCAGAACGTGGTGACGGCCAACATCCGGGGCATTGCCGCCCACTCGGGCGTGGAGCCGGAGAAAGGCCTGTCGGCCATCCTGATCGCCGCCGAGATATTGACCCAACTTCCTCTAGGACGTATCGACGCCGAGACCACAGCAAACGTCGGCCGCATCGACGGTGGGCTGAAGAGAAATATCATTCCCGAAGAGACTTTCATGGACGGCGAGATACGCAGCCGGGACAACACCAAACTGGACCATTACTCAGATGAATTCCGGCGAATCTTCAAGGAAGCGGCCATCCGTCACCCGGACGCTCAGATCGACCTGGACATTCGCAACACCTACCAGGCGTACCAAGTAGACGCCTCCCACCCCACGGTGACCATGTTGGGACGGGCCCTTGCCCAGATCGGGCTGGAACCCAGCCTGGAGGCTACCGGCGGCGGGTCTGACGCCAACGTTTTCTTTGAGAACGGCATCGTGGCCCTGCCCGTGGGTATCGGCGTCCGCTCCTTCCACACCACCAACGAGACTGCGGTCATTTCCGAGATAGTGCAGGCCGCCGAGATGTGCGAGGGGGTTATACGGGGGGTGTGAGGCATTAGGCAAGAGCGATGCGGACTCAACCCTGGGCGGGTTCGCAATGCGATCAATTGACGAGAGAACAAGGCTACCCTGATAATATGGGAGCAATACATTTATGAGGACCTTTTATGCTCAAAAGTATTGAAGGCATATACCGCCAAGGTAAGGTCGAGTTAGCTAAACCTCCCACTGACGTCAAGGACAATACCCTTGTGATAGTAACTTTCCTCGATTCCAGCGCCATCGATTTGGAACTGCATGGGATAAACCAAGCAAAAGCCGCCGATTTACGTAGTCGGCTGGAGGCTTTCGCGGAGGAATGGGAGAGTCCAGAGATGGACGTCTACGACGACTATGACAGCGCCAAAGCCCAGCTATAGCCGTGGAGATTTTGTCTTAGTATTGTTTCCGAACTCATCTTTGCGTACAGCCAAACCCAGGCCTGCTCTCGTAGTGCAAGCCGACTAATTAGAAACCGGGCTCCGCAAACTCTCATCTCGATGATTACCAGCAGGATGTTCCGCGCCAACCACCCGAGCCGCGTCACCGTGTATCTTTCTACAGAAGAGTCCAAAGATACTGGTCTACTTACCGACTCAGTCATCATGACTGACAACCTCGCTACAGTCACTGACTCCGCGATCGACCGGGTCATTGGAGTCTTTCGAATGACCGAAGTCGACGAGGCACTGCGGCACACCCTAAATCTCTAGAAGGATGACGGGCCTAGGTGGTTGACGCTCCAAGCATTCTAACCAGATAATGGCAACGACAGGCGCACGCTAACCACCGTCTAAAATCCCACGGAGGCATCCTCTTATGTCAACCACCAGCCGCAAGCGTCGTCTAGGAAGGGCGGTATCCATCGTTGGGGCCGGGATGTCCCGGTTCGGGGCCTTTGCGGACAAAGACAGCCGGGATTTGTTCGTTGAGGCCTTCCAGGACATGCTGGACAACCTAGACCAGGGCATCGACGTTCAGGACATCGAGTGCGCCTATGTGGGCAATTACTCCTCCGATCTCTTTGAGCATCAGGGCCACACCGCGCCCATCATCGCCGATTGGCTGGGATTGACCCCCATGCCGGTGACCCGCATCGAGAACGCCTGCGCCAGCAGCGGCAGCGCTCTGCGCGAAGGGGTAATGGCGATAGCGTCGGGGCTTTATGACATCGTTCTCGTGGGTGGCATGGAGAAAATGACCAGCCTGCCTACTGAGGGAGTAACCGACGTGCTGGCCACCGCCGCCGACGGTCTTTACGAAGTACCCGCCGGGCTGACTTTCCCCGGAATATTCGGCGCCATCGCCACCGCCCACATGGACCGGTACGACACCAACCTGGACCACCTGCTTAAAGTGGCCATCAAGAATCACGAGAACGGCGCGTTAAATCCCAAGGCTCAATTCAACGTTACGATCCAGAGCCTGATGGAGCGCCGCATGACCAGGGCTCAGGAGCGGGGTCAGCCGGTGCCCGAATACGTTACCGAGATGGACTTCCTAAACGATCCGGGAGCCAACCCATGGATCGCCTGGCCACTGCGGCTTTACGACTGCGCGCCCATAACCGACGGTGCCGCCTGCGTCTTGTTGGTGGCCTCCGAACTGGCCCATGACTTTACCGATAAACCGATAGACATCGCCGGAACAGGCCAGGCCAGTGGCCGGCCGCTGCACGACGCCGACGAGTTAACCTCTCTGTCCGCTGCCAAAGCCGCGGCCTCCCAGGCTTACGAGATGGCGGGTGTGAACGCCGATGACATCCAGGTGGCCGAGGTCCACGACTGCTTCACCATCGCTGAGATCATCGCGTCCGAGGACCTGGGTTTCTTCGCACCCGGCGAAGGCGGCCGGGCGGTGGACGAGGGCAGGACCGCTTTGCACGGCGACAAGCCCATCAATACTTCCGGAGGGCTCAAGGCCAAGGGGCATCCGGTGGGGGCTTCCGGCGTCGGTCAGGTAGCCGAGATATTCCACCAGCTACGGGGCGAAGCCGGGGAACGCCAGGTAAACAATCCTAATCTTGAATTGGGTCTAACCCACAACGTCGGCGGCACCGGCGGCACCTGCGTGGTCAATATCCTAAGGCGGGCTAGCTAACGAAGACGAAGATAGCCACAGAGACACAGAGACACAGAGACACAGAGACACAGAGACACAGAGAAAATAAAGAAATCTCCGTGTGCTCTGTGTCTCTGTGGCAAACCAGGAGATGGGATGGCCGAGGACAACCGGGCATTTACCGCGGCGTCATTCAACGCCTATTTAACGCAAGAGAAAAAGTTGGTGGGGGTGCGCTGCCGCGCCTGCGGCACGCTGTCACCGGAGCCCCGGCCCATGTGTCACGCCTGTCACGGCCGGGATATGGAGTGGCACGAGTTCAGCGGCGTGGCCCGGCTGAGCACCTTTACCTGCATCTCCATCGTACCGGTGAGCATGAGCAAAAAGGGTTACGGACGTGATAATCCCTACTGCACCGGAATCGTAACGTTAGAAGAAGGACCTAGGCTAAGCGCCAGAATCATTGGCGTAGACGCCAGGAAACCCCAAGACATCAAAACAGGCATGGAGTTGGTTCTGGACCTGGCGGAAGTGGACCCAGACAATCCAACTCCCGCCTTTCGTCCCGCGTAAACGAGTTATCAGCCGTCAGGACAAGACTAAAGGCTGATAGCTGAAAGCTCGATTAATCGAATCCGCGAGTGCCGACCCATCCGGTGGCGGAGACATCGACTATTTCACCGTTGGGACCGGTGTACTTCGTTTCCACATTTGCGTGGGCAGCACCCGGCATGGCGATTCCCAGAGCCTGATTGATGTCGTCCCTGGGCGCCGAGCCAGCCTCCGCCAGCTTCTTTTCTACCTCTTCCAGGTTCTCAACTTCGAAGCCTATGTGGTGGATGCCGCTGTAATTCTGACCGTACTCCGCTCCAGCCACCTGGTCGTTCTGGAAGTCCAAGATAGCCAGGTTGATGTTGCCATCGCTGAGGTAATACCCCTTGGCGTTGGGGCTATCCAGCTTGGCAATCTCCCGCATGCCGAATACATCGATGTAGAACTTGGCGGTTTTGTCCGGATCCTGGGTTGCAATGGCTATATGCTTAATCTTCGGCATGCCGCTCCTCTTTTTAGCCTCAAAATGGGCCGGTACTTACGGAAAATGTCCGCCCTGGCCGGGTTACGTATCAAGATACCATTTTTATACGTGGCCTGCTACCCTGACGCCCCACTAGGAGATCATTGAGCAGGATCAATCAACTTTCTCTCAAGTCGTGCTTAGGTGCAATGTATTGATAGGGTAACGTCCACGGCACAGAGCGGAGGCGAGGGCACTTGGCGCAATCCCATAAGCGATACTAGAAGACAGTATCCCAGCTGCTGTACCGGGCCGTTGCCGTCCCGGACAGGCCAGAGGTGTACGACTACCCAGAGTCGAGGAATTTTCGATGCGCTATACGGATTCCAAGCATAGCAATTTTACAACGGCACAAGAAGAGTCTACTCAAGTGGCCTGCCTACGGCCGCTTGAGTAGAATGTCTCATCGCCGATTGTGCGCTGCTTGGGTCCAAGCAGATTGATACCGGAAATTTCGGCTAGATATTAACGGGCGGCCATCAGGAATTTTATTCGAACCCCGTCCGGGACGGAATATCGCCACGAAACTAGATTATTGCCCGATACGTTTATGACTTCATTGTTCGGAATCGGATTATTGGGATTTGTCGCATCGGTTGAATACCAGGCATATGTGCCCGACCCTCCAGTTGAAACGTAGAACATAGCTGAATAACTGTTAACGTATCCATCGGCAGATCCCGTGATGTCCGGGCCTATTTGCACTTCCCACCTAAGCGAATTAACAGCTTGAGGGACTTCAGGTTGAGTCATATAACCAACTCCTTTTGAATAAGCTTTTAACGGTGGCCGATTCGACCACCCTGCCTGCAAATTCCCGATTAGGCCAATCCGGAGAGTTCCTATGCTGGTTCGACGATGCTATTCGATCTAATTTTGAATAAGCCAGGACGCACCAGATAGAATAAGTCTCCCCTGCCATGTCTCCCCGTCGGGCGGCTCGCCCTATTTAAAAGGGCGCCGGTCACCAAATGGTCACCAATCCCCTAGGCTATTTGACCTAACACGTTAAACACGATCCGATCCACTTGAATGACCTACTGTCACCGACCACCTCCCTGGCAAACATAAGAGTTCATAAACGCCTTTTCCGCCTACGTGCCTTCGTTGGGGCGGCATTTCCATGGTTCAACAGTACCCTGGCAAGCTGAAACGCCAGCCTCCCGGTATGCCTTGTTTACATAGGCCCGAGTTTACTTCTCATGGATACTCACTTTAAGATACGGTGGACATGGACTATTCGATAGACAAAATGAATGACGCCGATTGGGATGAGGTACGCGCCATTTACCTGGAGGGCATCGCGACCAGGAACGCGACATTCGAGACCGAGGCGCCCAGCTGGGACACCTGGAACAACAACCACCGGCCGGACTGCCGGTTGGTTGCCAGGTCTAACAAAAACGTTCTCGGCTGGGCGGTTCTAAGCCCGGTGTCCCGGAGACCGGTATATTCGGGGGTCGCCGAAGTCAGCGTGTACGTGGCAGCCGATGCCCGGGAAATGGGCGTGGGCAACGCATTGCTTCGCTCCCTCATCGATGCATCGGAAAAGGCCGGGATCTGGTCCTTGCAAGCTGGCTTATTCAAAGAAAATCCCGCAAGTATCGCACTGCATAAAGGCGTTGGATTTCGGGAGATCGGCTTCCAGGAACGAAAGGGTTCCATCGACGGTGTTTGGCGAGACGTGCTGCTCATGGAGCGCAGAAGCCAAGTCGTAGGCGGCTAATTCCTGAGCGATTCCGGGTCCACCGCGGTTCCGGCCTCCGTTCCCCGGCCGTCTCTTGTAGATGCTGCCCAATACCCGTGTTAGAATGATTCCAATCTAACGACCTTACGCTCCCTAGGCTCCGTTCGGTTTGACTACAGGGCCGTCGTCGAAACAATTCACTGAAATTCCAGCATTTACAGCAAGTGGCTAAACCGGCCACGGACAGGAAGTAGGATAGGAGGAACCAATGACCGCCAACAGCAGAATGAAGTTCGGAGTTTTCATGGCGCCCTTTCACCGGGTAAACGAAAACCCGACACTGGCCCTGGACCGGGACCTGGAATTGCTTCAATGGCTGGACACTCTGGGCTACGATGAAGCTTACATCGGTGAACACCATAGCGCCGGTTGGGAGACGATAGCGTCGCCCGAGGTATTCATCGCCACCGCCGCCGAGCGCACCCGGCACATCCGGTTGGGAACCGGCGTCATTAGCCTGCCCTACCATCACCCCTACATGGTGGCCAACCGCATGGTGCTACTTGACCACCTCACCAAGGGACGAGTGATCCTAGGCGTAGGGCCGGGAGCCTTGAACACCGACGCCTACATGTTCGGTCTCGACCCCGCCCGGCAACGGGAGATGATGGACGAATCCCTGGGTATCATTATTCGGCTGATGACCGAGACCGAGCCTATCACCTACAAGAGCGATTGGTTCGAACTCAACGAAGCCACCCTTCAACTACGTCCATACCAACAGCCCCACATTCCGGTGGCGGTGGCATCGGTTGAATCGCCATCGGGGGTAACTCTAGCCGGAAAGCACGGCGCGGCCGTCCTGTCGATGGCCGTACCCCGGGGCACCGTCCGTAAGACAACTTTGCAAGACCTCTGGTCCATCGCTGAAGAGTCGGCGGCGGAACACGGTAAGACCGTACACCGCGAGGACTGGGGAATCGTCTCCGGCGTTCACCTGGCGGAAAATCGGAAGGAAGCGTTCGATGATATCCGCGAGGGCGGCGCCCGCGTCGTAACCGAGTACTTTGCCGAAACTCTGGGAAATCCGGCCCCCGACGTACCGCGCGATCAGATCGTCGACCACATGGTGAAAAATAACCAGTGGATCGTGGGCACTCCGGACGACTGTATCGCCGGCATCGAGCGGTTGCAGGAGATGAGCGGCGGCTTTGGCAGCTTCATGATCCGAGTGGAAGACTGGGCTTCACGAGAGAAAGTGAACCGCAGCTATGAACTACTGGCACGCTACGTCATGCCCCACTTCCAAGGCAGCCTGGTTGGGATCCAGAACTCCGCTCGTTGGGCCAGCACGATAAAAGAGACCTTACAGACCAATCGCCGGATAGCGATCCAGCGGGCAACCGACACTTGGGACGCCCGCAACGAGCCGGAAAAAGTCAACCAGGCAGACTAGCCCGCCTCTGGATCTGAATGGTCTGGCTCTGGTTGAGCCGGCGGATCCGTGTCCATATCTAAGCGAACACCGCCGAAGATAACTCGGCGGTGTTCGGTATTATTGGCCTGAACCCGTGAAAAACGGCCCCAATTACTGTCGATTGGCACAACCGGTTGGACATTAACATCTGGTATCATAGATGATCATGTATAGATAGTTAAAAAATCGGCATTAGCTCTGGCATCGGCGCAGCATTAACTCCATCAGGTCTTGATGGGCCGGAGCAAGATACAGAAGAGCCGCACGAGGTGACCCACTATGCGGAAAACAAAGATCATCGTGACCATCGGTCCCGCCTCGCGCGATCCGGAGATTCTGGATCAGTTACTGGAAGCGGGCATGGACTGCGCCCGATTAAATTTCTCCCACGGCACCCTAGAAGAGCACGGGGAAGTGATTCGCACGTTGCGCGAATTGGCGAAGCAGCGCCGACATCCGGTGGCAATCCTACAAGACTTGGGTGGCATCAAACTTCGTTTGGGCCAGATGGACGGCTCGGTTCGCCTCATTCCTGGCGAAGTCGTTTCCATGGTCACGGATGCAGCGTCGGACCGGCCGGATGTATTACCCTTCCCCCAGCCCGAAGTGCTCCGCAATCTACGGCCAGGCCATAAGGTATTTATTTCCGATGGTACGGTGTCCTTAGACGTTCTGGAGGCCGGGGACCACGAAGTAAAACTGGAGGTGCTCAACTCGGCGGGCTTATTATCTTCATTCAAGGGAGTCAACCTCCCCGGAGTGACTATCGACCAACCGGTGCTGACCGAAGCGGACAAGATCGCTCTCGTATACGGCATGGAGCAGCAGGTGGACTGGGTGGCGATATCCTTCGTTCGCAGCTCCGCCGACATCGCCTACGCCAAGGACTATCTCAAAGCCATCGGTAGTAACGCATTGGTCATGGCCAAGATGGAACGGGGTGATGGGATCGATAATATTGATTCCATCCTTGAAGCGGTTGACGGGGTAATGGTGGCCCGGGGCGACATGGGGGTGGAGATTCCCATAGAGCAAGTACCATTAGTGCAAAAATCGATGGTCAAAAAGGCGAACGAGGCGGCCAAGGTATCGGCCATCGCTACCCAGATGCTGCGTTCCATGGTCGAGTCGCCGACGCCAACCCGGGCTGAGGTTTCAGACATCACCAACGCCGTTCTGGACGGATGCGACGCTATTTTATTGTCGGACGAAACAGCGATCGGTCAGTTTCCAGTGGAAACAGTGAAAGTGGCCGAATCCACGATCAGATCGGCTGAATCTATATATCCGTACCACCAAGAGCATAGTCCACGGAACCGAACCCAGGCCGTCGCTTTGGCGGCGGGTCAACTGGTAAAGTCCCTGAACTCCAAGCCTATCGTAATCACCAGCACCGGCCGGGCGGCCTTTGAGGTATCCCGGGTCCGCCCGGAAAACGGCGTCTTGGTTTTCTCTCACGATGAAGCCGTACTACAAAAGATGTGCCTGGGTTGGGGGCTCTACCCGATAGGCGTCGTCCCACCGGAGCGGGATGTTGCCAGGCTGGTAGGGATGCTGATCCACTCGTCGCTGGACTCGGGAATGGTTCAAGAAGACGACGTGGTAACTATCGTCCACGGATTCTTGCCCGGTGTCTCGGGAACAACCAACACCATCCAAGTTCTGGACATCTCCGATTACTTGTCCCGCTCCACGGCTAGTCAAACAGCGGCAGTGGCAACCTAGTAAGTATCCAATATTTGCCCGCAAGATTAAGGCGAACATCTTGTCCCGATCCGTGTTGAGCTATTCGCATCGCATCTTGGAATATTCGGATATGCTCGCGTGAACCTACGCCCGGCCGTCATTGTTCAGATATTTGTATCGGTTTGCCTGCTGGCCTCTTGCACACAGGCCTCGACCGCTCCCACCTCAACCGCCGCGCCCGCCAGCATGCCAACAGCCACGGTGACTTTGCCGCTTATCCAGCCTGAGTGGACCGCCAGACTGACCCGATTGCTATCACCGATTCCCAGCGGCTACAGCCCCGCGATTTTCCTGGACGTGCAAGCCGCCCTGGCGAACGCCGGAATCCAAGAATCGTTGGACCTGGAGGTATTGGGACTTCTGGATACCCTACAACCCGGCGCGTCGGCATCGGTGGATTCCGCGGCAGTTGCTTTTAGCCGGGACGGCAATGGGATGATTATGGTGATCCAAGGTTCTCTGGACGTGGACGGATTGCAGGCGGCGGCCGGTGGCCTTGGTCTAGTCGAACTGGGCCAAGAGCCAGAGAAACACAGAGACTATGACTTCCAAAGCGTCGACGTGTTTGACATCTCTCTTGCCTTGGCCTCAGTGGATAGATCAACGTTATTGATCGCAACGGGGTCGCCCTCGGTTGGAGCCACCGGGCTCGAGCGGATCAGGACTGCTCTTGATTCATCCGATGGATTGATAACCGGATTGCTGGACGACCCGGAAATCAGCCGGATGGTGAGGGAATTGCCCCCAGGGATGATGGCGGTGGTGTTGGGCAACTGCGCCAACCTGACCGTTCTATTCCACAACCGCACATTGCAGGGATGCACCAGAGCCGCGATCAGCGCGGAACTCGCGGAAACCGGCTCAGGAGCGATTAACGTTATCGTTGGATATGAAAACGAAGACCAGGCGTCCACGGCGATGGAACTGATGGGCGAAGAGGGATTTCGACTAGATGGGCTAACCCTTGAAAAAGTTGCCGTTGTCCAGGAGAGATCACTGCTGCGGCCGAAGCTACCGGCCAATGTGGATCAAGTCGCCGCGGCCTTTGAAATGCTAAGGCTTCCGTAACTGCTACAGAAAACACCGGCCCTTCAACAATCTACGGATGAGCGAATTTTCCCGTTCGCAGTGAGCCTGTCGAACCACTTCGATGCGTATTCGAACAGATTTTAGGCGGTTACCGGCAGGGAATGAGGAAGGCTGGTGCGGCCCATCAAGTACGTGTCGATTCCCCGGGCCGCTTCCCGCCCTTCGGCGATGGCCCAAACCACCAGGGATTGACCTCTGGAGGCGTCCCCGCCGGCAAACACGCCGGGGAGGCTGGTCATCTTGTTCTCGTCCGTTTTGATGTTGCCCATGCGGTCCAATTCAACGCCAAGTTCCTCAATCATTCCAGAGTGCTCGGGATGCAGGAATCCCATGGCCAGTAACACCAGATCTGTATCTACTACGAATTCGCTGCCCGCTATCTCTTGCAACATGGGGCGTCCATTTTCATCGGACTGGCTCCAGTCGATACGAACGGCGTGGAGTTGTTCCACCCGACCGTCTCTACCGGTGAACGACTTGGTCAAAACGTCATAGCCCCGAATACCGCCTTCTTCATGGGCCGGTGAAGAGCGCAGGATCTGCGGCCATTGGGGCCAAGGATTGCTGGACCGGCGCTTCTCCGGTGGCTCTGACATTAACTCTAATTGGTAAACTACCTCGGCTCCCTGCCGCAAGGCGGTGCCCAGGCAGTCGGCGCCGGTGTCCCCACCGCCCAGAATCACCACCCGTTTGCCCTGGGCGGTTATACGTTGGGAAGGGTCTACAGATTGGCCGGCAAGAAGCCGATTCTGTTGGGTAAGGTACTCCATCGCCAGGTGAATGCCATTCAGTTCGCGGCCCGGCACGGGTAGGTCTCTACCTTCGGTAGAACCGCAGGTGAGACAGACGGCATCGTACTCATCTAGCAGCCTTTTGACCGGGAAGTCGCGTCCCACGTTGACACCAGTCTCGAAGACGACTCCTTCATCAGCCATCACTTTGACGCGCCTGGCCACCACCTCTTTATCCAGTTTGAAGTCGGGAATCCCCAGAGTAAGCAGGCCGCCGATATATTCGTCCCGCTCCATTACGGTGACCCAATGGCCCGCCCGGTTAAGCTGCTGGGCCACCGCCAGACCCGCCGGTCCGGAACCCACGACAGCTACTTTTTTTCCGGTCCGTATCAGGGGCGGCTCCGGCTTGATCCAACCCTCATCAAATCCCCGGTCGGCGATCTCTTTTTCGATATATTCGATCGTCACCGGATCGTCGTTGATGTTTAGGACACAGGCTGCTTCGCAAGGGGCCGGACAGATCCGTCCGGTGAACTCCGGAAAGTTATTGGTAGAATGCAGAACCCGAAGAGCCGACTCCCAGTTCCCCAGGAATACCTGGTGGTTAAAATCTGGAATAACGTTGCCCAATGGGCAGCCCATGTGACAAAAAGGCACCGCGCAGTCCATGCACCGGCTGCCCTGCGCCTTGGCCTCGTTTTCCGGCCAGCGCTGATAGAGTTCCCGATAGTCGCTCTTCCGCTCTGCAACAGGACGCCGTTGGGGAGGGTTGCGTTTGGATTGAAGGAAACCTGACGGGTCACCCATTAGGCGCGGTTTCCAATTCTTTGCTTTCGCCGCGTGCTTTCCGCTCATCTAAGATGCGCCGGTAGTCTCTGGGCATGATTTTCTTGAACCGGGGCAGGGCATTCTCCCAGTCGTCCAAGATACGTTGGGCCGGTGCGCTGCCGGTGTAGTTCAAGTGGTCTTCTATCATCGACCGTAGGATAGCGATGTCCTCGGGATCGGTCACCAGTTCCAGGTCGGCCAATCCGGAATTAAACCGTATCTCGAAGTCCCCTTCATCGTCGTAAACGAATGCGATGCCGCCACTCATGCCAGCAGCAAAGTTACGGCCGGTGCTGCCCAGAACGGCAACCGCTCCACCGGTCATGTACTCACAGCCATGGTCGCCTACGCCTTCAATCACAGCACGCACGCCGCTGTTGCGCACGCAGAAGCGCTCGCCGGCCCGGCCGCGGATGTAGACTTCTCCCCCGGTCGCGCCGTACATCGCCGTGTTGCCGACGATGATATTGTCTTCGGCGACGAAAGTGGCGTCTGAGGGCGGACACACAACGATGCTGCCGCCGCTGATGCCTTTGCCCAAGTAGTCGTTGGTATCGCCTTCGAGATGGATGTCTATTCCTTTGGCCAAAAAGGCTCCGAAACTCTGGCCCGCCGACCCGGTAAATCTGATCTTGATGCTGCCGGCGGGCAATCCGTCCTCACCGTATCGTTTGGCAATTTTGCCGCTGAGCATGGCGCCCACGGTGCGATCCGAATTCCGAATCGGCAATTCGATGGTCACCGGCTCCTGATGTTCCAACGCCCGCTGGGACAATGCAATCAGTTGGTGGTCCAATGCCGTATCAAGACCGTGGTCTTGGTCTTCACAGCAATATACGGCGACTTCGTCGGACTTGGGGTCGCGATACAGAAGCCGGGATAGGTCTAGACCCTTGTCTTTCCAATGCTCTACAGCTTCCCGGGAATCCAGCAGATCTGCACGGCCCACCATCTCATTAACGGTACGGAATCCCAGTTCCGCCATGATCTCCCGCATCTCTTCAGCGACGAAAGTGAAGTAGTTAATCACGTACTCCGGCTTGCCCGCGAACATCTTGCGAAGTTCCGGGTCCTGGGTGGCGATGCCCACCGAGCAAGTGCCCAAGTGGCACTTGCGCAGCATGATGCATCCGTTTACCACCAGCGCGGCGGTGGCGTAGCCAAATTCTTCAGCGCCCAACAGCGCGGCGATCGCCGCGTCCCGGCCCGTTTTTAGCTGACCGTCGGCCTGTACAGAGATGCGGCCACGGAGGTCGTTAGCCACCAATACCTGTTGGGTTTCGGCGATGCCCAGTTCCCAGGGCAAGCCCGCGTATTTGATGGACGACTCCGGCGAGTTGCCGGTTCCGCCATCGTGACCGCTGATCAACACCACGTCGGCGTGGCCCTTGGCCACACCGGCGGCGACGGTGCCTACTCCTACTTCAGCAACCAATTTTACGTGGATACGGGCGTCGGAATTGACGGTCTTCAAGTCATGGATCAATTGAGCTAGGTCTTCAATGGAGTAGATATCGTGGTGGGGCGGCGGCGATATCAGCTCCACGCCGGGGGTGGTCTTGCGCACCCAACCGATGTAGTCGTCAATCTTGTTACCGGAAAGTTGACCGCCCTCACCGGGCTTGGAACCCTGGGCCATTTTGATCTGCAAGTCAGTGGCGTTTACTAGGTAATTTGGGGTGACGCCAAACCGGCCCGAAGCCACTTGTTTGATTGCGCTGCTGCTGGTGTCGCCGTTGGCGTCAGTGGTATAGCGGCGGTAGTCTTCGCCGCCTTCGCCGGTGTTGCTGCGGGCGCCCATCCGGTTCATCGCTATACCCAAGGTTTCATGGGCCTCTTTACTGATGGAGCCCAGCGAAATGGCGCCGGTGGCGAACCGCTTCACGATCTCGGAAGCCGGCTCAACTTCTTCCAACGGAACTGAAGGCCGGTCCTTCTTAAACTCTAAGAGTCCTCTCAGCGTGGCGGTCCTCTTCGATTGGTCGTTGACCAAGCGAGCGAACTCCTTATAAGACTCCCGATTATTCGCCTGGGCGGCATCTTGGAGCTTGGCGATCGCGTCCGGGTTCCATTGGTGAAATTCGCCATCCCTCCGCCACTGGTAGTAGCCGCCGGGTGGCAGCTCACGTTCCGCGGCTACTTGTTCACCGGCAAAAGCTCTACCGTGGCGCTCTAACGCCTCGGCTTCCAGGGTATCCAAGCCGATGCCGCCGATCCTGGAAGGGGTCCAGGTGAAATACTCTTCGATCAACTCCTGGCTCAACCCGACCGCCTCAAATATCTGGGCGCCGCGATAGCTCTGAACCGTGGAGATGCCCATCTTGGACATGACCTTGAGAACGCCCTTCTCATTAGCTTTGATGAAGTTCTTCTCGGCGTAGTCTGGTTTTGTGCCGTTCAGTTCTCCGGTTTCGGCCATCTGGCGAACCGTTTCCAAGGCCAAGTAGGGATAGACGGCGCCGGCCCCATAGCCGATCAGAAGGGCAAAGTGATGCACTTCCCGTGGGTCTCCCGACTCCACAACAAGACCCGCTTTGGTTCGGGTCCCTTCCCGGATCAAATGGTGGTGTACGGCGGCGGTGGCCAACAAGCTGGGGATGGGCGCCCACCGGGAGTCCACACCCCGGTCGGAGAGAATGATGATGCTGTAGCCGTCGATGATGGCCGTGGAAGCTTGTTCGCACAGGTTGTCCAGAGCCATCTTCATCGAGCCAGGCCCGATTTGAACATCGAACAATGTGGACAGCGTGATCGACCGCAGGTTACCTACGTCCAGGTGACGGATTTTTTCGAACTCTTCGCTAGAGATAATCGGCGAATGGAGCTTCAGTTGATGGCAATGCT
>Ga0209554_1001112_pt1 | contig 21052 bp, 15 predicted proteins | sample MarorgKNORR_S2LV_5_FD_188221 | JGI IMG/M metagenome (GOLD analysis project Ga0209554, IMG submission 188221) | Marine microbial communities from the Southern Atlantic Ocean, analyzing organic carbon cycling - Bottom_A/KNORR_S2/LV (SPAdes) (version 2) | ecosystem: Environmental > Aquatic > Marine...
GTCCAGTTCGGTCATGGCCTTGACGACCCCCTCGGCGACCCAGTCGCAGCGGTTGATGCCGGCGAAGATATTGACCAGGATCGCCTCGACCCTCTCGTCCGAGAGCACAAGCTTGAAAGCCTTCGTCACCCGGTCCGGTGAGGCGCCGCCACCGATGTCCAGGAAGTTGGCCGGCTCACCACCAGCCAGTTGGATCATGTCCATCGTCGCCATGGCCAGGCCCGCGCCGTTGATGATGCAGCCGATGTTGCCTTCCAGGCCCACGTAGCTCAGCCCACGGTCCGATGCGTTCATCTCACGGGGATCCTCCTGGGACTTGTCCCGCAGCTCGGAGACGTCCTGATGTCGGAACAGGGCGTTGTCATCGAAGCTCATCTTGGCGTCCAGGGCCAGCAGGCGGCCCTCCTCAGTGACAACCAGCGGATTGATCTCCAGCAGCGTGGCGTCCAGGTCCCGGAAGGCCCTGTAGGCCCCCAGGAGGAGACTCTCGGCCTGGGAGATCAGCGAAGGGTCCAGCCCACAGGCGAATGCTGCTCCGCGGGCCTGGAACCCCAGGAGTCCCACGGCCGGCTCGATCATCACCCGGACAATGGCATCCGGATCGGTCTCGGCGAGTTCCTCTATCTCCATGCCGCCAGCACCCGACATGACCAGCACGATGCGTTCGGACTGCCGGTCCAACACCATGGACATGTAGAGCTCGCGCTCGAAGGCGATCACGGGCTCGATATAGAGGCGGTAGACGCCCTTGCCGGCCGGGCCGGTCTGGTCTGTCACCAGACGACAACCCAGAAGGTCGTTGGCGGCATCCCATACCTCGTTGTCGTCAGTGCAGAACCGTATTCCGCCGGCCTTTCCGCGGGCCCCCGAGTGGATCTGGGCCTTCACGACCCACTTGTCGCCACCGATCTCCTTGGCCCGGTATGCGGCCTGCTCGGGGCTGTACGCGAGGCCACCGGTAACAATCGGCACGCCGTACCCCTCGAGCAGGGCCTTCGCCTGGTATTCGTGAATGTCCATGGCTCTGGTCTCCGTTCCCTTCTCGGCTACTTGTCCTGGATGGCGGCGTCCTGCGCCACCACGTTCTCGGCCATGCGTGCCGAGGCTGCGTCGATCATGCGGCCCTCCAACTGGGCGGCACCCCTGCCCTCGGCGGCGGCTTCTGCGAGGGCAGCGAGGATGCGATGCGCATGGTCGACCTCTTCGGCGGGCGGCGAGAACACCTCATTGGCCAACCCGATCTGAGACGGGTGGATGGCCCACTTCCCCTCGTAGCCCAGCGCTGCGGCCCTACGGGCGCCGTCCAGGTACCCCTCTGGGTCGTTGAAGTCGCCGAAGGGTCCGTCGATTGGTCGGATTCCGTAGGCCCGGCAGGCCACCAGCATCCGGGAGAGGCCCTCGTGCCACTGATCGCCCGGGTAGTTCGGGTTCAGGCCACCGATGTTGGTGGTCCGGGCACGGCAACTGGCCGCGTAGTCGGCGACACCGAAGTGCATGGCCTCCAGACGGGGGCTGGATGTGGCGATGGCCTCCACGTTGGCCATCCCAAGGGTGGTCTCGATCAGGACCTCGATGCCGATCGGGTTCGTGAGGCCCATGGCCTCTTCGATCTGGGTGACCATGGCGTCGACCATGTACACGTCGGCGGCCACGCCCACCTTCGGGATCAGGATGGTGTCGAGGTGCTCGCCGGCCTGCTCGACCACGTCAACGACGTCGCGGTACATGTAATGGGTGTCGATGCCGTTGATCCGCACCGAAATGGTCTTGCCGAGGCCCCGCCAGTCGATGTCACGGAGGCCTTCGATCACGTTGCGTCGGGCCTGCTCCTTGTCGCCCGGGGCAACGGCATCCTCCAGGTCCAGGAACACGTAGTCCACGTCTGAGGCCGCTGCCTTGGGGAAGAGGGCCGGGTTGGAACCGGGGACGGCCAGCTCGCTGCGCTGCAGACGCTGGCGGGCGGGCGCATATCGGGTGTGGCTCATGGTCGCTCCGATGGGCAGATGGGCAGACGGCGAAATCAGTCGGAGAGATGCATCGGTCCACCGATACGGTCCGAACGCCACCCCACGGCCGGACACCCCCCTACAATTGCGGTCATTATGAACCAATCTTTCCTGCGATTCAAGTAGGTGGAACCAGAAGGATGATTTCAGGTAGGTTTTCGACATGACGTCAGTGACCTCCGTCACTCCCGGTCGCGGACCGGAACCCACCGACGCGGCCCTACGCGCCGACATCAGGCGCCTCGGACACCAGCTGGGCAACACGCTCGTACGCCAGCACGGCGAGGAACTCCTCGAAGCGGTGGAACTCACCCGGACCCTGACACGACACCTCCGGGAGCCGGGCTCCAACCGGGACGTCACCGCGGAACTCCACGACCTCTTCGACGACACGGACGTCTCCCAGGCCATCCTCCTCATCCGGGCCTTCACCGTGTACTTCCACCTCGCCAACGTCGCCGAGCAGGTCCACCGCATCGAGGACCTCAACAGTGGTTCGCCGAACTCCGCCAACCAGTTCGAGGAGACGGTCCAGTCCCTCGTGGATTCAGGCATCTCCCCCGCCGACATCGCCGAACTGGTCGGCAGGGCCGAGCTCCGGCCGGTGTTCACCGCCCATCCGACAGAGGCCTCCCGGAGGGCCATTCTGGACAAGCTGGCCCGGGTCAGCGGCCTCATCGAAGATCGTCTGGACAGCCGTCGCACCGATGCGGAACTCCGCCGGATCGACCGGCGCGTCGAGGAGATCATCGAATCCATCTGGCAGACCGACGAGCTCCGCCACGTCCGACCGGAACCACTCGACGAGGCCCGATCGGTCCTCTACTACCTCGACCAGACGGTCCGCGACGCCGTACCCGAACTGCTCGACGAGATGCAGGCGGCCCTGCGCTCCATTGGCCAGCAACTACCCGACGACCGCGTCCCGATCCGTTTCGGCACATGGGTGGGTGGCGACCGCGACGGCAACCCCAACGTCTCCCCGGAAACCACCGACCAGGTACTCGGCCTGCAACGCCGGCACGCCCTGGAGATCCTCGTCGCGGAGGTCATCGCCATGGGCCACGAGCTGAGCGTCAGCACCCGGGTGCACGACGTGTCCGACGAACTCCGGGAGGCGGTCGAGGCGGATCGCACGACGCTCAAGGACATAGCGCACCGTGTGGACTGGTCGGAGCCCTACCGGATCCGCTGTGAAGCCATCCGCAGGCGCCTCGTGGCCACATCCGACGGCGACACCAGCCGCAGCGGCTACCGCTCACCAACCGACCTCGACGCCGACCTTGCGGTCATCGAGAAGTCACTGCGTGAGAACGGCGGAAGCCTCCTGGCGGACGGCATCGTGTCGCGTGTCCGTCGGATCCTCTGGATGATCGGCTTCCACATCGCGACCATGGACATCCGGGAGCATTCCGACCGCCACCACGACGCCCTCACGACCCTGTTCGCTGCCAACGACTTCGACTACGCCGCTACGTCAGCCGAGCAGCGGGCCGCGCTGCTGGCCACCGAACTGGAGAGCAGACGACCCCTCGCACCCCCGGGCACCTCCGACGATGCCGGTGCACTCGCGCTCTTCCGCATGTTGCGGACGATCATGGACCGCGACGGCGACGAGGTCATCGAGAGCTACGTGATCTCCATGACGCAGGGTGTCCAGGACATCCTCGCCCCGGTCGTGCTGGCCCGCGAGGTGGGCCTCATCGACCTGGCGCATGACACGGCCCGGATCGGATTCGTTCCACTGTTCGAGACGATCGACGACCTCCGCTCGATCGGCCCGACCCTCAGGGCGCTGTTCGCCGTCGAGCCCTACCGGCGGATCGTGGAACTGCGTGGCGGCACCCAGGAGGTCATGGTCGGATACTCGGACTCCAACAAGGACGGCGGGATCACCACATCACAGTGGGAGATCCACAAGGCCCTCAGGGCTATCCGGGAGATCTCCGACGAGGCCGGCATCCCCATACGGGTGTTCCACGGGCGAGGCGGCACCATCGGTCGTGGTGGCGGTCCCACCCATGCCTCCATCCTCAGCCAGCCCAATGGCGTGCTCGACGGTGAGGTGAAGTTCACGGAACAGGGCGAGGTGATCGCCGACAAGTACGGCCACCCCGACATCGCCCGCCGGAACCTGGACCTGGCGTTCACAGCCCTCCTTGAAGCCTCCCTGGCACATCGGACACCCAGGCACGACGAGGAGACCATCACGCGGTGGTACTCGATCATGGACGACATGGCCGACGACGCCTATGCGTCCTACCGGCGCTTCGTGGATACACCCGGACTGGTCGACTACTTCACCACGTCCACCCCTGTGGAGGAACTCGGTGAGATGAACATCGGCTCACGACCGGCCCGACGGCGCGGCGCCACCACCGGCATCTCGGACCTGCGGGCGATTCCCTGGGTGTTCGGATGGACCCAGTCCCGCCAGATCATCCCCGGCTGGTACGGGGCCGGCAGCGGCCTCGCAGCCTGCAGGGCCGCCGGCCACGGCGACGAACTACGGCTCATGTACCGGGACTGGCAGTTCTTCCGGACGTTCGTATCGAACGTGGAGATGACCCTCACCAAAACCGACCTGTCCATTGCACGCCACTATGTGGAGCGCCTCGTGGACCCGTCGCTGCACCACCTCTTCGACGCCGTCGAGGACGAGTACAACCGGACCGAGGCTGAGATCAGGGCCATCACCGGCGTTGACCTCCTGGCCGACAAGCCCACGCTGCGAAGAACCCTGGCCGTACGCGACGCCTACCTGGACCCCCTCAACGTGCTCCAGGTGGAGATGCTGCAGCGGTCACGCAGCGGGGGCTCCGACGAGGAACTACAGCGGGGGCTCCTGCTGACCATCAACGGGATCGCCGCCGGGATGCGAAACACCGGCTGAACCAGCCACCACGGCTCAGTCAGCCAGGACCTTGGCCAGGCTCCGCAGGGAATCCAGCGAGTGCCCCTCCACGAACCGGTCCACGTGTGGCAGCGCCGCCGCCATGCCACGCGCTATCGGCGCATAGCCGGGAGACGCCTTCAGCGGATTCACCCACACGACCTGATGGGCAACCCGGTGCAGGCGGCCCATCTGCTCCTCCATGACGGAAGGCTCGCCCCTGTCCCAGCCATCCGAGAGGATGACCACCGTGGCCCCACGGGCCATGCCCGGAACACCCCACCTGTCGTTGAACACCCGGAGTCCATCGCCGAGGCGGGTACCGCCGGACCAGTCGGTGACAGCCACAGCGGCCCTCGCCAGAGCCGCATCAGGGTCCCGGGTGGAGAGCTCACGGGTCAGACGGGTGAGACGGGTTCCCAGGGCGAAAGCCTCGACATCACGACGCCCGACCATGGCGGCGTGCAGGAAACGGATGAGAGCCCGGGCGTAGGGCTCCATGGAACCGCTCACATCCAGCAGCAGGACGAGGCGACGGGGACGAACCCCCGGTTCCGAGAAGGCCCGGTGGATCGGCTCGCCGCCGGTCCGAAGTGCAGCCCGGACGGTCCGGCGCAGATCGGGTCGACCGCGGTGGGCCGCCGGACGTAGACGCCTGCACTTCCGGGTGGCACCGAAGAGCCGCAGGCTGCCCATCAGATCGTGGAGCTCCGCCAGCTCGTCGGCGGTGCAGTCGGCGAAATCACGGGACGCCAGAATCTCGGTACGTGACCACCTGACGCTGATGTGGTCACCGTCGCTGTCTGCAGCGCCGTCCTCGACGGGTGGCACCTCGGCATCCTCGGGAACATCCAGGAGGAGGGTGATGGTGGGCTGCTCAGCGGCCTCCACGAAACCGACCTGTCCACCCATCCAGTGGCGCTCGAAAGCCTCGTCGTAGGTGGAGACATCCTCCGGGCACCTCACCAGGGTCGCACGACCCGCCCAGTAGACGCCCGAACGGGTACCGGCTCCCACCTCGGCCAGGGCCCGCCCGAAGTCCAGCGTGCTACCCAGCGCAACGGCGATGCCCGACCGACGAAGGACGTCCACGAAACCGACGACGTGGCGGTCCATGGTGTGTCCGCCAGCGGCCGACACCGATCAGGCTCCGCGGAGCAGGCCGACCAGGTCTCCGAAGCCCCTAGACCGCAGGCGGTCCTGGTCCTCGCGGTACTTCAGCAGGGCGCCGATCGTCGTCTCGAAGGCCGACTCGTCGAGATCGTCCACGCCGATCAGCACGAGGGCCTCGGCCCAGTCGATGGTCTCGGAGATTCCCGGTGGCTTGTAGAGGCCCATGTCCCTCAGCTCGGCAGCCACGACCGCAACGTCGTGGGCAAGAGCCGCTGGCACGTGTGGGGCCCGGACCCTCAGGATCTCGACCTCGCGTTCCACACCCGGGTGCTGGACCCAGTGGTAGAAGCAGCGACGCTTCAGCGCGTCGTGGACGTCGCGGGTGCGGTTCGAGGTGATGACCACGATCGGTGGCACCTCGGCGGTGAACGTGCCCAACTCCGGCACCGTGATGGCGTAGTCGGAGAGGATCTCCAACAGGAAGGCCTCGAACTCGTCGTCGGCCCGGTCCACCTCGTCGATGAGCAGCACCGGCGGAATGCCATCCACGCTGGAGAGCGAGCGGAGCAGAGGGCGACGGACTAAGAACCGTTCGGCGTAGAGCTCGTCGGTGATGTCGGAGACCTCTGAGCCGGCAGCCACGCCCACTGCCTCGACGGCACGAAGGTGCAGCAGCTGGCGGGAATAGTCCCACTCGTAGACGGCCTGGGATGCGTCCAGGCCCTCGTAGCACTGCAGGCGGATCAGGTCGCCGCCAGACCAGGCAGCCAGCGCCTTGGCGACCTCCGTCTTACCCACACCGGCCTCGCCCTCCAGGAGCAGCGGTCGGCGGAGGCGCAATGCCAGGAAGATCGCCGTGGCGAGCCCCTCATCAGCCAGGTAGTCCTGGGCTGCGAGCGCCGAGACCACACCGTCCACCGAGTCCACGGCGCGGATGTCAATGGGGCCGGTCATGCCCTCAGGCTACGGCGTGTCCCTCCCGGGTCGATTATCCGACGCGGGAGTCCGGGTCAGCGACCCGCTTCCTCCAGGCCGCGACGGGTCAGGACCCGGGCGAGGTGGCAGCGGTAGTCCACACCGGCATTCAGGTCGCTGGGCGGCTCCAGACCATCGGCAGCCGAGGCAGCCGCGTCGGCCGCAGATGCGCCAGAGGCGATCGCCGCCTCTACGCCGGGCGCACGCACCGGGCGTGAATCCATGTTCACCAGGCCGACGCCGCAGCGGTCGCCATCGACCATCACCGCCGCACCCACGATTGCCCAGTCCTGGGCCCGTCGGTTGAACTTCTGGAACGACCACGTGGCGTCAGGCGCCTTCGGGATCCGCACCTCGGTGAGGATCTCGTCCTCGCCGACAGCCGTCTCCAGGAAACCGGTGAAGAAGTCGTCCACATGGACCTCCCGGGAGCCGGACGGCCCCTGGATGACCATCGAACCGCCGAGGGCGATGATGGCGGCAGGTAGGTCCGAGGCCGGATCCCCGTGGGCCAGAGCCCCTCCGAGGGTCCCGCGGTGCCGAACCTGAGGATCGCCGACCTTCAATGTGGCTGCGGCGAGAAGGCCGATCTGGCTGCGGACCAGGTCGCTGGTCTCCACGTCACGGTGCCTGGTGAGGGCACCGATCGCAAGCACGTCACCGTCCTCGCGCACGTAGGAGAGGTCGGTCAGGCGACCGATGTCGACCACCACCGCCGGGGCCGCCAACCGGTACTTCATGAGGGGCAGCAGGGAGTGCCCGCCGGCGAGGAGCTTGGCCTCGTCACCGTGCTCGACGAGGAGCGCTATGGCGTGCTCAGCCGAGGTGGCCAACTCGTACTCGAAAGCGACCGGGATCATCGGGCCTCTCCAGCCGCCTGGAGGACCGCCGCCACGATGTTGTGGTAGCCGGTGCAGCGGCAGAGGTTTCCCTCCAACCCCTCGCGTACCTCCGCCTCGGTGGGGTCTGGAACCTCGTCGAGGAGCGATACAGCCGCCATGACCATCCCCGGCGTGCAGTAGCCGCACTGCAGGGCGTGGCATTCATGGAAGGCCTGCTGCATCGGGTGGAGGGTCTCGCCGTCGGCAAGGCCCTCGATGGTGGTGATTTCCTGGCCGTCGGCCTGGACCGCCAGCATCGTGCACGACTTCACGGCCTCGCCATTCATGTGAATGGTGCACGCGCCACACGACGAGGAGTCGCAACCGATGTTCGTACCGGTCAGGCCGGCGTCTTCGCGGATGAAGTGCACGAGCAGCGTGCGCGGCTCCACCTCATGCGAGACGTCGGTCCCGTTGATGGTCATCGAAACCTGCATTGTTTTCCTTCCCGGGCCTGTCGACACCCGACGTTCACCACGTCGGTGCCGAGGCTGTGGACACTAGTGCCGCGCCCGGATGGGGCTGCTACTCACGGAGTCATCTTTCCGAGGGACCTGCCGGCTGCCAGGCCCGTCACCACGATCATGGCGACCAGCGCCAGTGCCCCCGGCCACGTCGTCGACCATGACAGCGGCCCGAGGAAGCCCTGGCGTGCGAACTGGAGAACGTCCGTAAGCGGGTTCAACCCTGCCACGACCCTCAGCCAGCCATCCATGAAGTGGAGCGGCACCTGACCGGTGGACATGAACATCGAGCTGAACCCCACGACCTGGACCAGCATCATCGAGCGCATGGTCCTCATCCGGTAGGCGAAGGTGAGACCCAGCAGGCAGAAGACGACGGCCATTCCCACAGTCGCCACGTAGAGGCAGACGAGGCCCAGCGGGCCGCCCCTCAGCGAGAGGCCGCCGAGGGAGGAGGCCAGCAGGACCGCAGTGGTCGGGATGAACGACCGGAGGCCCGAATAGGCGGCCGTACCCAGGAGTATGGGAAGCCGGCTTCCCGGAGAAAGCAGAAGCCGGTCGAAGAAGCCGTTCTCGATGTCGTCAGCCGCCGAGGCCGCTCCACCGATCCCTGCGAACACCGAACCCTGCAGGGCCGCGTACGGGGCCATCCAGTCGTACACGTTCGATGCGCCGTAACCCTCCAGACGGGTCAGCGAGCTGAAAGCACCCGTGAAGCTGACGATGAAGAACAGCGGCATGACCAGTGTCGGAATCACCAGGGAGGGCCGGGCCACCATTCTGGCCATGCCCCTACGGGCCAACGCCACCACCACAGCAGCACCATGACCCACGCCGCCGGGCCCACCGGCCATCCGGGCATGGGCCGCCACTGCGGTCATGAGCGACCCAGCTTGCGGTGCAATGCCCGGACCGCCAGGGAGACGGTCACCACGGAGATTGCTGCGGGCACCGCCATTGCCTGGAGTGCGTCAGCGGTCGACCAGCCGCTGATGACGAGTTGGCGGGTCGGGTCTATGACCCAGGTGATCGGGTTGTTCTCCGCCACGACCCGGAACCAGCCGGACATGAGCGCCGTTGGAAAGAACGCCGAGCTCATGAAGATCCCTACGAACACCAACGGGAAGGTGGCCGCTACAGCCTCCTGGGAACCTGTGCGGATCGCCAGGATCTGGCCCACCCCACCAATGGCCAGCACCAGCAGGGCCGCCACGGCCATGATGACCAGCACGGCGGCCGGACCGCCCTTCACCTCGGCTCCGAAAGCCAGGAACACCGCCACGAGAACCGCTGCCTTGATGGCGGCAACCAGACAGGCGCCGGCCAGGCGGCCGATCAGGATCGGGAACCTGGCCACGGGAGAGGCGATAAGGCGATCGAAGAAGCCGTTCTCGATGTCCAGTGCCAGCTCGGTGCCGGCGGCCGTGGCCCCGAACGAGACCGCCTGGACAATGCATGCGGGGAGGATGAAGTCGAGGAACGAATCCACCTTCGGGAATCCGGGCATGGCCAGGGCCCGGGAAAACTGCCCTGAGTAGACCGCAGCCAGCAGGAGCGGGAAGATGAGACCCGGAAGCACGTTCACCAGCTGCCGTCGCTCGGCCACCACCGAGCGTCGCGCCAACTCAAGGGTCTGGCGCACCGCCATGGCCAGGCCCGGCCCGGCCATCACACGGGTCGTTCTCACGAGCCGTCCTCGGCACCCTCCAGGCGCCGACCGGTCGCCTCGGCGAAGACGTCGTCGAGGCTCGGGGCATCCAACTCCAGGTGCACCACCGCTACTCCAGCCCCGTCGAGGGCCCTGACAGCATCAGCCACCCTGGCGGCGCCACCTTCCAGGCCAATGGCGACCCGACCATCCCTCGCCGGCCGATCCGGGCCGAAGGCTGCGAGGGCGACCCTGGCTGCCTCCACGAATCCGGGCTGGACGTCGATTCGCAGCGTGGGAGAACCGATCGACGCCTTGAGCGCCTCGGGGGTCCCCTCACGCACGAGCTTTCCGGCATCGATGATGGCGATCCGGTCAGCCAACTGGTCGGCCTCCTCGAGGTACTGCGTCGTGAGGAACACGGTGGTCCCGTTCTCCTTGTTGAGCCGCCGCACCTCCTCCCAGAGCGCCTGGCGGCTGGTCGGATCCAGACCGGTGGTCGGCTCATCCAGGAACAGGATCTCCGGTTCGTGGACCAGCGCCATGGCCAGGTCCAGACGCCGTCGCATTCCGCCGGAGTAGGTCCCGACCCGCCGCCCGGCAGCCGCTGTGAGGCCGACGCGCTCAAGCAATTCTGCGCCGCGGATCCGGGCCACCGCCCTCGGAATCCCGTGCAGCACCGACTGCAGGCGGATCAGTTCATAACCGGTCATGAGCGGATCAATGGCGGCATCCTGGAGCGCCACACCAATGGTCCGACGCACTGCCGCCGAACCCGAGACCACGTCGTGCCCACCCACCGTGGCCGTACCCGCAGTGGGTCGCAGGAGGGTCGTGAACATCCTCACCACGGTCGACTTGCCAGCCCCGTTCGGACCCAGGAAGCCGAACACCTCGCCGGGAGCCACCGACAGGTCGATCCCGTCGACCGCCCTCACATCACCGAAGGTTCGGACCAGCCCCTCGGCCTCGACCGCTGGTCTCACCGCCATGGGGTCATGCTCCGTTGATAGCCGCCCAGACCTTCCGCGGAGTCAGCGGAACGTCCAGGTGGGTGACCCCCAGGTGCGCTATCGCATCCAGGACGGCGCTCTGCACCGCGGGGGTGGATCCGATCGCACCGGACTCGCCGATCCCCTTCACCCCCAGGGGATTGTTGGGCGTCGGCGTCTCGAGCACAACCAGTTCGAATGACGGCAGCTCGGCCATGGAGATGATGCCGTAGTCGGCGAAGTTGGTCGTCTGCGGGTTCCCGTCGGCGTCGTAGGAGACCTCCTCCATGAGGGCCTGTGCGACACCCTGGGCAATCCCCCCGTGGCGCTGACCCTCCACGATCACCGGGTTGATGATCCGCCCGGCGTCGTCGCAGGTGATCATCCGGTCCAGTCGTACATGGCCTGTCTCCACGTCCACCTCGACGACCGCCACGTGGGTACCGAACGGATACGAGCAGAGGCGGGTCTCCTGGGATTCGGCATCCAGCACGCCGGAGTCGGCGGCAGCAGCCACCTCGGCCCAGCTCCTGGTCACGGATGGCGAACCCACCACATGGAAACCCCCGGCCTCCGGATCCAGCACGACGTCGGAAACGTCGGCCTCCAGCAGGTCGGCGGCGACCCGTCGGGCCTCGTCCACCACCATCCCGGCAGCGTCGTGGATGGATGAACCGCCCAACTGTGTGGACCGTGAACCCATGGTGCCGTGACCATGGGGCACGAGGTCGGTGTCGCCCTGGACGAAGTCGATGTCGTCGATGCCCATACCCAGCTGTTCGGCTGCGATCATCGAGAACGTCGTCATGTGGCTCTGGCCGTGGCTGAGCGAACCGGAATAGATACGGGCCCTGCCGTCAGGGGTGATCTCGACCCGCCCGAACTCGTCGCCACCGGGTGCCGGCCCGGCCGTCACCTCCACATAGGTGGCGACACCGATGCCCATCTGCAACGGCCCGCCCTCAGCCCGCCGTCTGGCCTGCTCGGCCCGCAACTCGTCGTAGCCGGCCGCATCCAGAGCCAGGTCCAGGCTGGCCTCGTAGTCACCGCTGTCGTACTCCGTACCCACGCCGGTGGTGACCGGGAAGTCCTCCGGTTGGAAGAAGTTGCGGCGCCGGAGCTGGATCGGATCCATACCGATCTCAGCGGCGAACAACTCGATGGCACGCTCCACCGTCAGGGTGGCTTCGGGACGACCGGCTCCCCGATAGGCCTCGGTGGGGGTGGTGTTGGTGATGACCGAACGGGCGCCCGTCTCGACGTTGGGGATGTCGTAGACGCCGACCGTCATCGGCAGGGTGAACATCGGAAGGAAGGCGCCCAGCCGGGCGTAGGCCCCGCTGTCGACCAGCACGTCCAGCCTGTAGTGGGTGATGTCGCCGTCACGGGTGCCACCGATGCCGAAATGGTGCACATGGCCCCGACCGGGACCCATGGCGTTCATGTTCTCGGTCCTGGTCTCGAACCACCTGACAGGACGACCGACCGTCGCCGACAACCACGGCAGGAGGACATCCTCCGGGTACGGCGAGATCTTGGCGCCGAATCCCCCACCCACATCCGGCACGATGACCTGGATCCCGCCGGTGGCCTGCTCGCTGTACAGGGCCTCCAGGGTCTCCTTCACACCATGCGGGGCCTGGTTGGACATCCATACGACGAGCTTGTCGCCCTCCCATGCAGCCGCCGTGGAACGAACCTCGATCGGAGCCGCAGACGTCCGCTGGTGCGATACCCGCCCCTCCACCACAGCCTCGCAGTCGGCGAAGAAGGCCTCGTCGGTGATGCCCGTGGCCATGCCCAGGGTCGCGAAGTCAACAGCCAGGTTGGTGCCAACCGCTGTGTGTATGACGACCTGGTCGGTGAGGGCCTCCTCGGGGTCCACGACGACAGGTAGCGGCTCGTAGTCGACGAAGACGGCCTCCGCCGCATCCTCCCCCTGGGAGGCGAGTTCGGTCAGCACCACAGCAACGCACTCGCCCACGAAGCGAACGGTGTCGGTGGCCAGGATCGGCCTGTTCAGCATCGACTCGGGAAAGGCCGGCACCAGGCCGGGAAGAACGGTCGGACCGTCCAGATCGGCTGCCGTGAAGACGCCCACCACCCCGGGCTGCCCGAGGGCATCCGAGGCATCCACCGTGATGCGGGCGTGGGCCATCGTGGAACGGACGTAGGTGGCGTGCACCGCCCCGGCCAGACGGGGGTCATCCACATCGGCCGTGTAGGTGGCCCCTGCGGTCAGGAAACTGCGGTCCTCGCGCCTCAGGACACGGTTGCCGATGATGCTGCTCACGGTCGGACCTCCCAGGGGGTACCACGGCGATGATGAGGATCGTGACCGTAGCCGGGACCCTGCTCGGTGGCGGTGCCGGAGAGGATCCCGGAGCTATCCGGACGGGTCCCCGAACGGCCAGATTCCCGGCACCGGATGCTCCACACGAGGTGGCGGGTGAACCAGGTAGGCCTCTTCGTCCGGCATGATGAGGTTGTAGTCGGAGCGGGCCCGACGCTCGATCTCCTCGTCGGTGTTCAGGGCGTCGATGCGGTTCTCGTATCCGGAGTTGAGGGCCTCCACCACCTCCACCTGCGCCTGCAGGTCCGCCGTGCGTTCACGCTGCTCCAGCCAGTCCCCGAACGGCACGACGCCGAGCGCCAGAGCAGCAGCAGCGGCTGTGAGGGTTACGGCCAGCAGCGAAATGGCCCGCTTGGTGCCCGGACGCACCGGTTCAGCGTCCTGCGAGGGCGGCCCCACCCCTGTAGGCGGCCGCCTCGCCGAGCATCTCCTCGATCCGGAGGAGCTGGTTGTACTTGGCAACCCGATCGCTGCGCGCCGGAGCACCGGTCTTGATCTGGCCACAGTTGGTGGCTACCGCCAGGTCTGCGATCGTCGTGTCCTCGGTCTCGCCGGAGCGGTGCGACATGACCGCCGTCCAGCCGTTGGCGTTTGCCAGCTCGACAGCCTCGAGGGTCTCGGTGAGGGTCCCGATCTGGTTCACCTTCACCAGGATCGAGTTGGCCACCCCGAGTCGGATACCGCGCTCGAGGCGCTCCACATTCGTGACGAACAGGTCGTCACCGACCAGCTGAACCCTGTCGCCCACCAGGCTCTGCAGCGTCGCCCAACCGTCCCAGTCCTCCTCGGCCATCCCGTCCTCGATCGAGACGATCGGATACCGGTCGGCGAGATCCGCCAGGTAGGCGGCCATCTCGTCAGGTGGCAGCGTCCGACCCTCGCCAGCCAGGTGGTAGGCGCCGTCGGAGAAGAACTCGGTGGATGCGACATCCAGAGCCAGGGCCAGGTCCTCACCCGGGGTGAAACCGGCCTTCTCGATGGCCTCCACCAGGAGCTGCACCGCCTCCTCGTTGGATCCGAGGTTCGGAGCGAAGCCGCCCTCGTCGCCGACCGACGTGGACAGTCCCCGGTCGGAGAGCACCCCCTTCAGGACGTGGTAGCACTCGACACCCCAACGGAGGCCCTCCGAGAACGAGGCCGCACCCACAGGCATGATCATGAACTCCTGCAGGTCCACGTTGTTGTCGGCATGCTCGCCACCGTTCAGGACGTTGAGCATCGGCACCGGGAGCACATGGGCGTTCGCCCCACCCACGTACCGGAAGAGCGGAGCATCGGCATCGTCGGCGGCGGCCCGGGCGGTAGCCAGGGAGATACCCAGGATGGCGTTGGCTCCGAGACGGCCCTTGTCATCGGTGCCGTCGGCGTCACAGAGAGCACGGTCAACGGTTCTCTGGTCGTAGGCATCCATACCCCGGACGGCTGCGGCCAACTCGCCGTTCACATTTGCGACGGCGGTCATCACACCCTTCCCACCCCAGGTGTCTCCACCATCACGCAACTCGACGGCCTCGAACATCCCCGTCGAGGCACCGCTCGGCACGATCGCACGTCCCGATGCTCCGGAGTCCAGGATGACATCCACCTCGACGGTCGGGTTACCCCGGCTGTCCAGGACCTGTCGTCCGACAACGACCTCGATGGTGCTCACGACTGCCTCCTAGGCGCCAGGTACCGGATGTCGCTCCGGTCGGACCACCCGGAACGCCCCGGCCGGCCAGAATCCACGATACGACGCTAGCCGTGGCCCGTGGTTGCGGTACCTCTCCGCCGGTAGGCGGCCACCGTCCCGGGCTCAGCGTCACGCAGGTCCACGCCGTCAGCAACGGCCAGGGCCTCCACGGCCCTCACCTCGGCCGTGAACCTGGCAACTGCGCCTCGCAGTGCCTCCTCGGCGTCCACGCCGGCATCGCCGGCGGCAACCGCCATACCGAGGAGCAGGTCTCCAAGAGCGTCACTCTCAGCGGGTACCGAAACGGTCGAGATCCCGGGCGCCATACCCACTCCGGCGGCCCGGCGCACCACCTTCTGGGCGGCGGCCAGGGCCGGGAGTGTGGGAGGAATCCCATCGAGGCTGGAAGCCCGGCCCTTTTCCGCCTGCTTGATCCTGTCCCAGTTGGCCAGCACCGTTCCGGTATCGACGGCCTCGACGTCTCCGAATACGTGGGGGTGACGGTGCCGGAGCTTGTCGTGTATTCCCCTGGCCACGTCGGCCAGGTCGAAGCGCCCATCGTCAGCGGCGATGCGGGCATGGAACACCACCTGGAAGAGCAGGTCGCCCAACTCCTCCTCGAGGGCCTCGGACCCCTCGCCGGTGTCCTCGTCAAAGCAGTCCAGGGCCTCGAGGACCTCGTGGGCCTCCTCCAGGAGGTGCGGCCGAAGCGAGGTGTGGGTCTGATCCGCATCCCATGGGCACTCCCGCCGCAGGATCGCCACCAGCTCGGCGAACCGCTGCAACTCCACTGCGATGGGTGCGGCCAGGCGGGGAATGAACAGGGAGGTCAGGTGGTCGGGCACGACGGTTGCCGTCATGTCGTCCCACGCAACCGTGAAGATCCTCTCGTCGGGGCCACCCAGGCCCTGGAGCACGACCACCGGTTCCTCTGGTGGATCCGGAACCGATGCCACCAGGTCTGCCAGCACCTCGGCGGTGTCCACCTGGGCCACCAGCAACGGCCCGCTCTCACCGGCCGCCTCCACCGGGAAGCGCCGGCCATCCACGATCCTCACACCGTCAGTCAGCGGATCGACACCCAGCCGGACCCAGGCCAGGTCCACGAATGAGAGCGCCGGGACGAGCTCCACGTCCACCCGATCGTCGGCCAGCAGCAGTTCGACGGTGTGCTCGGCCACCATTGGCGAGCCGGGAACGGCGTACAGGACCCTCCCGTGGGCCTCGGCAGCCGCCACCACCTCGGCCACCACCCCGGCGTAGACCTCCTCGAAACTCTCTGCAGTCTCGTAATGGTGGTCAAGGGCCACCACGTCGGAACCCAGAACGCCCACCGACGGATGGCGGGCCGTGCGTACATACCTGTGCGGGTGGGCGGCTATCGCCTCGAGGGTGGCCGTGTTGCAGAGCTCGGGTCCGGCGGGCCCGAGGCCGACCACGGTGACGCCGGGCCGGCGGGGGGTCACGACCCCAGCCGTACGAGCGCGGGTGCCAACGGCCCCGCTGGTGGCGCCACCCGACCTACAGCCTTGTCCCAGACGCCGAACCGGGCATCCACCTGGACCTCACGGCTCAGCCCGGCCACCTGCAGCAGAGCGGCGGATGCCCTCGGACCGAGCGCCTCGAACGGCACCGGATCAACAGTGCGCACCTCGTCGATACGGATGACGTGGAACCCGAACTGGCTCGGCACCGGCCCGACGAGGCTCAGGCCCTCGGACAGTGCACCCAGAACTGCACGCTCGAAGGTGGGCACGAAGGCACCCAGCGGAACACATCCCAGCGAACCACCTGCCTGGCCGGAACCCGGGTCCTGGGATACCGAGACCGCCAGGGCAGCGAAGTCGCCACCGGTATCGAGCAGGTGGATGACGGCATGGGCGTCGTCCTCCAGGGTCACGAGGATGTGGCTGGTGCAGAGTTCGTAGGAGAGAAGCCCGACGTGCGCCTCGTAGGCGGCACGCACACCCGGTCCACCGGCCTCCACCATGTCGAGGGCGGCCTGCCACCCGATCAGGCGTGGCAACGACGGGTCCCCGGGATCCATGCCCGCTGCCAGGAGCCGGTCACGCGCCGCTGACCGCTCCTCCGGTGTAGCCACCACGTCGTAGTCGGCGAGGAGGTCCACAAGCGCCTCGTACTGGACGAATCGATCCACCACCCCGGCGGCGGTCGTCGCATCGATGGTGGCCTCAGGGGGCCGGCCGGTCACCTCCGCCACGAGGGCGACCACGCCATCGCGGTCCAGCGTGGAGTCACCCACCCGTACGGCCACGACCGACGAGCCACAGGCGGATGCCGTCATGGCGGCCACCAACAGCACCACAGGTAGGTGGCGGGACCTGGAGAAGAGGAAGCGGGGAGGGCGTCTCACGAGGGATGGATGTTACGCCGCCACCCAGGCTTAGGCGTCGACACCGGTGGGGGTGCCTGCTGCATCGGATATCGGCACCAGGTCCTCGAGCATCTCAGTCAGAGACGCCGCCATGTCGCCCTTCCGGAGCGGCAGGAGGAGTTGGCGGGGGACCTCCTTGTAGCGGGCGTCACGATGCAGACGCCCAAGCCTGGTCTGGCGGCTGAGCGGGAGGACCACAGGCGAGCAGCGGGCCATGAACTCCGGGCCACCCAGGCCTGGGCCCTTCGTGACCACGACATCGGTAATGCCGCGGGCCACGCAGACGGTCCTCAACCCGGCCACCGACAGCAACGCCTCCGCCGGCGCAGGCAGCGGGCCGTACCGGTCCTCCCACTCGGACCGCAGAGCCTCGACGCCAGCGGCCTCAGCCGTAACCCCCGCTGCGGCCAGCTTCCGGTACGCCTCCAGGCGCAGGTCGTTGCGCGATACGTAGTCCTCGGGGAGGTGCGCGTCGATGGGAAGCTCCACGCGTATCTCCGGCAGCTCGTCGATGACCGTGCCGGCCAGCTCGGCGACGGCCTCCGTGACCATCTGGCAGTAGAGGTCGTAGCCGACGGCCGCCATCTGGCCGCTCTGGCCTGTACCCAGCAGGTTGCCGGCCCCACGGATCTCCAGATCACGCATCGCTATACGGAAGCCGGACCCCAGCTCGGTCGTCTCTCCGATCGTGCGGAGCCTTTCGTGGGCCTGCTCGCTGAGCGCCTTGTCGGGCGGCGTGAAGAGGTAGGCGTACGCCCGTTGGCCGGCGCGACCGACCCGACCCCGGAGCTGGTGCAGCTGCCCGAGACCCAGGAGGTCGGCCCTGTCCACGACCAGGGTGTTCACAGTCGGCATGTCGATCCCGGACTCGATGATCGTCGTGCACACCAGCACGTCGTACATGCCCTCCCAGAAATCCATGACCGTGGACTCCAGCGATGCCTCGTCCATCTGTCCGTGCGCCACCACGACCCGCGCCTCCGGGACCAGCTCTCTCACGCCGGCGGCGACACGCTCGATGTCATGCACCCTGTTGTGCACGAAGAAGACCTGCCCCTCCCGAAGCAGCTCACGGCGGATGGCTTCTGCCACCGGCCGCTCGTCGTAGTCCCCCACGTAGGTCAGGATCGGCTGCCGATCAGCGGGCGGCGTATTCATGAGGCTGAGGTCGCGTATGCCGGTCAGCGACATCTCCAGCGTCCGGGGAATGGGTGTCGCCGTGAGGGTCAGCACGTCCACATCGGTCCGGATCTTCTTTATCGACTCCTTGTGGCTGACCCCGAAGCGCTGCTCCTCGTCGATCACCAGCAGGCCCAACCGCTTGAACCGGACCTTCTCGGAAAGCAGCCGGTGCGTACCGATCACCACATCGACCGTCCCGTCGACCAGACCCTCGACGACACGCCGCGCCTCCGCCGTGGTGAGGAAACGACTCAGCACCTCGACCCGGATCGGATACGGGGCGAAGCGGTCACGGAAGGTCTGGCCATGCTGCTGGGCAAGGAGGGTCGTCGGCACCAGGACAGCGGCCTGCCTCCCGTCCTGGACAGCCTTGAAGACGGCCCGGATCGCCACCTCGGTCTTGCCGAAGCCCACGTCGCCGCACACCAGGCGGTCCATCGGAATGGGGCGTTCCATGTCCGCCTTGACGTCCTCGATGGCCTGGAGCTGGTCTGGTGTCTCCTGGTATGGAAAGGCCTGCTCCATCTCCCTCTGCCATGGAGTGTCAGCTGCGAAGGCATGGCCGATCGTGGTGACACGGGTCTGATAGAGGACGACGAGTTCCTGGGCGATCTCGGCCACCTCGGAACGGACCTTGGCCCTGGTCTTCTGCCATTCGGCACCGCCCATCCGGCTGAGGCTCGGGGTGGTGCCACCCGTGTGGGGGCGGATCGCGTCGATCTGGTCGGTCGGCAGGTAGAGGCGGTCGTCGCCCCGGTACTCGAGCAGCAGATAGTCACGCTCGACGCCCGCCAGGGTCCGGGTGACCAGACCGGCGAAGCGGGCCACACCGTGCTGCTCGTGTACGACGTGGTCCCCGGGTGAGAGGTCCTCGAATACGCGTACGGCGGCGCTGCGTCGCGGTCGTGTCCGCCGACGGGTACGACGCCTTCCGGTCAGCTCGGTCTCGGTGACCAGCGCCAGACGCGAACCCGGCAGGACGAAGCCGCGCTCCACCGGTGCCACCACCAGCGAGGCGCCGGGGCCCTTCACGACCGCTTCGTCACCTGCAGCCACCGGGGTGACCTCGATACCGGCCTCGCGTAGACGGCGAACCACCTGGTCGACGGATCCCGCCCCATCTGCAGTGACCACAACCCTGTGGCCATCCGCCAGAAGGCGACGGAGGCGTCCGGGTACGCCGTCGGCGTCCCCGACCACCAGATCCCGTCCCCACCCGGCGGCGGCGATGGTGTCCACGCCCGGGCCGTCGGGCACGGCGTCGATCGTCCATACCGGCGCACCCGTGTGGACCAGCAGCCGGTCCCAGTCGGTGTGCAGCCGGGGGAACTCGACATCGTCGGCTCCCCAGGTGATGGCGAGGCTGGATGCCAGGTCGGCCTCTTCGGCCTGCAGGTCGGCAATGCGGTCCCGCAGGCGCCGGGGTTCCACGGCGATCACCAGGGCGTCGTCGTCCACGAGGTCGAAGAGCACCCGCTCATCGCCGGAGAGCCAGGGAAGCCACGACTCCATTCCGTCGAAGAGCTCGCCGTCCGCCAGCCGGTTCCAATGTTCGGCACCCCATGGCTGCTCGGCCACGAGGGCCGCTGCACGCTGGCGCACAGCCTCATCCGGAATGAGTTCCCTGCAGGGGTGGATCTCGATCACGGACCGCGGAACCGTGGCCCGCTGATCGGCCACTCCGAACTCTAGGAGGCGGTCCACCTCGTCGCCGAAGAGGTCGATGCGGACAGGTGTATCGGAGGTAGACGGCCAGATGTCGAGGATGGATCCCCTCACCGCCAGCTCACCACGGTGCTCCACCTGATAGCCCCGGCGGTAGCCGATGGCCACCAGATCGGCCACCAGGGTCGTCTGGTCCACGATGTCTCCCGGGCCCAGGACGATGGGGGGCGTGCGTCCTGCTCCCGGTCCGAGACGTTGGACGAGTGCCCTGCCCGACGCCACCAGGACCGAAGGCCTGTCGGCCAGGTCACCCAGCCTGTGCAGCACCCGGAGGCGGCGACCCATGGTCTCCACACCGGGACTGATCCGTTCGAACGGCAGGGTCTCCCATGCGGGGAACAGCTCAACGGCATCGTCGCCCAGGTAGATGCGGAGATCGTTGGCGAGCCGTTCGGCCTCGGTGCCGGTTGGTACCGCCACCACCAGCGGGTGGCGGCCGGTCCTACGCACGGGAGAGGCAATCACCATTGCACGGGCTGGTTCGGCAACCGCCAGGGATGCGGTTCGTCGGCCCAGGACAGCGGTGATGGCCGGCTCATCGTCCAGGAGGGTTGAAAGCCGCTCCAGGTAGGGACTCATGTTTGGCTGTGGGGTACCGGTCGTGTCACGGGCCGGCGTTGAATCGGCCCATGGCGGCATCCACCCCGTCAGCCAGGATCGTCTCGACGGCCTCGGAGGCCTCGACGACGACCACGCCCAACTCCGATGCCTCGGCCCGCGACGGCCGACGCAGTACGTGGTCTGCACCCGACC
>Ga0209554_1001114_pt1 | contig 21031 bp, 22 predicted proteins | sample MarorgKNORR_S2LV_5_FD_188221 | JGI IMG/M metagenome (GOLD analysis project Ga0209554, IMG submission 188221) | Marine microbial communities from the Southern Atlantic Ocean, analyzing organic carbon cycling - Bottom_A/KNORR_S2/LV (SPAdes) (version 2) | ecosystem: Environmental > Aquatic > Marine...
GATTGTGGTTTCTTGTTCATTTCCGAACGAGATGCCATGGAATTATCTCCATTTTTAACAATTATCTAAATAACGGATTATCCGTTCCTCCCCGGGAGGGCCGTATCGTCGGGCAAAAATGAGCGTTTCGCTCTGTGAATATTATTTATATTTTCGCCGCGCCAGGCCGTGCCGGGACGTATGACCTATGTTATATGCGGATTCCGGTTCAAATTACCCCTGCAAAATTTGCATAGCTACTATGAGTATAGGGTATGCTTGCGTTAATCTTCGGGAAACCCTTGACTTTCTGCGGATTTTTATGAGAAATGTTTTCCAACTTGAAATACAAAATAAATGGGGAAATGAAGAATGCGCGTAATATCCTACCAAAAAGATGGAAATTCAGGTGTTGGGGTCATGGTCGGCGAAAATGGGATTGTGCCGTTAAAGGAGGTTTCAGCCGATCTGCCGACCTCTTTAAAAGCGATTTTAGAGGTTGATCCCGGGCTCGAAAAAGTGCGTGCGGCAACAGACGGAAAAGAGCCCGTTTTCTCGATGGACGATATTGTTCTTGATCCGGTTATACCGGAACCAACCGCAATTTGGGCGATGGCGCTTAATTTTCATACCCATGTCGAAGAAACCGGACTGACGACCTCGGACAAATTCCCGCATATCTTTTTGCGTCACGCTGGTGGCCATGTCGGCAGCGGTCAGCCGCTGATGTGTCCTGATCCGGAGATTGCCCGCGCCTTTGATTATGAAGGCGAGATGGCGATCATAATCGGCAAAAGCGGGCGCCATATTCCAAAAGACAAAGCGATTGATCACATTGCCGGATTTTCGATCTATAACGAAGGCTCGGTGCGCGAGTTCCAAGGCCACAATCGCCAGTTCGGGCTCGGTAAAAATTTCGAAAAATCTGCCTCCTTTGGTCCGTGGCTGATGACACCGGATGAATTTGGCGACCCCTATGTGCAATTCATCAGAACCAGCCTGAACGGTGTTGTGCGCCAAGATGAGTGTCTAGATGGTTCCATATTCAGACTGGATGAACTTATTCACTATATTTCGACCGGCTATAAATTGCGGGCGGGGGATGTGATTGTGTGCGGCACACCAGGCGCTAAAAAGCCAGATGCCAATGATAAAGTAGCGCAAGTGGATGCCCATTTTGACGACGCGGTACAATATGCCGGTCGGGTTCACATGACGCCGGGTGATGTCTGTGAGGTCGAAATCACCGGTCTGGGTGTGCTTAAAAACCCGGTCGAAGCAGATATACCGCAAGAGTACACGACGTATTAGATTTAGCTTGATTTCAACGTCCGAAATAACGGACATTAAGATTATAAAAAAACAGCGGCCATAAAGTTCGGTAACAACAGACGATGGGGCATGAGTTTCGCGTTGTCATCGTGATGGCATGTGACGACGACGTCTTGCCGTTGAACGAACGTATAGAAACGGCGGCTGACGAAGGGGAGCTAGAAGAGATTTATAATACTGAACGACATCTATTGTATGTGGCATGTACCCGTGCTCGTGACTGGTTGCTGGTTACAGGCGTCGCACTAGGGTCTGAGTTTTTAGCAGACATGAAGTTGGATTGACGCACCAGAGCGAGTGGAGACGCAAGCAAGTGTAGTGACGTCATTCGTTGGGAAAAAAATAATGGCAAATGACTTGAGAACAGAACTTGGCGAAGACGATAACATAACGACGAAGTGTCATTGCTAACTCTATATCACAATGATAAAAGCCCTCAGTGCCTCGGTGGCGGAACTGGTAGACGCGCGGGATTCAAAATCCCGTTTTGGCAACAAAGTGAGAGTTCGAGTCTCTCCCGAGGCACCATTTATTCCATATTTTTCAATATCTTATGAACACCAGCGGGACTGCCGCCTACCAGTCGAGCTATGTTACGCACACTATGCCCACTCTCATGCAACTGCCTAATTGCAGCCACTGATTTTGCCAACTCGCCACGTTTTTTTGATGCTGGCGGGTGGTTATCAACCTCAGCAATGTCTTCTTTTTCATCTTCAAAATCTGTTTCATCACCAAAATGCGCATTTGAGAGTGTCACTCTGTTTAAATTTTCAACTGTTTTCGTGTTATCCAAATGTCTGGCGTAATGACGTTCAATAATTTCAACAGACGTTCGGCAATTCTTTGCGACGACGAATGGATTAGACCCTGCCAACAAACGGAAGATGGTGTGGACGGAATTGAGATGCAAAAACAACAACATTTTGACCTGATCATCACCGATATCCTTATGCCTAGAAAAGAGGGGCTGGAAACGTTACAGGAAATAAAAAGCGAATTTCCGGAAACGGGTGTTATTGCAATTTCCGGCGGTGGCCGCCTGGGTAATGTCGATTTTCTGTCGGCAGCAGAACTTCTGGGTGCCGATGCTGTTTTGGCCAAACCGTTTAGCGAAGATCAAATTCTTAAGTGCGTTAATGACTGCCTTGCTTCTACAAAACACCTTATCCAAAAGTCATATTAAGCTTGTTTGCCAATAGCTTCAGAACCGGATACTAAGCAGTAAATCCTGTCGCGGTTCTGGAGAATACACACATATGTTACGCCGTTTGTACGATTGGACGCTAAGTTTAGCCGCTCATAAACATGCACTTTTGGCTCTGGCGCTGATCGCACTTATCGAAAGTTCGATTTTTCCAATTCCGCCCGATATTCTTATTATTCCGATGGTGCTGGCCGCCCGTGATCGCGCTTGGGTCATTGCGGGTGTATGTACGGTGGCATCTGTCATTGGCGGCGTGTTTGGTTATGGCATCGGCTTTTTTCTGTTTGAGCAAATTGGTAAACCGGTGTTGGAGTTTTATCACTACGCGGCCAAATTTGGCGAATTTCAAGAAACCTACAATGATTGGGGGGCCTGGGCTGTCTTTTTCGCTGGCATTACGCCCTTCCCCTACAAAGTCATTACAATATTAAGCGGTGTAACCGGCCTTAATATGCCTGTTTTTATTATCGCATCGATCTTGGCGCGAGGTTTACGATTTTTTATCGTCGCGGCTCTTTTGTGGAAATTTGGCGATCCTATTCGCGCGTTTATTGAGCGCCGATTGGGATTGCTGTTCATTTTATTCTGCGTGATGTTGGTCGGTGGTTTTGTCTTAGTTAAATATCTGCTCTAGAATGCCACCATCATGACAAAAAGCAAAAGCGAGAAAATGGTATTAGGTGTTTTGCTGTTGGCGAGTATTGGCGCCTTGGCGACGGCCTTTACAGCTCAATTCGCGTTTGATCTAGAGCCCTGCATTTTATGCAAGTATCAGCGCATACCCTATTTCGCCGTCATTCTGTTTGCCGGTCTGGCGATGCATATAAAAATGGCCGACCACGCGGGAACGGCGAAAGTTATCGGCGTGATATTTCTACTGGGTGCGGCTTTGGCATTTTATCATAACGGTGTTGAGCAGCATTGGTGGGATGCTGCGACCAGTTGTGGCAGTAGCGGCGGCGCGCTGACGACATTCAATGATTTTCAACATCAATTGCTTGCCAAAATGCCAAAGCGCTGTGATCAGATAGACTGGACCTTGTTTGGTCTGTCAATGACCGTCTACAATGTGGTTGCCTCGTTGGCGCTCGCTGCGTTTAGTTTTTACGGGGTCTCCGTCTTTGGTAAATCTCGCTAGGTAAGAAGAGTATCTAATGCCACGCAAATCAAAAAGATATGGCCGTCTTCCCGGCGATCCAACCAAAGCGGAAATGATAGAGCGCATCATCCGTGTTGATCAGGCGGGCGAGTATGGCGCCAAAAGAATCTATGAAGGGCAATTGGCTATTCTCGGTGATACCGAGGACGGCCCGACATTGCGGGAGATGGCTGCTACCGAAGAGAAGCATTTAGAAGCTTTTAATAAAATTCTCGTCGAGCGGCGGGTACGACCAACAGCGTTGACACCTTTATGGCATCTTGCGGGATTTGCGTTGGGTGCAGGAACGGCGCTTATCGGCCGGGAAGCGGCGATGGCCTGCACGGTCGCCGTTGAAGAGGTCATCGAAGAACATTATGCTGATCAATCGGCTTTGCTGGACTCTCTTGGAGAGGATGAGCGCGAACCCGAATTACAGCAAGTGATCGAAGAATTTAAGGCCGAGGAGGTGGAACACCGCGATACCGCCCTTGCGAATGGCGCCGAGCAAGCACCCGGCTATCCTGTGCTTTCAGCCGCCATAAAAACCGGTTCCCGATTGGCTATTTGGCTGTCGGAACGCATTTAAATGAACCAATCTTCAAGTGCTGATATAGCCTCTTTGACAAGAGGCTTCCTCTGGATGAGCGGGGCATTGCTGTCCTTTCTGTTCATGGCCATCGCCGCCCGAGAGCTCTCGGATACGATGAACACTTTTGAGATACTCACTTTTCGAAGTGGTATTGCGCTGACCATCACCGTAATTTTTGTAATGCGCATTGGCTGGCACGAGATCAAAACGGAACGTCTGCGGTTCCATTTAATGCGCAATATATTTCATTTTGGCGGGCAATTTGGCTGGTTCTTAGGAATCTCACTTTTGCCGCTGGCGACGGTATTTGCGCTGGAATTCACGATCCCAATTTGGGCGGCGCTGCTGGCAGTTATATTTTTACACGAACGCCTGCATCATGCGCGTATCATCGCCATAATTTGTGGTTTATTCGGTGTATTGATTATCCTCAAGCCCGGTGTGGAAGTTATAGAACCCGCCTCGTTAATTGTGATCGCGGCATCGGTCTGTTATGCGATCTCTTATATTTCCACGAAGTCACTGGCGGTCTCTGACCAGCCACTGGCCATATTGTTTTATATGAATCTCATTCAATTGCCGATGGGTTTGGTGCCGGCTGCTTTCACCTGGGTGCCGCCGACGATTGGCGATATTCCTTGGATGGTTTTAGTCGGCGTCACCGGTTTATCTTCGCATTACTGTCTGACACGTGCGTTTATGGTAGCCGATGCGCTGACCGTCATCCCAATTGACTTTCTGAGGCTGCCTCTGGTCGCGGTGATAGGCTATTTATTTTATAATGAAAGCCTTGAATTCGCTCTGTTTGTCGGTGCAATTGTCATATTTGCTGGCAATTACTACAACATTCGCTACGAAGCCGGCCTCATAAAAAAAGCGGCACAATAATGCCGCTCAATTTTTACAATCGAAAGTTTTTTTTAAAGCTGAGCCAAAAGCGTTTCAGCGCTGCTTTTTTCAAACTGGCCGGGTTCTTCAATGTTGAGCTGTTTTACGATGCCGTCTTTAACAATCATTGAATAACGTTGCGATCGTGCACCGAGCCCAAAGCCGGAGCCATCCATGCCGAGATTTATCGAAGCGGTAAATTCACCGTTCCCATCTGCCAGCATTAAAATAGCGTCACCAACATTTTGATCCGCACCCCAGGCACCCATCACAAATGCATCGTTAACCGAGACGCAGGCAATGGTGTCTACGCCCTTGGCTTTGATTGCCTCTGCATGCTGCACAAATCCGGGCAGATGTTTAGCCGAGCAAGTGGGTGTAAAAGCACCTGGCACGGCGAATAAAGCGACGGTTTTTCCGTCAAAAATTTTAGCCGTTGAAATTTCCTCGACGCCATCTTCAGTTTTAATTCGAAGAGTGGCGGCAGGGATTTTATCCTCTATAGCGATGGTCATAGTCATCCTCATGAGCGTGTAGTTTAATTTTTTGACAGTTTATAGCCGTTCAAATCTGCAAAAGAAAATTAGAATTATTATAATGAATTTTCAATTAATGAGGCTATTTCTGAGCTAGAAGCGATCCGTTTGACGCTTTTCCAAAGCCCGCCAAAACGAAACCCGGTGTCAGCAATTCGGGCAAGGTCTCGCCGTTGGGAGCGCCGGGTCCGTAAATCACATTAAACGGAATCCCAAATCTGCCAAAGCTTTTGAGATAGGCCGCAATCTTCGGATTGGGCCGGGTCCAATCGGCTTGCATGGCGATGACAGTGTCACCGGAGAGTAATTTGTGAACCTGCCCACGGTTAAGGACCGCGGCTTTGTTGAGCAGACAGGTAATGCACCATTCGGCTGTGACATCGACAAAAACAGTTTTACCTGCTGCCACCAAGACTGGGATTTTTTCAGGTTCAAACGACTGCCAGTAAGCTTGTTTCGATGTTTCGAGTGGTGCAGCCAAAGGCGTGTAGGAATACGGCGTCCAGAACGCGCCTAGTATTATGACTACGATGATGGCAGATGCTGCTTTTTGACGGCTTTCAGGCAACCGTTTGCGGGCAAATAATATCACACCCATTGCAATCATCAGTGCACCAACCACCAGAGCGGCATTGGTGCTCAATTGGAAGGCCAATACCGAAAGTAACCATATCGCCGTCACCGCCAATGCCGAGCCCAGAACTTTCTTTAAAGTGATCATCCAGTTTCCAGGTTTTGGCATCCGACTGGCGAGATTTGGGAAGGCTGCGATTGAAAGGAACGGCAGGGCCATGCCGATACCAAGCGCTGCGAAGACAGCTAAAATATCGAATGTGCCTCCTGCCAAGGCAAATCCGACTGCTGTTCCGAGGAAAGGAGCAGAGCAGGGGGTTGCCAGCACTGTTGCAAATGCGCCGGTTGCGAAGTTGCCGCCAAAACTATGATGATCGGTAGCGGTTCCTGTGGAAGCGCCTGCGCGATCACTGATCCATGACGGTAAGCGTAGCTCGAATAGTCCCCAAAGATTATAGGCGAATAGCGTAACGATAATGCTCAATCCGACAATAAACCACGGATGCTGAAACTGAATGCCCCAGCCAACGGCAGCGCCGGCTAATTTTAATCCCAACAGCCCGCCGCCAATCACGAGAAACGAAAAGATGATACCGAGGGAGGATGCGATAAAGCTTTTTCGGACAGTTTTGTTGTCGGCGCCAACATGAGATACCACGCCCAAAATTTTAAGAGAAATAACCGGCAACACGCAGGGCATGAGATTTAAAATCAGACCGCCCAATAATGCGAAAGCCAATATGGAGGCCAAAGAGAAAGGCAGCGTTTTGGCGAGAGTTGGTGCAGAAACCCCTGGAGTAACCGTTAAGGTGCGCTCGGCAGAACGCTCTCCATCCTTTAAGGTCAGCACAAGACTAGCCGAGACAATCTTGGCCTTTTCCTCTTCGGTGACAGGTACTTTGAGCGTTGCCGTCAGCCCATCCGGGCTTACTGTTGTTTGAGGTTTACCAAAGAAGGTGAGTTCCGGACCTTCGATAAAGACGTCCGGTTTGGTAAAGGGGATGCCACTTTTGGCGGTGATGCGGATAAAGCCTTGGCGGACATCTTTTTCAACTTCGGTGAGCGCGCCCGTCGTTTCCACACTTTCGATGGAAAGGTTATGGGCCTTACCGTCACCCGGAATTTTCGACATATATTGGCTGATCAGATGATAGTTTGATGAACGGCTATCAGTGGAGGCAACGCCAGACGCATTTGATGGTAGGTCGAGCGAAAGTTTTGTTTGATAGGGGATGCAAACATCGTCGCAGACAAGATAGCTAAGATCGGCGCGAAGTTTTAATTTTTGGTTTGGGTCTTTGACGGTCGCGGTGATGGGAAAGACGACCTCGTCTTTGTAGCCAAGTGTCTGCAGCCCTAAAACTTGAAACCGTTTTGGCAGCGGCCATCCAAATTGCGTTTTCTCCAGATTTTCCGATTTTTGCCAATTAAGCTTCGGCGGAAACCCCGCATCGCCTGGTGAGCGCCAATAAATTTTCCAGCCCTTTTTCATTTTGAAATGAAGGCCGAGTTGAACGTCTTTGGTACCATCAATATTGGATTTCGCAAAAATCAGGCGCAACGCCGTCTGTTCGGTTTTTATCCAATCAGTAGCATCTTGCCCGGCGTGGCTGGGGACACTCGTCGTTGCCAGCAGCCCGGTCATAAACGCATAACTGAGAGATTTGGCTAAATTTATTCTGGAAATCTTGAAACTCATAAAACACCCAACTGAAAATTATTGCGATCCATACTATTCTGCTTACCTATATAGGTAAATAACGCCGTAAAGGTAGCGTTATGCCACTAAATCACGCGAACTTGACCGATTGTGTTCGATTCGGTCCCGATCTTCCATAAATTCGGGCTAATCGTCGGCATTGCGACCCATTCAAGATGGCTTCCTGCCCTAATAAAGCCCCATTTTCCGTTCAATAATTTGAAAGTGAGGGTTTTTAAAGCGCCCGGCTCTTTTATATGACACCAGCCTATGCAATCATTTAGGTGCGCGGGAATTATTTGAAATCTTCACTTGTTTATCAACTATAATGACGCCAAATATATAGGTACAATGTTTAGCAACAATTCATCAGATTCCGATCAGGATCCTTATCTTTCAGGACAGCTTCTTATTGCTATGCCTGGCATGAGAGATGAGCGGTTTTCTAAATCCGTCATTTACATGTGTGCCCATACCGAAGAAGGGGCGATGGGTCTGGTGCTCAATCAGGTTCTGGAGTCACTCTCTTTTCCAGATCTGCTCGAGCAGCTAGGCATTGATGAAGGTGATGCGGGCAGCGACGTGCCGATTCATTTTGGTGGCCCGGTCGAAGCAGGTCGCGGCTTTGTTTTGCATTCAAATGAATATCAGCAAGACGCAACTATGGAAGTGGATGATGGCGTCGCGCTGACCGCAACCATCGATATTTTAAAAGCGATTGCCCGCGGCTATGGACCGCGCCGCAGTTTGCTGGCACTTGGATATGCTGGCTGGGGGCCAGGCCAGTTGGATGATGAAATTCGTGCCAATGGCTGGCTGCAAGCGCCCGCCGATAGCGAGCTTATTTTCGGCGAAGATTATTTAACCAAATGGGAGCGCTCAATTGCCAAAATTGGTATTGATCCGCGCATGCTGTCCGACGAAGCAGGCCACGCCTAGGTTCTTCTAATATAACAATAAATTGAATTTGAAATGTTTCTATTAAGAGTAGATGCAGCAAAATTTCTTTGCTACCATTTTCTTGGAATAAATGACTGTAGAATTTGTTTACGGATTGAAACTAAAAAACCGGTAATGGGGAGTTTAAAATGGAACGCAAAACACAACACGACTTCGACCAAGAGCTATTGGATTTATATGACAGCTATGCGCATGGCCTGATTGAACGGCGGGAGTTTCTCGCCAAAGCAGGTAAATTTGCTGTTGGGTAGCCTGACGGCTGCCACTCTTTTGGAAACTTTATCGCCGAATTATGCTTTGGCGAAACAAGTTGAAGAAAACGATCCACGGATCAAAACTAAAAAAAATCGAATACAACTCACCAAATGGTCACGGCAAAATCAAAGCTGATCTTGTGCGTCCGACCGGCGGCGGCAAGCGCGGCGGCGTCGTTGTTGTTCATGAAAACCGGGGGCTCAATCCCTATATCGCTGACGTCGCCCGCCGGGTAGCGGCGGCTGGGTTCACGGCTTTGGCACCGGATGGACTGACGCCACTTGGCGGCTATCCAGGAACAGATTCGGAAGGCAAGAAAATGCAGCGCACCCTTAACAAAGGTAAGTTGTTGCAAGAATTTTTTGCGGCCTATGAGCATCTCAAAGCAGACGGTAACTCCAACGGTAAAGTTGGCGTTGTCGGGTTCTGTTACGGCGGCGGCGTTTCAAACGCGATGGCTGTAAAATATCCTGATCTAGCGGCTGCAGCACCTTATTATGGCCGCCAGCCGAAAGCTGCTGATGTGCCAAAAATTCAAGCGCCTCTCCTACTGCATTATGGCGCGCTTGATAAGCGGATTGGTAAAGGCTGGCCAGCATTTGAAGCCGCCTTGAAAGCCAACAACAAAAAATATACAGCGCATATCTACGCCGATGCCAACCATGGTTTCCACAATGACACCACACCGCGCCACAAAAAAGATGCAGCTGAGCTCTCTTGGACACGCACCATTGATTTGTTCAAGGCGACATTGTCTTAAGAATATAATCGGGAACATGTAATCGAAAGGCCGCTCAACAATTTGGGCGGCCTTTTTTTGTCTGGCTCTCAAACGGATTAGCTGAGCCGGCGAGAATATCCAATGCCTTCTCGGTGAAGGGCTTGAGCTCTTCGATTTATCGAAAATTCTGACCATTTACGATTTTTCAAAATCTAATTCAATCTGGCGACAATCGCCTCGAAGTCTTCCAGTTTATCGGTTCGGCCAATGGCTGCCAATGTGGGAGCGCTTTTCATCATGCGTGCGGCCAAGCGTTTGATGGCAGCGGCATCGACGTTTTCGATATTCTCGATGACCTCCTCGATTGGCACGATGCGGTCAAAAATCTGCAATTGCCGGGCAACTTGTTCGCTGCGGGAAGCTGTGCTCTCAAGCGTCATCAAGGTTGATGCTTTAAGTTGAGCTCGGGCGCGGGAAAGTTCCTCTTCGCCGACATGATCGATTAATTTATGAACTTCGTCACAAATTACCGGCATGAGTTCAACGACTTCGTCGCGCCCGGTTCCAGCGTAGACACCAAAAATGCCGCCGTCTTCGAAACTGGAAGCAAAGCTGTAGATGCTGTAGACAAGGCCGCGCTTTTCGCGGACTTCCTGGAATAATCTGGATGACATACCGCCGCCCAAAAGCGTCGAGAGCACCGACATCGGATAATAGTCCGGGTCGTTATAGGAAACGCCTTCCAGTCCGATCACAACATGAACTTGCTCTAATTCGCGGGCTTCCCGGTATTCACCACCCCGATAGACAACGGGCTCATCCGTGCTCACGCCATGTTCTGGCAAATCGCAAAACGCCGCTTCGGCGAGTTTTACGAATGTATCGTGATCAACATTGCCGGCAGCGGCAACAACGATCTTTGAGGCTGAATATTGGCCTTTCATATATTCGAGCACGGCTTCGCGCGGCAGGCTTTCAATCAGCTTGGCCTCGCCCAAGACCGGCCTGCCGATGGCCTGATCCGGAAAGGCGGTTTCTTGAAAATGGTCGAAGATAATATCGTCCGGAGTATCATGAGATTGGTGGATTTCCTGGATGACAACAGCGCGCTCGCGCTCCAGTTCTTCCGGCTCCATCGTTGCGTGTTGGAGGATGTCTGAAATTATATCAACCGCGAGCGGGACATCTTCTTTCAAAACTTTGGCAAAATAGGCGGTGTTTTCGCGGCTGGTATAGGCGTTTAGATGTCCTCCAACGGCTTCAATTTCCTCGGCTATGGCGAGGGCGGAGCGGCGGTGCGTGCCTTTGAAGGCTAAATGCTCAAGTAAATGCGAGATGCCGTTGATTTCTGGTTGTTCATGACGTGTACCAACCGCCACCCAAGCGCCGATAGAGGCGGTCTCAACTGTACTCATAGGGTCGGTAGCTACCCGAAGGCCATTGGCAAGTGTGGTCACTTGAGCGCTCATGCAGCTTTTCTCTCTTCTAGTTTTTGCTCTATGAAACGCCGCATTTGGTCGAGGTCATTCGGCATTTCGTCAACACGCTCTTCGCGTTCAAAAAGATTGGCGAGCGGCGCAGGGAGCTCGGGGTGAATGCCGGTTGCCTCTTCAACGGCGGTCGGGAATTTCGCCGGATGCGCCGTTGCCAAGGCTATTTTTATAGTATCTGGCGCTACATCGCATTGCTGTCCGGCAATTACGCCAATAGCGCTATGCGGATCGAGCAGTTCGCCGGTCGCATCATAAATATTTTTAATGCCTGACTTGGTTTCTTCATTGCTGACGCGGTAGCCTTCAAACTGTTCTTGCATGGCCTGCCAGCGACCTTGACCAAACTCGACGGATTTATGGTTGCGAAACTCCTCCAGCGCTTTGGCGACAGCTTTGCCGTCACGGTCATAATGATCAAACAGCAAGCGCTCGAAATTAGAGGATATTTGAATATCCATGCTTGGGCTTAGCGTCGGGACGACGGGCGCCATCTTCATCCTGCCGGTATCGAAGAACCGGGTGAGAATGTCATTTTCATTTGATCCAACGACAAATTTTTCAATAGACAGCCCCATCTGCTTGGCGGCGTAGCCTGCATAGACATTGCCGAAATTACCCGTCGGAACGGCATAGACAAATTTGCGGTCTGGTGCTCCCAGTGAAATTGCCGTCCAGAAGTAGTAAACAATTTGCGCCATAATACGCGCCCAATTGATCGAGTTCACGGCGGAGAGATTATGCGCATCCCGAAAATCTGAATCACCGAACAGGTTTTTCACCATATCCTGACAATCATCGAACGTGCCATCCAAAGCAATGTTATGGACATTACCAGAGTGAACGGTTGTCATTTGACGACGCTGCACATCCGACACTCGGCCTTTTGGGTGAATAATAAAAATCTCAATAGCATCCCGGTCCCGGCAGGATTCAATAGCTGCTGATCCGGTATCGCCCGAGGTCGCGCCAACGATGGTGGCACGCTCTCCGCGCTTTTTTAAGACATAATCAAACAGCCTGCCGACCAATTGTAGCGGGTAATCTTTGAACGCCAGCGTCGGCCCATGAAATAATTCCGCAATCCACATATTGGTGCCAATTTGTTTGATCGGTGCGATTGCTGGGTCGTCGAATTGGGTGTAGGAATCTTCGACCATTGCCTGAAAATCAGTCTCGGGTATGGCGCCGCCTAAGAACGGCATCATAATTTTAACCGCGAGTTCCTGATAGCTGAGGCCGCGAAAACTCCGAATTTGGTTTTCGGAAAATTGCGGCCAGGATTCCGGCACATAGAGACCGCCATCGCGGGCCAAACCTGCCAGCAACACGTCTTCAAATTCTAGATCGGGAGCACCGGACCGGGTGCTGATATATTTCACCGTACATTCTCCAACTCAAATTCTGGCGTACATTATCCTTTGGGACCAACAGTCGCAAGCCAAGCCTGTCAGATGTGGGGAGCCGAATTAATTCAAATAGCGGGTCTGTAGATGCTGCTTGAAAATTTCACCATTGAGAGCCTGGCCAGTTGCTCGCTCAATCAATTCAGGAGTCTGGTAAAGTGAGCCAAGACCATGGATGTTTTTTGCCAGCCAAGCATAAAGCGGTGCAAAGTCACCTTCGGCGATCGCGGGTAGAATATTAGAATCCGCCGTTGTTGCAGCGTCAAAAAACTGCGCCGCTGTCATGGCACCCAAGCTATAGCTCGGGAAATAGCCCCAAGCGCCGTCGAACCAATGAATATCCTGCATGCAGCCAGTGGCATGATCCGGCGGCGTTAGTCCCAGCAATCGTTCCATGCCCTCGTTCCAAACTTCCGGTAAATCATCCAAGGTCATGTCGTCACCGATAAGTGCGCGCTCAATATTGTAGCGTAGGATCACATGAGCGGGATAGGTCACCTCATCTGCATCGACGCGAATGAGCCCGGGTTTAACCGTGGTGTAAATCTTGTATAAATTGTCGACTTCCCATTCGGGCCCGTCTGACTTGAAGGCTGCCTTCATCAACGGCGCGGCGTAGGTAAGGAATTCTTTCGAACGACACGCCTGCATCTCAATGAGTAACGATTGGCTTTCGTGGACGTCCATGCCGCGGGCCTCACCGACCGGTTGGCGGCGCCATTTCTCGGGCAGGTTTTTTTCGTAAAGTGCATGACCGGTCTCATGGAGAATGCCCATCAGGCCCGAGGTAAAATCCTCTTCATCGTAGCGGGTTGTAATGCGGAGATCATCCGGCGTACCGCCTGAAAACGGATGGAGACTGATATCAAGGCGGCCTTGGCTGAAGTCAAATCCAAGTTTAGCCATTAATTGTTTGCCGAGCCTTTGTTGCTGATCTTGCGGAAACGGGCCTTTGGGCAAAAGCGGCTTGGGCGCGGCGGCTTGTTTCTCCAGCACGCTCTTTAAAAAATCAGGCAAGAAGGCTTCAATGCCGCTAAAAATCGGATCAACGATTTCCTGGCGAAGACCCGGTGTATACTCATCCATCAATGCATCATAGGACGAACATTTCAGCGCTTCCGATTTGGCCGTAGCCGATTCCTTGACGAGTTTTAGAACTTCGGCGAGGAGCGGCTTGATTGTCTCGTAATCTGACTCAGGTCGAGCAGATCGCCATTTTGTTTCGCAAGCCATGCTGGCTTTTGACAACGCCTCGACGAGATCGCTGGTCACAGCAGTCGCGTGCCTCCACATATGACGCATTTCCCGAAGATTGGCGGCTTGCCAGGCTCCGAGATCGTTGAGACCCTCCGCTTCGTCGAGTAAGTCCGAGGTTTCGCTATTTTCGAGAATTTCATGGCAGACGGTGCCAAGAGCAGCCAATTGTTCGCTGCGTGCCTCTGCACTTATGGCACCTTCAGGCATCATTGTCGAAGCGTCCCAATGCAGTACACCGGCGGCTTCTCGCAACGCAAGCAGACGCCCAAAACGCTTTTCTAGTTTTTCATATGAAGTCGAAGATGGTGCCATGAGGAATTTAGAGTAGCGCCTGAAGGCCTCGGTCTACCAGCAGAATAACGAAAATCAAAAACAGGTGCAGGATAGAGAACTTAAACATCGCGCGCGGCGCATCGAAGCCTTCGCTTTTCATGACAACGACAGCATGGCGGATAAACCAGAGGCCGAGCAATCCGATGACCACTCCAGCGGGCATGGAAATCATACCTGTGAAGGCAGGAGCAACCGTTAACGGCAACAGCAATATGGTGTAAATCAACATCTGCTTTTTTGTTTCCGCAACACCAGAGACAACCGGCATCATCGGCACGCCCGCTTTCTCATAATCACCGGAACGATAAAGTGCCAAAGCCCAGAAATGCGGCGGCGTCCACATGAATATAATGGCAAACAACAAAATTGAATTGAGCGCGACGTCGCCGGTGACGGCAGCCCAGCCTATCATCGGCGGCAGCGCGCCGGAGCCACCGCCAATAACAATGTTTTGCGGTGTGCGGCGTTTGAGCCAGACGGTGTAGATGAAGACGTAATACGCAATCGTGCCGGCGAGCAAAGCAGCTGATATTGCATTGACCCATGCGGCCATCGCGGCAACTGATAAAACCGATAGTATAATACCAAACCACAGCGCGTTGCCGGGGTTCATCCGGCCAGCTGGGATCGGCCTGTTCATCGTCCGCTCCATCTGGCTGTCGATATCGCGGTCATACCACATGTTGATGGCACCTGAGGCACCGGCGCCGATGCCAATGCAGGCAATCGCGATTAAGGCTGTCAGCCAGTCGATGGAACCAGGCGCCATAACAATGCCAACAATGCCAGTAAACAGTACCAATGACATGACGCGCGGTTTTAGCAGGATGGCATAATCAACAACGCGCGGATTAACCTCACCCGGAATTGGGCCGGTATCTTCTGCGCGATCATCGGTGACATCGTCTAAAACGGCTGGATCTGTAATCTGTTCTGCCATGCTGTCCGTACTATAACCAAAAAAAAAATTAAATGAGAGCGTTTTCTTGGACCCTTTAAAAATTTTCAGAAGTGATTTCAGGTAACTTTCGAAGCAATGCTTTTAGAGCGATGAAAATAAAAATAACGCCGCCTATGATGGCTAAACCTCCGCCAAAATCTCTAATCCCTGCGGCTGCGACGGCTGCGGAACGATCCATATCAATGGCCGTACCCATTACTTTTCGAGCTGCCCCCATACCGCCCGCGATAAACATGCCGACGATAAATAAGAATTGGCCCAGGGCATACAGAATGATTTGGCTTGTGACAAGCTTTCCGGTGGGGATTGCCCGCCCAAGTTTGGGCAGAAAGACGGTATAAAACAGACCAACAAATGCGAGGTTAATGCCGCCGATGACGCCATGGTAGTGGGCCGGTGTGCGCGTATCTGTGCCGTCGACAAAAAATCCGAGCACACCGCCAGCAGCAAAAACAATAATCGATGCCCACAGGCTGAGCGTCGCCGGGTCTTGCCATTTGAAGGTTTTAAGCTGATTTCGAAGCACCGGTAAAAGCGCCGCCCCAAATATTAAGACAGCAGGTCCGAGGGCGTATTGCAAATTGGTGAAGGCTTGAGTTTGATCTTCATCCATCACAGTCCAGACCGCATAAAAGCTCAGTCCGGCCAAACTGGCGGCAATGAGCCAAATGTTTGCCCAGCGATGGGGCGCGTTATTTTTCGGCAAATTTCCAAGATACGACCACGCAACTAACAACAGCGCGACATTTAAAAACTGCAAAAGATGTCCACCGCCCCATGTCAGTCGTTCATTATAGTCGTGCGACAAAACGATCGCTGTTCCTTGGTTGCCCAACTGCCAAGCCGCAATCCAAAAGGCAATAACGGCGGCTAAATATAAAAAGGCTGCCGCATTTATAGGGTGATGTCCGGCTGACTTCCTAAAGCCGAACAAAATACCCAAGAACACACCAATCGCCAAAATATCCAATCCGGCGTAATAAAAGGGATCAATAATGATAGGAATGTAATTGTTTAGCGTTGGCTCTCCGCGGTCCAGTAGGGCAGGTATGAGCAGCAAAATAGTACCGACCCATGCGAGGGCGAGCCCAATTTTCTCAACAATAGAAACGCTGCGCTCGACGTTCAATTGCACAAGGCAGCCCATGACAGCAAAATACCAGACGGCAAAGGACAATATGACGTGCACGACGAGGCCTTTTTGGAAAAAGGCTGTCGGCCACGGTACGGCGTCTTCCATGCCCGGTACCCGTGAAAGCACCAAGAAAATGGCAAATACACCGGCGAGCGCGAGTGATATCACCGCGAGCAACGCCCAGCTCCGCAAAAGCGCTGCGCGTGAACCAGTCAGAATCTGGGAAGGTGATTCGAGCGCCATATGCGAGCCTATAAAAGTTGCGCTGTCGTAACAGGATAGATCTGATACAGCATTAGATAGACCAAAATGCCGGTAACAGAGACATACATCCAAATCGGCCAAGTCCAGCGGGCAATTTTTTTGTGGGCTGCGAATCGTTCTTTAAAAGCGCGTAAAACAGTAATCAAAACAAGCGGTACAATCGCCATCGCCAGCAAAACATGGCTGATCAGCAAAGTGTAATAAATTGGCCGAATGATACCTTCTCCCTGAAACTGGAAGATCGGCGCATAGAACCGCAAGGTGACATAGCCGACCAAAAAGACGCTGGAAACACAAAGCGCTGAAATCATGCACAAGCGGTGGGCGGCTTGATTGCCGGATTTGATAAATATGAAGCCACCTAATAACAAACAAGCGGCGATCGCATTTAAAACTGCATTTAAATGCGGCAAAAGGGCTACACTTAACATTTAAATTGAAACCTTACGTATTCGCTTAAAAATAGGCTGTTTTGATTATAATGCCGACATACATCGAAAGCGCAATGGCGCCTAATATGAAGGCGAATATCAATTTATTCTTTTTATTCATATTTATTGACCTATTTCGGTTATTCTACGTTTCGATGTGCCAACAAATGCACACAGATTTGTGATTGAAATTAGTGTGTCGCAGGAATTAGCGGGCGGTGTATCATTGCTACTCCCAAACGACAAGGGGATCGAGCTACTGAGAATTTTATTTATTTCGCTACTTGGGAATGATTATTAAAATAGTTTGGATTTCTGCGGAAAAATGACCATATTTTTAATCAAGATGGCTTTACCGATTTATTTTGATCGGGTATCGGAGGGGCCTTGTTAGGGGAATTTAAGTATCACTGAATATACAACTCGTTGAAATCTTCTTCCTGAGATAAGCGGACAATTTGTCCTAACGCTAACGAAATGAAGGCCCAGTTTGGCAATTTAAGTAATTTCGGGCCGAGAAATGGTACACAGGAATGGTGCCAAGGATTTTGTGACAAAGCCGTTTGAGCGTATCGAAGTTACTCATCGTATCCGCAACATGTTGGAAGTGCGAATGATGTACAACCGCCGGGGTTGGGAAAAAGAGATAGTCGAGGCGCAGGCGCGGGAACGAACTCAACAGCTTGCAGATACCCAGCTGGAATTCATCCACCAACTTGGCCGGGCAGGCGAGTACCGCGATAACGAAACCGGTATGCATGTCTTGCGCATGAGCAAGAGTTGCCAGGCACTGGCACTGGCTCTCGGTTATAGCGAAGAATTTGGGGAGCTTATTTTACGTGCAAGCCCGATGCATGATGTTGGCAAAATTGGCATACCTGACCGCATTCTATTGAAGCCGGGTAAGTTGGATGCGGATGAATGGGAAATTATGAAAACCCATGTTGAGATCGGCGCTGAAATTCTTTCCAATCATCCTGCCGAAATCATTCAGTTGGCGCGATCAATCGCCATGACCCATCACGAAAAATGGGATGGCTCTGGATATCCCAAAAATCTTGCCGGCGAGGATATCCCCATTCACGGACGGATAGCAGCAATATGTGATGTGTTTGACGCCCTCACCTCAGAGCGCCCCTACAAAAAAGCGTGGTCGATCGAAGACGCGACCGCCTTCATCAATGAACAATCGGGCAGTCATTTTGATCCAACGGTGGCACGTAAATTCCTGGAAATATTGCCAGAAATTCTTTCTATTCGTGATGAACACGCCGATGAAGATGACGACAGCTACGATATCTACAAACTCGCAGCTGCGACCTAAATTTCTCTAAAATTTAAGCGTCATGACGCGTCTTATAGGCAGGTATAATGTCGTCCGCAGCCGGCTGGTAAGCGACCGTGAACGCGTTTAACGCGGCAATAGATTTTGCGACATCTTCACCTTCTGATAACTCTACGGCGTCAAAGCCACAGCGCTGCATAAAGTAGAGTTGGTCCTGGATAACTTTGCCGACAGCCCGAAGCTCACCTTTAAAGCCGTAGCGTTCTCGTAATAAGCGGCCATGGGAGAATGCGCGTCCATCAGGCAAGACGGGAAAATCAAGCGCGATTAGATCAAATCGTTCAACGTCATCTGCTATTGCATCAGGCTTTTGGTGGCTCTCGAGGCGAATGCCAAGCGCGCCGTTTCGGCCATTAAACTTGTCTGGTTCATTTTGCCAGCGATCGAGGGAAACAATAATCGATTCTTCGCCCGAAATGTCTTCATCGTCCGCTAAATTGCGCCATGTGTCTTCGACGATTTCTCCGTTTTTAAGCAGCGTCATAGAGAGCCTCCTTAAAAACCGCTTTGCCAAGACGGCGATAGGTATCAAGAAAGCGCTCATCGTCTTCTCGGTTCGATATATAGATGCCAACGAGTTTCTCGACAGCGTCGATGATGTCCTCCGAGGAAAACGCTGGGCCGATTATTTGGCCGATATCGGCATCTTCCGAGGAAGATCCGCCGAGCGTGATTTGATAAAACTCCTCGCCATTCTTCTCGACGCCCAGAATGCCGATATGTCCGACATGATGGTGACCACAAGCGTTGATGCAGCCTGAAATATTGAGGCGGAGTTCTCCGATATTTAACAATGTATCCAGATCTGCAAAGCGTTCGCTGAGGCGTTTGGCGATCGGTATTGAGCGCGCCGTTGCCAGACTGCAATAGTCCATGCCCGGGCAGCAGATTATATCTGAGATGCGATCTAAATTCGGTGTTGCCAAATTTAAATCTACAAGTTCCTGCCACAATGAGGGCAAGTCTTTTTTGGCGACATCCGCCAACACCAAATTTTGCCGATGTGTTGCTCGAATTTGACCAAAGCTGAACGTGTCGGCCAAACCGGCAACAGCGTCCATTTGGTCAGATGTGATATCACCAGGGACACCGCCTAGCGGCTTTAAAGACAGATTGACGATGGAATAACCGGCTTGTTTATGAGCTAACACATTGCGTTCCAGCCACTGAGCAAAAGCCTCATTGCCAGAAGACATCTCGATAACTTCCGGCGAATCGTCAGATAAATCTGCATAATCAGGCGCTGCAAAGAAGGCCTTGATGCGGTCTTCTTCTGCCTGCCCTAAGAATAGGACGTCTTCTTCAGAGGCCTGAAACTCTTCTTCGACCAGGCTTGCAAATTTTTCGATCCCCAATTCATGGACCAGGATCTTAATGCGGGCTTTGAACATATTATCGCGCCGCCCTTCCATGTTATAGACGCGCAGAATTGCCTGGATGTAACGGATTAGATCGTCTTTGGGTAAAAACTCGCGGATGACTTTGCCGATAAACGGAGAGCGCCCGAGGCCACCGCCGACCAATACTCGAAAGCCGGTTTCCCCAGCTTCGTTTTTAAGGAGCTTCAAGCCAATATCATGCACGTTGATGGCTGCGCGATCATCTTCTGCGCCGGTTATAGCAACTTTAAATTTGCGCGGCAGCCAGGAAAACTCCGGATGCAATGTCAAGAATTGGCGGATGATTTCGGCGTAGGGGCGCGGGTCTTCCAATTCGTCTGGCGCGACGCCGGCCAATGGATCTGATGTCACATTGCGGTTCACATTGCCGCTGGTCTGAATGGCGTTCATTTCCACCGAAGCCAGATTTTCAAGAATGTCCGGCGTGTCTTCCAAGGTAGGCCAGTTATACTGCAAATTTTGCCGGGTGGTGAAATGGCCATAGCCTTTATCATATTTCCGACCGATATAAGCGAGCATCCGCAATTGATCTGAGGACATCATGCCATAAGGAATGCCAACCCGCAGCATATAGGCATGCAATTGCATATAGAGGCCGTTTTTCAGGCGAAGCGGACGGAAGTCGTCTTCGGAAATGTTTCCGTCCAAGCGCCGGGAAACTTGATCCCGGTATTCGGTAACCCGCTCTCGGGTCAGGGTGTGATCTGTTTGATCGTATTGGTACATTGAATTTACTCTCTTTTTTTTAGTTATTCTGCTGCCGGGGCGAAGATCGTCGGGCCTTTGGCGCGGATTTGCTCGCGAAAGCGAATGGGGCGAACCGGGCGAGAGGATTGTACATCGACTTCGACATCGATTAGGTAAGGCGCAACGATAAGTTGGTTATGAACAGCTTCTTCGGCTGTCGTCATCAACTTGTCAGCATCTTCAGTATTGGCGGCCAGTCCGGACTCAACATTGCGGGTCCAATCATCATCAGCGGCCAAATACACAACAGCCCCATCGTGTAAACGATTGGCCGTCACCATACGCAATGTCATTTTCATCGCCTTTCCAAAGTGGAGCAAAATACATAGTGGATATGATGATTTTATATAATACTCATAAAATAATGTAAATAGTAAAATAA
>Ga0209554_1001117_pt1 | contig 21025 bp, 22 predicted proteins | sample MarorgKNORR_S2LV_5_FD_188221 | JGI IMG/M metagenome (GOLD analysis project Ga0209554, IMG submission 188221) | Marine microbial communities from the Southern Atlantic Ocean, analyzing organic carbon cycling - Bottom_A/KNORR_S2/LV (SPAdes) (version 2) | ecosystem: Environmental > Aquatic > Marine...
CGGCGAACCTAGTGGCGCCCGGACGGGCCCGACCCGTCCGGGTGACCGGTCATCGGCATTCGGCGCAGCGGCCCAGCATGTCGAAACGGTGGGCGTCCACCCGGAACCCTCCATCGGCCGCCACCTCGACCAGGGCTGCGATCTGTTTCTCGAACTCGTCCGGCACGTGGAAGTCATCCACCCGACCGCAGGAATCGCACACCAGGTGGTGGTGGTGTCCGGTCAGAGACTCGTGCAGCTCGAACCGGGAGCGGTCGTCGCCGGCGTCGACCCGTCGAGCCACCCCCACGTCGACCAGTTCACCCAGGTTCCGATAGGCGGAGCTCTGGGCCAGACGTCGACCGGCGTCGACCGCAAGGATCTCGGGAAGGGTCAGCGGTCGGCCGGCTCCGGCCATCACCTCGACGACGGCATAGCGCGATCGGCTGTAGCGCATCCCGGCGACGCGGAGTCGACGACCCACGGTCACATGCAGGTCGTCGATGGCCCCTTCGTGGGCTTCAGGGTGGTCGTCGGCCATGGCCGCCGAGCATATGCCGGGCCGACCGGTACCGGGAATCCGTGAGAACCGAGCGAAGCCGCCCTCAGGGACGGCGATGCATCAGGGCATTGCGGCGGGTCCGGCAGACCAGCTCGTCACGCTGGTTGTGCGCACGGTGCTCGAAGGTGACGATGCCGGCGTCGGGCCGTGATCCGGATGCCCGGGCGGCCACCACCTCGGTCTCGAACCTCAGCGTGTCGCCGATGAACACCGGTGCCGGGAACGCCGACTCATCGAATCCCAGGTTGGCGACCGTGGTCCCCAGCGTGGTGTCGCCGACGCTCACCCCGACCACGAGGCCCAGGGTGAACAGGCTGTTGACCAGACGCTCGCCGAACTCCGTGGCTGCGGCGAACGTGGCGTCAAGGTGCAGCGGCTGCGGGTTGTGCGTGAGGGCACAGAACATGAGGTTGTCGGCCTCGGTCACCGTGCGGGTGAGGGCGTGACGAACCACCAGACCTACGGGAAGTTCCTCGAACCAACGGCCCGCCGCTCCGTCGACCGGTTCCGGAGTGGCGTTTACGTCCATGGGTGCAGTCTGGCCGACCGGCACCGGCACCGCAGAGACGGACCTAACCTCGCTGGCGATGACCGCACCACTCTGGACCCCCGATGCGCATCGCAGTGCCACCAGCCGGATCGAGGAGTTCCGCCGTGCCGTGGGCGTGGATGGCGGCTACCGGGAACTCCACCGCTGGTCGATCGAGCACAAGAGCGACTTCTGGCAGGCCGTCTGGGAGCATCTCGACGTAGTGGGCGACCCGGGTGCCCGACCGATCCTCACCACCGGGGACCATCCGACCGGAACCAGGTTCTTCCCCGATGGCCACCTGAACTTCGCTGAGAACCTCCTGCGCGACGCCGACGACTCACCGGCGATCCTCTACCGGGGCGAGGACGGCTGCCGGAGGGACCTCACCCGCAGGGACCTCCACGATCTCGTCTCCCGGCTCCAGCAGGCACTCCTGGACCTCGGTGTGGAACCCGGCGACCGGGTGGCGGCATGGCTGCCGAACATCCCCGAGACCTACGCCGTGATGCTCGCCGCTGCATCCATCGGAGCCGTGTTCTCGTCCACCTCGCCGGACTTCGGCACCGAGGGCGTGCTCGACCGGTTCGGACAGATCCGACCCGTCGTGCTGTTCGCCACGGACGGCTACCACTACGCCGGACGCCACCACGACCTCACGGCCAGGCTGGCCGAGGTGGCGGCGGGCCTACCCGGCCTGCGACGCCTCGTGGTCATCGGAAGTGGCGACGTGGCCGACCCACTTCCCGATGGCTGCGTCACCCTCGATGCGTTCCTGGAACCACACACAGCCGGACCTGTCCGGTACCTGGACCTGCCCTTCGACCATCCCCTCTACATCTTGTACTCATCGGGAACCACCGGGAAGCCGAAGTGCATCCTCCACCGCGCTGGCGGGATCCTCCTCAAGCACGTGGTCGAACACCGCCTCCACTGCGATGTACGTGCAGGCGACCGGGTCTTCTACTTCACGACGGCCGGCTGGATGATGTGGAACTGGTTGGCCTCCGGGCTCGCCGCCGGTGCCGCTCTGGTCCTCTACGACGGATCACCGTTCCATCCGGACGGCAACCGGCTGTTCGACCTCGTCGACGACTGTGACGTGACGTTGTTCGGCGTCTCGGCCAGGTTCATCGACTCTGTGGCCGGAGCCGGATTACGTCCGATCCTGACCCATGACCTCGGCAGCCTCCGGACCATCTGCTCCACCGGTAGCCCGCTCGGCCCCGAGGGCTTCGCCCACGTCCACGCCGACTGGAAGGCCGACGTCCACCTGGCATCGATCTCGGGTGGCACAGACCTGTGCGGCTGCCTCGTGGGCGGCCAGCCCGCCGGACCGGTCCACGCCGGCCAGATCCAGGGCCCGATGCTGGGCATGGACATCGACGTGGTGGACGAGGAGGGATCCACGGTCGGACCCGGCCGTCGTGGCGAGCTGGTCTGCCGCTCGGCCTTCCCGTCGATGCCACTCGGCTTCTGGGAAGATCCGGATGACCGGAGGTACCACGCTGCCTACTTCGATCGGTTCGCCGGCCTCTGGCACCAGGGAGACTTCGCCGAGCGGACCACAGAGGGCGGCTTCGTGATCCACGGGCGATCCGACGCCACGCTGAACCCGGGAGGCGTCCGTATCGGCACCGCCGAGATCTACCGACGGGTCGAGGGCCTTCCGGAGATATCCGAAGCCCTGGTCATCGGCCAGCCATGGAAGGGAGACACCCGGGTGGTGCTCTTCGTGGTGACCTCCGCCGACACCACCCTCGACGACGACCTGCGCTCCCGTATCCGTTCCGAGGTCCGGACCGGGGCTTCGCCACGGCACGTTCCGTCGATCATCATCGAGGTTCCAGAACTCCCCAGGACCCGATCCGGCAAACTCGTCGAGCTGGCCGTGAGAAACGTCGTGGAAGGCCTACCGGTGACCAACGCCGATGCACTGGCAAACCCAGCGGCACTGGAGAACTTCCGGAACCTGCCGGAGCTCTCAGACCAGTCCGACTGAACGCCCGGTGCTCCCTCGCCCCGAGCGCCAGATCAGAACTCGTGCAACGGCACACCGGCCACCTGGAGGTGGCCCAGCTCGTTCACGGACCTCATGGTGCGATGCCCGGACGACGATGCCGCCACCCGGCTGATAGAGGTGTAGCGGGCCTCGTAGAACAGCACGGAATCAATGCCCAGGATGTGAGACAGGTAGGCGGAGACCACACCTCCGTGACAGCCCACGGCCACCGTCCGGCCCGGGTTGGCGGCGATTATCCGGTCCATCCCCATAACCACCTGATCACGGAAGGCCTCGGGATCAGAGATGTCATCACCGGCCATGATCTGGTCCCAGCGGGGATCACCCATTGCCTTCAGGCGCTCCATGGGTACGTACTCCACCTCGCCCTCGTCGTACTCCGTCACCAACGGCTCGATTCTCACCTCCAGGCCCAGGCGTAGGGCCAGCGGCGCCACGGTCTCACGGGCCCGGGCCTTGGGGCTGGCGTAGACGGCATCGATGCCCGCCTCGGCCGTGGGCCCCTCGGTCAACCATTCAGCCAGAGCCTCGGCCTGTCTCAGCCCCAGGTCAGAGAGGCAGGGATCGGCCTCCGCTCCGGTGGCCGTGTTGTCCACGGTGACGGGGAGGGCGTGTCGGATGAGGAGCAGTTCCATGGCCGGCCGGACACTAACGCCGCCCATCCCCACAGGTACCGTCGGCAGCATGAAGATCGACGGAGGAATCAGCGGAGCAGGCGCAGGCGGTCTCGCCGCGATCGGCGAATCGGCGCGACGACTCGAGGAGGCCGGCTATGCGGGCGCCTGGACCGCCGAAACGAGCCATGACCCGTTCCTGCCCCACATGCTGGCGGCGGAGCACACCGAACGGATCGAGTTGGGCACCTCCATTGCGGTTGCCTTCGCCCGCAACCCGATGCTGCTGGCGAACCTCGGCCACGACCTCCAGCGCTACACCGACGGCCGCTTCATCCTCGGTCTGGGCACCCAGATCAAGCCCCACATCACCAAGCGGTTCTCGATGGAATGGTCCAACCCGGCGGCCCGCATGCGCGAGATGATCAGCGCCATCCGGGCCATCTGGTCAACCTGGAACGAGGGGACGAAGCTGGACTTCCGTGGCGACTTCTACCAACACACCCTCATGACGCCCTTCTTCGATCCGGGACCCAACGAGTGTGGCCCACCGAAGGTGTACCTGGCTGCGGTCGGGCCGCTCATGAGCGAGGTGGCCGGCGAGGTCTGCGACGGCCTGATATGCCACGCCTTCAGCACCGAGAAATACCTCCGGGAGGTCACCATCCCCGCCGTGGAGCGGGGTCTGGAGAAGTCCGGTCGCACCCTGGCCGACTTCGAATTCGTCGGGCCCAGTTTCGTCGTGACCGGCGAGACCGAGGAGGCCATGGCCAGGGCCGCCACCGGCGTACGTCAGCAGATCGCCTTCTACGGTTCCACCCCCGCCTACCGCCCGGTGCTTGACGTACACGGCTGGGGCGACCTCCAGGTGGACCTGAACCGGATGTCAAAGCAGGGTGAATGGGAGGCCATGGGCGAGCTCATCGACGACGAGATCCTCTCCACCTTCGCAGTGGTCGGTGAACAGGGTGCCATCGCACAGGGGTTCCGGGACCGGTACGGCGACTGCATCGACCGGCTCAGCTTCTACTCGACAGGTTCCGAGGCCGGCCCTGATTTCTGGGAACCAATCGTGGCGGACCTCAGCAGCTGAGGATCTCCCCCGGGGAAGATCCGGCTGGATAGCCGACCCGCCCGATGTCCTGGCGAGGTCCGGCAGCTTGTACACGACCGTCGCATACCCGGTCGCCCGGTAGGTTTCATCCATGGCCGACACGGAGGAGTTCGAGTACGCCGAGCTTCTCCCACTGCTCCGGGATCCGTACGCCACAACCACCTTCCGAAAGCTCACGGCCGAGGGTGTCTCGACAGTGGAAGGCCCCGGCGGCCGGACCTTCCTGGAGGTCGACACCGAGGCGATTCGCCTACTCACTGCAACGGCGATGCGCGACATCTCCCACCTGCTGCGAACCAGCCACCTCGAACAACTGGCCTCCATCCTGGATGACCCCGAGGCCTCAGCCAACGACAGGTTCGTGGCCTCCGAACTGCTCCAGAACGCCTGCATCGCAGCCGGCGGTGTCCTCCCCTCCTGCCAGGACACCGGAACGGCCATCGTGTCGGCCAAGAAGGGCGACCTGGTACTCACCAGCGGCGACGACAGGGAATGGATATCGCGCGGCGTCTACGACACCTTCCTGACGTCCAACCTGCGTTACTCACAGCTGGCCCCGCTGGACATGTTCACCGAACGAAACACCGGGACGAACCTGCCTGCCCAGATCGAGATCGAGTCGGTGTCCGGCGACGCCTACAAGTTCCTGTTCATGGCCAAGGGCGGCGGCTCCGCAAACAAGACCTTCCTCTTCCAGGAGACCAAGGCCCTCCTGAACCCCGAGAGCCTGGCGCGGTTCCTGGACGAGAAGCTCAGAACGCTGGGCACGTCAGCCTGCCCGCCGTACCACCTGGCCGTCGTCATCGGCGGCACCTCGGCTGAGCACACCCTCAGAACCGCCAAGTACGCCTCGGCCCACTTCCTGGACGACCTGCCCACCAGCGGAAGCCCATCCGGCCACGGCTTCCGTGACCTCGAATGGGAGGCGGAGATCCTGGAGATGACGCGTGGCTTCGGGATCGGAGCCCAGTTCGGTGGCAAGTACTTCTGCCATGACGTCCGGGTGGTCCGACTCCCCCGGCATGGCGCTTCCAACCCCGTGGGGATAGCGGTCTCGTGCTCCGCCGACCGTCAGGCCCTCGGGAAGATCACCGCTGAGGGCGTCTTCCTGGAGCAACTGGAAGAGGACCCGGCCCGGTTCCTACCAGAGGTGATCGACGACGACCTCTCGTCCACGGTGGTTCCGATCAACCTGGACCAGCCCATGGACGCCATCCGCAGCGAGTTGTCCAGGCATCCGGTGAAGACCCGGCTCTCCCTGACCGGAACCCTCGTGGTGGCCCGCGACATCGCCCACGCCAAGATCGCCGAACTGCTCGATGCCGGCGAACCGATGCCCGCCTACCTGCGGGACCATCCCGTCTACTACGCCGGTCCCGCCAAGACGCCCGAGGGATACGCGTCCGGATCATTCGGGCCGACCACGGCAGGACGGATGGATGGCTACGTGGAGCGCTTCCAGGCAGCCGGAGGGAGCCTCGTCATGCTGGCGAAGGGGAACCGTTCCCGACAGGTGACCGAGGCTTGTGCACGCCACGGCGGCTTCTACCTCGGGTCGATCGGTGGGCCGGCCGCCCGACTGGCCCTTGACTCCATACGCAGCGTCGAGGTACTGGAGTACCCGGAGTTCGGCATGGAGGCCATCTGGCGCATCCGGGTCGAGGACTTCCCAGCGTTCATCGTGGTCGACGACAAGGGCGGGGACTTCTTCGACGAGGTCTCCACGCCGGTGAACCTGGACTAGCCACCAGGCCCTGTCAGCCCGTAGTCATGGCCGTGGTCAGACGCAGTGGTTGACCATGTGGCCGACCCCCACGATGTGGGACTCAATCCGCTGGCCGCGCTCCAAGCACCTGCCCTGGGCATCGCCCACACCGGCTGGCGTACCCGTGAACACCAGGTCACCCGGCTCCAGCGTGCAGACGCCCGAGAGGTAGGCGACCAGCTGTCGCACCCCGACGATCATCCTGCTGGTCCGGCTGTCCTGTCGGACCTCGCCATCGATCGAGCAGCCGAGGAGGAGATCGTCCCTCTCGTCGAGAAGATCGATGGACACGACGTTCGGACCGATCGGCCCGAACGTGTCGTAGCTCTTGCCGAGGCTGAACTGGGTCGGTTCCGAAGCCGTCTGTAGCACCCGTTCCGAGATGTCCTGGCCAACGGTCACGCCGGCCACCGCATCCCACACATCGGACTCGTCGAGGTTGCGGCATCGTCTACCGACCACGATCACGAGCTCGACCTCGTAGTCGGTGCGATCCCCGACCACCACGACGTCATCGGCCGGGCCGACCAGACAGGACGGGAACTTCGTGAAGATCACGGGGGCGGTCGACGGAACCCGGTGCATCTCGTCGATGTGGGCCAGGTAGTTCATGCCGATCCCGAAGATCTTCTGTGGACCGGGTACAGCCGGGCCCAGGCCGTCCAGACCGACCGAACCGTCGGCCTCTCCGGCGGGGAGACCAGCAGTGTCGGTCAATGCGTGCAGCGCCGCGGGGTCGGCAATGGCATCCATCGGATCGGCCAGTCGGCCATCCGTCAGGCGGCCCAGGTCCCACCACCGGGCCGTCGCACCATCAGCGGCCGATACCAGGCCGGCGTCCATCAGGACGGCCCTGCCGTCACGGAGGTTTCCCAGTCGAAATGCCATAGGTGGACAGTCTCACCGTGAGGACCGGGATTCCCTCGCCGTCGAATCACCCTCCGGATCGGGTGGGGCTGACAACCCCACCCCCACGCGCCATGATGGGCGGACACATCCCCGGCGGTCATCCACCCGGGCCGACACATGAAGGAGGCGGCTTGACCAAGCCACACGCCATCTGTGAAATCGAACTTCTCACTCAGGGAGCTGTGAGGAGCGCCGATCGGAAACATGCGACCGGGAAGGTCCGGGATCTCTGCGAGTTGGGCCACGAACCAGTGCTCTCCGCCGTGGTCAAGTTGAGGCTCCGCGAGAGCAGCTCCGATTCGCTGGCCGCCATTGCGGAGGCCACGCTCGACCTGAACGGCGTACCGATCAGGGCCCACGCATCGGGAGACACGATAATGGAGGCCATCGACAGGCTCGACGAACGCCTCGGCCGACGGCTACGACGACACCGCAAGCGCCTCGAGAGTCGGCGCCGTGACCATGAACCGGAACCCGTCGCCAGCCATCCCGGATTCACCTCGATCCCATCAGATGAACGCGAGGTGGTACGCCACAAGTCCCTCGCCATGCATCCCATGACGGTCGAAGAGGCGGCCGACGAGATGGACCTCCTGGACCACGGCTTCTACCTGTACCTGGATGCCGACCACGACATCGACCGCGTCGTGTACCACAACGGAGACGGCGCGATCCAGGTCGTACCAACGATCGACGGTGAGGACCTGCCCGGCGATACCCGCCCACCGATCCATCCGGCTCCACTGGTCCTGAACCACCTCCCGCTGCTCGATGCCGAGCTCCTCCTGGACGAAGGTGATGAGCCGTTCGTGTTCTTCGCCGAACCCGACACTGGTCGGGGCCAGGTCCTGTACCGGCGATTCGACGGCCACTACGGCCTCATCTCCCCGGCCATCTGACCGGCAGGTGAAGGTCGTCGGCCTCTGTGGGGGTATCGGCGCAGGGAAGTCCACCGTCGCCGGGTTGCTGGCCGACCGGGGCGCTGTGGTGATCGACGTGGATGCTCTCGGTCGCAATGTCCTGACCCATGGGGAGGTCAGACGTGCCGTGGTGTCCGAGTTCGGCGACGACGTGCTGGACGCTGAAGGTGAGATAGACCGGGCGGCACTGGCCCGCGAGGTCTTCTCCTGTGAGGGTCGCCTCACCGACCTGGAGGCGATCAGCCATCCCGCCATCGACCGCGAGATCGCACGGTGCCTGGATGCCCTCTCCGAGGACCCACCAGACCTCGTGGTGCTGGACATGGCCGTGCTCGTGGAGAGCGACCTGGGAAAGTTGGCCGACGGGCGCGGTTACACCGAGGTGGTCGTGGTGGAGGCCGTGGCGGAAGTGCGACTGGAGCGCCTTGTCGCCAGGGGCATGGCGACCGAGGATGCAATATCCCGGATGGCCTCCCAGGCCACCGATGCGGACCGTCGCTCCGTGGCTGACCACATCGTGGTCAACAACGCTGATGTGGCCGCCCTGACCGACCGGGTCGATGAACTACTCAGCCTCCTGGTGGCCTGACCCAGATGACCTGAGCCTGCAGGCCTGACAGACCGGTTACCAGCGCAGAGCGCCCAGCACCGACCCGGTGTATTCGGGTCGACTAATGACGAGACCCGCCACGACCGGGTGGGCCTTGTTGAACTCGAGGCGGGAGCCGTCCATGCCATGGACGTCCAGCCCGGCCGCAATCGCCACCCCGGCCGGTGCGCAGGCATCCCACTCGTACAGCCCCGATGGGTGCACGTAGACGTCTGCCGATCCGGCCACCACGGCCATGGCCTTCACCCCCGCCGACCCGCACGACCTGACCACTCCCCCGATGGCGGACGCGACCTCCTCGGCCTCCCCCCACTGGGACCGGCTGGTGATGACCACCGGGCGGTCCCGCCCCGGCGGGCGCTGAGCGCTGGACATCGCCGTTCCGTAGAGACGCCGGCTGGCCGGCAGGCAGACCGCAGCAGCCGATGGCGAACCGTCAACCACGAGGGCGACGTGGACGGCCCACTCGACGCTCCCCGGTCGGCCGAAGTCGTGTGTCCCGTCAAGCGGATCAACAATCCAGACACGGTCGGCGTCAATCCGGTCACCGTCATCGACGCCCTCTTCTGAGAGCAGGGCATCGTCGGGCCGAAGCACCGCCAGGCGCTCGGCCAGGAGTCGATGGGCACGGCTGTCGCCCTCGTCCCGGAGTCGGTTGGGGGACCACCCCTCGGCCATCGCACGATCCCGGATTCCAAGCAGAAGGTCCCCGGCCTCACCGGCCAGGAGTCCGGCGACCTCGTGATCCTCCATGCTGATCCGACCATAACCCGGGCACCTCGGAGCAGCGGCCCCGGGCGTTCGGGCCCCGGGCGCCACGACCGCCATCCCCACTTGACTACCCTTTCGGCGTGCCGGTCATCATCCGGCCTCCTCCCTCACCTGAGACCACATCGGAGCAACGCATGGCCCACGGCCGCATCACCGGTTGGGCGAGCCACCTACCCGAGCGACGGCTCACCAACCACGACCTGGCTGAGTTCGTGGACACCACCGACCAGTGGATAAGGGAACGCAGCGGAATCTCCGCCAGGCACGTCGGCGGGAACGTGTCGGAGATGTCGACCATCGTCGGGCGTGACGCCCTGGCCATGGCCGGTGTGGATCCGGGTGACGTCGACCTTCTGCTCCTGGCGACCTGCAGCTCCGAGCAGCAGTTTCCGGCCAGCGCATCGGTCGTCCAGCACCAGCTGGGGCTGAACTGTGGAGCGATCGACATGAACGCCGCCTGCTCGGGTTTCGTCTACGGCCTGGTGACTGCAATGCAGTTCGCCGAAGGCGGTATGGACACGATCCTGCTCATTGGCAGCGATGCCATGTCAAGCCTGGTCGACTGGACCGACCGCGGAACCTGCGTTCTGTTCGGTGACGGAGCGGGGGCCGTCGTGATCCAACGATCGGCTGACTCCCCGACCCTGCTCGGATGGGACCTCATGTCCGACGGGTCGGCTGCCGAAATCCTCTCCTGCGAACATGGTGGCAAGATCTTCATGAACGGCAAGGAGGTGTTCCGCAAGGCCGTGCTGAGCATGGAGAGCACCAGCCGCAAAGCCGTGGAGAAGGCCGGCTTGTCAATGGACGAGATCACCCTCGTGGTGCCCCACCAGGCCAACGTCCGGATCATCGACGCTGCCATGAAGCGTCTGGGCATTCCCAGTGAGAAGGCGGCAATGGTCCTTGAACGGACCGGAAACACATCAGCGGCGTCCATCCCCCTGGCGCTGGTGGACGCCCTCGACAACAACCGCGTGGCACCCGGCGATCTGGTGCTGATGGTCGGCTTCGGAGCCGGGATGTCGTCGGCCGCGGCCGTGGTCCGGTGGGACCCGCCGTCCCCCTGACGGACCCCCGCCGCCGGGGCACCAGCCGACGCGGCGATACCCTCCCGGGGTGCTGACCGCCTCCGGACTGTCCCGATCCTTCGGGCCCCGAACCCTCTTCACGGACGCCTCCCTGCAGCTGGGGCCGGGCCGACGGATCGCCCTCGTGGGCGGCAACGGGACCGGCAAGACCACCCTGATCGAGACCATCGTCGGCCTCCAGGACGCAGACGCCGGCGAGGTCCACCGCCCGAGGGACCTACGGATCGGGTACCTGCCCCAGGAGCTTCCAACCGAGACCGGTCGGTCGGTCTTCGAACAGGTGATGCTCGGCGCCGGTCCCGTCACGGAGCTGGCCCACCAGATCGAAGCACTCGGAATCAGAATCGGCGAGACCTCAGGTGCCGAACAGGAACGGGCTCTGGCCGACTTCGGCGAAGCCCAGTCGCATTTCGAACAGATCGGTGGGTACGCCGTGGAGTCCGACGCCCACCGGATCCTCTCCGGACTGGGATTCGACCCGGCCGACCACGGCCGCCCGATGGACGAGATGTCGGGAGGCTGGCGCATGCGCATTGCCCTCGCCCGCCTTCTCCTCTCGGCGCCGGACCTGCTCATCATGGATGAGCCCACCAACCACCTGGACGTTGACAGCGTGGCGTGGCTGGAGCAGCACCTGGCCTCCTGGCCCGGTGGCCTGCTGTTCGTGAGCCACGATCGGGACTTCATCGACGCTGTCGCCAACCGCGTCATGGAGCTGGCTGGAGGCCGCCTCACCGAGTACATCGGCGGCTTCGCCGACTTCGTCGTGGCCCGCGAGGAGAAGCTGGCCCTCCAGCAGGCCATGGCCGCGCAGCAGTCCAGACAGGTGGCCCACACGGAGAAGTTCATCGAACGCTTCCGGTACAAGGCCACGAAGTCCCGACAGGTCCAGAGCAGGATCAAGTCCCTCGAGAAGCTGGACAGGGTGGTGGTCGACCGGCCCGACAATCCCGCTTCGAGGTTCGGATTCCCCAAGCCCCGGCGCTCCTCACGTCTGGTGGCCGAGTTGGAGGGAGTCACCGCCGGCTACGACGACGGCGACGGCCTGGAACCTGAGATCGTGCTCGAGAACGTCACGTTCGATATCGAACGCGGCCGGACCATTGCCCTGGTCGGCCCCAACGGCGCCGGCAAGACGACCCTCGTCCGTCTTCTCACAGGCGAGATGGAACCGTTGGCCGGCCGGGTCACCCGTGGCACGAACGTGGACATATCCCACTTCGACCAGCTCCAGGCCGAGATCCTGGACGACCAGCGCACGGTGCTCGAGGAGCTCAAGACCGTTCCCGGTGTCGGCATCGACGGTCGCAATCCCCGCACCTACCTGGCCTCGTTCGGCTTCCGTGGTGATGCCGTGGACCGGCGGGTCGGTGACCTCTCGGGTGGAGAGCAGACCCGGCTGGCGCTGGCCAAGACCCTCGCCGTGCCGGTGAACCTCCTGATCCTGGACGAGCCCACCAACCACTTGGACCTACCGAGTTGCGACGTCCTGGAGGATGCCCTTGAGGCCTACCCGGGAACCGTGGTGCTGATCACACACGACAGGCACCTCATCCGGTCGGTGGCCGACGTGCTGGTGGAGGTACGGGACGGCCGGGCGGTCTGGCACGAGGGTGTACCGGACCGGATCCTGTACCCGACACGAGCTGACACCGCCCCGACACCATCGGTCCACAAGGCTGGCGGCCGTCCTGGCGACAAGGCGGGTTCTGCTGGGAAGAAGCAGAAGAAGGGCAAGCCGAAGGACCCGGACCAGGGGATCCGGCGACGCCTTGAACGGGCCGAACGCGACTGGGAAGCCGCCGAGGCGAGCGTCATGGAGGTCCAGAACCGTCTGGCCGACCCTGACCTCTACCAGGACACGGACCGGGCCGCCGTGGTCGTGGCCGAGCACGAGGCGGCGAAGGACACCGCAGCCCGTCTGATGGCCGAGTGGGAGCGTCTCAGCACCCGACTCGGCGGCTGACGTCCGGCGACCGACCCACCGGTACGGTCGACCGTCATGAGGATCCTGGTCACCAACGACGACGGCATCGACTCCGACGGCCTCCACGAACTGGCGCGGGCCCTCGTGGACCTGGGTGACGTCACCGTGGTGGCCCCCGATTCCGAGTACTCGGGTGCCGGGGCCTCACTGGGCGCCATGCACCTCATCCGACCCGAGGTCCACGATGCGCACATTGACGGCGTGGACCGGGCCTGGTCGGTCAGCGGGCCACCCGGCCTCTGCATCATCTACAGCCGCCTCGGCCTCTTCGGTGACCCGTTCGACCTGGTCGTGGCCGGAATCAACCCCGGGATGAACGTCGGTCGGTCCATCTACCACTCGGGCACCGTGGGAGCCGCCCTCACGGCGCGCAACGGGAAGGTCACCGGCATCGCCGTCAGCCAGGCCGTCACCGGTTGGGGAATCGAGGGGCAGGGAGCAGACGAGGTCCTGATAAACCAGCGGTGGTCGACCGCAGCGACCGTTGCGAATGCCGTAGTAGCCGGGGTCCTCGCCGACCCACCGGCCACCCCGTCGGTCCTGAACGTGAACGTGCCCAACCTGGCAATGGAGGAACTCAAGGGCTGGCGCCACACCGCTACCGGATCAGCACCACCACGGAGCCTGACCACCGCCGGCCTGGTTCCCAAGGAGGGCCATGCGGGTACCTACCGGGTGGACATGGACTGGGGCGAGGCCGGAGACCTACCAGTGGATACCGACGGTGGAGCCGTGATGGCCGGCTACGTCAGCCTCTCGTGGCTGAACCGCCTCCACGATGAACCACCTCCGGAGACCGACCCCGCCGCCGCCGGTCTGGCCCGTCTCCTGGGCTGATGGACTCCCACCGCTGGGGCCCGGACCTGTGAAGTCCACCGAACCCGTCTGGTATGTGGCCTATGGCTCCAACCTGCTGACCGACCGCTTCCTCGCCTACATAACCGGTTGCGATGACGGTGCCGTCTGGGGTGGCCACCGGGGCAGCACCGACAGGACCCTGCCGACCGGCGACCGCCAGGTGGTGGTCCCGTACCCCGTGTACTTCGGCGGTGACTCCCCGCGCTGGAACGGTGCCTGCTGCCTCTGTCCCGCCGAACCGATCTCCGATGACCGCCTGCCGGTGATCGGACGGGCATGGCTCGTGACCTGGGGTCAGATGGCCGACATCGTGGCCCAGGAGAACCGTCTGCCGACCTCGGCCGCCTCGCTCCCCGACCAGGTGCCCGGGCCCGGCGAGTCCGTCCGGGTTCTCGACGGTGTCATCGACCTGCTCCTCGGCATGGATGCCATCGACGGACACCCCGCATGCACCCTGGCATCCAGCCAACCACTGCCGGCAGCCCCGCCGAGCGTCTCCTATCGCCTGGTGCTGGCCGCCGGGATGGCGGAGATGGGACTGTCAGACGAGGTGGTGGAACGCCACCTGCTGGACCTGGACCTGACCACCTGAGCGCCTCGATCTGACCAGGCCAGCCGGGCTGCATGCCCGGTGCCCGTCTAGATGGTGATCAGGCCCCCGTTGGGTGACAGCCACTGGCCGGTGGTGAACGAACTCTCGTCCGATGCCAGGTAGAGGGCGGTGGCGGCGATCTCCTCAGCCGTCCCCTTCCTCCCGAGTGGCGTCATCATGACGAGCGGCGCCAACAGGGCCTCGTCAACCCCGGCGGTCATCGGGGTGTCGATCACCCCGGGTGCGATGGCGTTGATGCGTATGCCCATTGCCCCCAGCTCCCTGCATGCGGCCTTCGTGAATCCCAGGATCGCGCCCTTGGCGGAGGCGTAGTGGATAGGCCCCCACCCGGCCAGCCCGGCAATGCTGGACAGCGTGATGACCGAGCCACCCCGGTCCATGAGCTTCACCGCCTCACGGGTGCACAGGAACGTGCCACCCACATGGATGGCCAGCATCCGTATGAAGGCACCGTGATCCATGAGCGAGATCTGCGGACCCTCACCGGCCAGCATCTCGTCGAAGCCATCGCCCGGGAGCCGGTCCACACCGGCGTTGTTGACCTGGATGTCCAGTCGGCCATAGGCACCGTGGATCTCGGCGAAGACCGCACCCATCGCAGCCTCGTCGGACACGTCACCGGCAAACGCCCGATGGCCGTCACCGTTCAGGAGGTGCACGGTCTCATCGGCAGCCTCCCAACGGAGGTCCTGAGCAGCCACCGTGGCGCCTTCCTCGGCAAATCGGATCGCCATGGCCCTACCCAGGCCCGAACCGGCACCGGTGATACAGGCGACCCTTCCCTCAAGACGTCCCATCATGGACCTTCCCTTCTCAGCCGGGGTGGCAGGCACAGACCCCACCGCATCCGCCGACGCCCGAATACCGCCTCACACGCTCCGCATCGGTAGTCATAGGCCGGCACGGCGGCGAGTGTAGGACTACCCGCACCACTGGGTCACACTGTGGCCTCCCGGCCGGCTCCTGATCAAGCAGATACCACTCCGACCGGCCTGCGGCATCTCTCCTCAGACCCGGCGTCGCGGTGGACGGACCGACCTGATCCCGTCCATGGTGAAGACAACGAGTCCCATCCACGCCAGGGCGAAGCCGACCAGGCGACCGGGACCGAACGTCTCGCCGAACGCCAGGACGCCCAACAGGAAATTGATGGACGGTGACAGGTACTGCATTACGCCGATGACCGCCAACGGCACCCGCCGGACGCCCCCGGCGAAGAAGAGCAGGGGTATTGCCGTGAATGCCCCACTGGCCACCAGGATCAGCGCCTCGACGGGGGTGGCCGACACCAGCACCTCGTGACCGCCGGCCGTCCGAAACGCCAGGAACCCGAGAGTCACCGGCAGCATCACCGAGAGTTCGATGGCCAGCATGTCCAGCGGCGGCATGTCCACCTTCTTCTTGATGAGCCCGTAACTGCCGAAGGTCGCTGCCAGGAACAGCGAGACCCACGGCAGGCGACCCATGTCGATGGTCAACCAGACCACGCTGGCGACACCGAATGACACAGCCATCCACTGGCCCCGGCGGAGGCGTTCACCCAGGACGAGAACGCCCAGCAGGATGCTCACCAGCGGCGTGATGAAGTAACCGAGGCTCCCCTCCAGCACCCTCTCGTTGTTCACGGCCCATACCCAGACCAGCCAGTTCGAGCCGATCAGGAGCCCGGCCAGAGCCTCCAGACCGAGGATCCTCGGGGACCGTGCGGCTTCGCGGACCTGACGCCAGGACCGGCGCACCAGGTGCACGACAGATATAGCCACGAATGTCCATAAGACCCTGTGCGCCAACACGTCCACCGCCGGAATGGCTGCGACACCACGCCAGAAGGCGGGGGAAACGCCCCACATGAGCTGTGAGGCGAGGATGAAGAGCAGTCCCCGACGCATAGCGGGAGTCTCACCGCCCGGAGGGGTCTCCTCCACTACATTTCTCCGGATGCGAATCGGGCTGCTGCGCTGCGACGAGATCTACGAAGGCCTACGCCCCCGCTACGAGGGTTACCAGAAGCTCTTCACCGACCTCTTCTCATCGGTCCGACCCGATGTGGAGATCGTCGACTACCCGGTGATGGATGGCACGTTCCCGTCATCACCTGACGAACAGGACGGCTGGCTCATAACCGGATCGGCACGCGGGGCCTACGAGGACGAGCCGTGGATCCACGACCTACTGGATCTGGTGCGTGACCTCGACACCGCAAAGGCGCCGACTGTCGGAGTCTGCTTCGGCCATCAGGTCATAGCCGAGGCTCTCGGAGGAAGGGTGGAGCGCGTACCGACACTGGGCATCGGCAACCTGGCGATCCACGTGGACCAGCGCGAGGGCTGGATGACCCCGGGCCGCGACACGGTCGGGATCTTCCACTGCCACCACGACCAGGTGCTTGACCTACCGCGCGGAGCGCGCCGCATCGCCTCGTCGGCCCACTGTCCGGTGGCCGCCCTGGCCGTGGGCGACCATCTCCTCGGCATCCAGGCCCACCCGGAGTTCGACGCCATCTACGCAGAGGTCCTCTACAAGGGCAGGTACTCGTCGCCCGGATCGCTCGATGCTCTCGACGACGCCCTTACGACGCTCGACGCTCCACTCCACCGCGTGGAGGTGGCGGAGTGGATGCTCCGTTTCCTGAACGGCGACACGACCAACTAGGCCCGCTCCTCCACCTCGACCGGTCGGGTCACCACGAAGGCGAGGGAGGCCATGACCACTCCCAGACCCAGTGCCTGGAGACCGTTGAGGCGCTCGCCCACCAACCACCAGGCGTAGAGGGGCGCCACAGCGGTGAAGAGAAGGTTGATGAGGCTCATCATGGTCAGGGTCGTATGGCCGTGGGCGTAGTTGGTGAGCAGGTGGCCGGCACCCGGCACGGCCGCCATGGCGACGATCAGGAACCAGTCGTCACCTACCGGAAGCGCCACCCCACCCTCCATCACCAGAGCGAACGGAACCACGGTCACGAGGGCCACGAGGGTGAGGGCCAACTGGTAGTTGGCTGAATCGACTGTCTCCCTGGCTCGTTTGCTCGCTACGTAGTAAGCGGAGAACAGCAACATCATTCCCAGGGCCAGCAGGTCACCCTGTCGGGTGGCCACCCCACTGGCATCCGAGCCGTACATGGCCAGCACCACGCCACCGAACGCCACCACCGACCATCCATAGATAGCGCGGCTCGGACGCTCCCCGAACATGCGTCCTGCCACAGCCAGCAGGACCACCGGCTGCAGAGACGAGATGACCACCGCGTTGGCTGCGCTGGTACGCCGCATGGCGGAAATGAAGAACACCAGGTTGACACCGAACAGGAGGCCGCCCAACGTCGAACGTCGGATGTCGTCGCGGCTGAGACGACTCCCCGAGGCGAACAGCAGGATCCCGTAGAAGAGGGCTGCAACAGCCAGTCGCCAGAAGACGAAGGCCATCTCGTCCATCGACACCTTCTTGACGATGCTCGGACCGAAGGCCATGAATCCGACGGCGCTGATCGCCGCTGCACGGCCCCGCGCCGCCTGAACCTGCATCGCTCCACCCTCCCACCCCGGGGGCGGTAGCCCGGTGTCGGAACCCCAGCCGGGCTCGACACCCACGGTCACCGACCCATAGCGGGTCGGCTCAACCAGTACCTGTCCGGCCTCCGACCGCTTCGTCCTGTGCAGCCTGTAGGGCCACGGCAAGGTCCGCTGTCCATGCCCGTAGGACACTTCGCGATGCCTTCGGTTCCGGCGCTGCGATGGCCGGCCCGACCACCATCCGGATCTTCACAGGACGCGGCAGACGCGCCCCGGAGGGCATCGCATCACCGATGCCGGAGATTCCCACCGGCACGACCATGGATCCGGTCCTCGCTGCCAGCCACCCGGTCCCGTCGAACAACTCGGCGATCTGGTCACCCTCGTGTCGCGTTCCCTCCGGAAAGACGAGAAGCAGGTTGTCCTCAGCCAGCAGTTCCCGTGCGATGCGCATCGATTCCCGGTCGGCCGATTCCCGTCGAACCGGAAAGGCCCCCAGTGAGGCCATCAGCCACGCCATGGGCGCCGCCTTGAACAGGCTCTCCTTGGCCAGGGCACGTAGGCGACGCCTAGTCAGGGGCGAGAGCATCAGGGAGTCCAGGTTGGAGCGATGCACCGGCGCCAGGATCACAGGCCCGTCCGCCGGGATGTTCTCCCGACCGGTCACCCGTGTCCGGAAGTAGGGCCAGAGCAGACACCGGACCAGAAACCGGATGGTCGCGTACAGGGGACCCGCCGCCCAACCCACGTTGGTGCGTCGAGCGCGATCCTGGCGGTCAGAAGCCATGAACTCTCCGATGCCCGGCTGGAGCCTCCAGCCGGCCGGGCCGCTCAGCGACGGGCGATGCGTGCGCTGAGCACGTCACGCAGGCTGACCATGCCGAGAAGCTCACCGTCCAGGACCACCGGAAGGTGTCGGAAGCCGCGGCTCAGCATCAGGGAGACCGCCTCCTCCGTGTCGAGGTCCGGTAGCGCTGTCTCGGGCTCGGGGGTCATCCACTTCTCCACCGAAGCGGCCCGAAGGTCGTCTTCGGCCGCGGCGGCGCGCAGCACATCACGTTCGGTGAGGATCCCCAGGAGCATCCGGCCCTGGACGACCACGACCGATCCGAATCCTCCGCGCACCATCACCTTGGCGGCATCACCAACCGAGGAATCCGACGAGAGGGTGACCACGTCGGGGGTCATGACATCAGACAGGGTCGCCATCAGCCGCTTCCCCCTACCTCATCGACATCGCGGTCCAGCCGCTCGCTGGCCGGTGCCTCGAGATCGAGGTTCAGGCTGCGCCACAGGCTCCCCGCCCACACGCTGGTGTGTGGCCAGTCACGCCAGAACGCCTGGAGGACAACCGGGTCCAACTGTCCAGCCGCCTCAGCGGGCGTACAGGAACCAGCCAACTCGTCGAGCGCATCAATCACGCCGAGCAGTTGTTCAGATCGGTTGTCAGCCATGGTCCTCCTCGCGGGCCGGACCTCGATCATCCCCCGAATCCGACGGATCGGCAAACGGGGCTTCATCAACCTCACGGTCGAGTAGGGCGAATGCCCCACGGCGACTGGTCAGGGCGACCTCCAGCCAGAGCGCCAGCCCCGCACCCAGAACCACCCATCGCAACCCGGCCAGGTCCCCGAGGATCCCGAACAGCAGCCCACCGACCGGGATACCGCTGAGGATCGCCACCAGGAACACCGACATCACCCTTCCCCGGAACTCCTCGTCCACCCGGAGCTGGAGGGAGGTGCTCAGCGTGGTCCCGTGGAGCATGTGGGCACCACCCATCAGGAAGTACCCGAACATTCCGACGCCCAACCATGACGACGATGCCACGACCAGCAGGCCGGCTCCGTAGAGGAGGATGGAACGGCGCTCCAGGACCGCTCGGGACATACGCCCTCCCCGGCCACTGATGAAGGCGCTCGCCAGCAGGGATCCCACACCGAGGCTCGTGGAAAGGACCCCCAACCCACCGCCACCCCTGTCGAACAGGTCGTCTGCAACGCCGGCGGCCAACGCGAAGGCGAACACCGCACCAAGGCCCGCCACGCTGAACGCCAAACGAAACGCGATTCGCATCTCCGGCCTCACCCGCACATATGCGAGACCCTCCCGGAACTGGTCGCCGAGGGTCCCCTCCGAACCCGAGGGCGACCACGTCGTACGCACGGTTGCGAGGATGGCGAGTCCCACCACGTAGAGGCCCAGCGAAACAGCGAAGGCCAGACCGGGACCGTGGAAGGCAAGGGTCACCGCTGCAATGGCGGGGCCCACCGACCGCCCCACCGTGAAGGTGATCGACACCATCCGGACCGCTGCGATCAACGACTCGCGGGGCACCAGAACCGCTGCCATCGACTGGATCGGAGCCCACTGGAACGAAGCCGCCGAACCACCGACGAAGTTCAGGAGGAGGATGCGCCACGGGGTCAGACCTCCGGTCGCGTAGAGACCGACGACCACCGACATGACCAGCACCTGGAGGGACAGGCCGACCAGCAGCAGCAGGCGTCGATCCATCCGGTCAGCCAGCGTGCCTGAGAGGGGGGTTCCGACCACGGCCGGAATGAGCGCCACGAATGACGAAGCCCCCACCCAGGTGTTCGAGTCGGTGAGTTGGTTCACCAGGAAGGGCGTGGCAAGTCCACCCAGGAACTGTGCAGTCCCGCAGAGGGCCTGGCCTGCGGCGAAGCGGGCGAAAGCCGGATGGCGCAGCGAGCTGAACGGGCTGGCACCGGATGCAGGCCCGGCCGATCCGGCCTCGCCGCTCACCGGGTCAGGAACAACTGGAACTCGACGATGCCGTGGTCCTCGACAGACACCACGATCGACGCGCTGGGAGCCTCGATGCCATGGTCGGAGAACAGGATCGGGAGGGATCCGACCACTGTCAGAACGTCGCCCACCAGTGTGGCGGCCAGGATCACCTCGATGGAACCGGTCACGCCGTTGATGGTGATCGTGCCGGCAACCACGGCCTCGACCGTTGCTCCGTCACCTTCCAGGTCTCCGAGGACGATGGGTCCCTCGAGTGTGAAGGTGGCCGTCGGATGGTCGTCCGTATGGAGCGAACTCCGGACCTTCCCGTCCCTGTACGCCTTGTCGGACCGTAGGCCACGCAGGTCCGCCGTCACCTCTACCGCCAGGAGAGCGTCGTCGGATAGCTCCACGGAC
>Ga0209554_1001118_pt1 | contig 21018 bp, 15 predicted proteins | sample MarorgKNORR_S2LV_5_FD_188221 | JGI IMG/M metagenome (GOLD analysis project Ga0209554, IMG submission 188221) | Marine microbial communities from the Southern Atlantic Ocean, analyzing organic carbon cycling - Bottom_A/KNORR_S2/LV (SPAdes) (version 2) | ecosystem: Environmental > Aquatic > Marine...
TTCCAATTCCCTGCGATCCAGGCAATGTTCTCGAGTTTTGGTTCTAGTTTTTTATTAGGATCAATTATTTATTTTTTATCAATTTCGTCAACTAATGCCAATTTTGTTGTATCAGAATTCACGACTAATCGTGTGATATTTGTTATGCCATATTCTTTGAGAGATGCTACTTCAATCCAACTCACGTCTGTTTTTGGATTGTATTTATAAAGCACATCATCTTTTCCTATCAAAATAGTACCGTTAGGCAACCAACACATGTCTTCTGATTCGGGAAGTGTTACTGTAATAGATTTTGTTATACCGGAAACCGGATTTACCGATTTAATTTCCCATAAACTATCATTTTCTTTAGAGATATAACTGACTAAATCTGAATTCGGAATTTTATGAAGTGAACGACCAATATTGTCTTGGAGATTATAATTTTTTTGTTCTTTAAAATTCGTTGAAAAAAGAGAAAGTCCTCCATCTTCTAACACTGCAGACACTAATATATTATCGTTAAACCATACATGATAACCAATAATAATATCATCTACTAAAACTTCAGATTCGCCATTTCTCAAATTATACTTATATAGAGCTTGTTTTCCATCTTTATCGAGACGAATTGCTGAAACTGCACTTTGATTTGGAATTTTTAGAGGAGAATACTCGCTGCCTTCTTCAGTATGGTTAATCCATATTTTAGAATCGTAATTAATAGTGTACTTTACAATATCGGTTTGTCCATTACGTGTTCCAGCAAAAAGAATGGTATTGTTATCCATAAAGGAAGGTTGATTGTCATAGCCTATATTATCAGATATGTTTTTCATATTTGAAAGCTCAAACCCTCCTTTTTCAGTATTTAAATCAAAAAGAAAAACATCTGTGTTTGGTTGAGAGAAATGGAGTAGTGGTAATAGTGCAATAAGGGTTAAAAAATAATGTTTCATTGTGATGAATTTTATTTTTTAAAGTTAGGTAATCTTGTTGTAAAAAAAACGTCTCAATCAGATTGCAAACTGGTTCGAGACGTTTTTCTGTTTCTAACTAACTAAAATTTAAAAACAGTACTTATTTTCTTCTGTAATTTTATCAGCAATAATATTTCTCAATTCAATAATATTAGGCATATTAGTGTATTTGAGATAACGTCTTAATCCCATGAGCATCATGCGTTGCTCATCGCCTTCTGTAAATGAAATGATGGAGTGTTTACCAGCAGTTTCAATAATATCTATAGCATTAAACAAATTTAATTTTGCCATAGCAATTTGTGCTTTAAATTTGCCTTCGCCCTCTTTTTTGGCCATTTTTTCAGCACGTAAAATAGCAGATTCTGCCATATAAATCTGAATTAAAATATCTGAACATGCTAACATTAACTGTTGATGTTCTTCTATTTTCTCTCCATATTTTTGTAAAATTGCTCCTGCAACCATTAAAAATAATTTTTTAAGATTAGCAATAATATGTTTTTCTTCAGTGAATAACTCGGAAAAATCTGGTGTTTCAAAAGAAGGAATACTTGTAAGTTCATTTGCAACAGCAGTAGCTGGACCCAATACATCTACATGACCTTTCATAGCTTTTTTAATGAGCATACCAATACATAACATACGGTTAATCTCGTTTGTACCTTCGTAAATTCTTGAAATTCGGGCATCTCTCCAGGCAGATTCTACTGGCATTTCTTCAGAAAATCCCATACCTCCGAAAATCTGAATACCTTCATCAGTACACGATTGAGCATGTTCGGAAACTGCAACTTTAAGTATAGAACACTCAATGGCATATTCTTCAACGCCTTTTAATTCTGCTTCCTGATGCGTGTCTTTACCATTAGCCTGACGCAAAGCAATTCGGTCTTCAATGTTTTTTGCAGCTCTATAACTTGCAGCCTCACCAACCCAGCAGTTTGTTGCCATTTCAGCAAATTTTTGACGTATAGCACCGAATTGAGCAATAGGTGTATTAAACTGTATGCGTTCATTAGCATATTGTATAGACACTGATATTACACGTCGTTGAGCTTCTAAACAACCAGCAGCTAATTTAATACGACCAACGTTAAGCGAATTCATAGCAATTTTAAAACCATTACCTCGAGTGGATAACATATTCTCAACTGGAACTTTTGTGTCGCTAAAAAACACTTGACGCGTAGAAGAAGCACGAATGCCCAATTTGTGTTCTTCTTCTCCCATTGTTATTCCATTTTCAGGATCATTTTCAACAATAAAACCTGTAATATATTTATCGTCTTCTATACGGGCAAAAACAATCATTACACTACAAAAACCAGCGTTGGAAATCCACATTTTATTTCCAGTGATGCTGTAATATTTTCCGTCCTCTGATAAAACTGCTTTTGTTTTACCTGAATTTGCATCACTTCCTGCGCTTGGTTCGGTTAAGCAATAGGCTCCAAACCATTCGCCTGATGCTAATTTGGGAACGTATTTTTTCTTTTGCTCTTCTGTACCGTAAAGTGTAATTGGCATAGTACCAATTCCTGTGTGGGCACCAAATGCTGTACTGAACGATCCTGTAGCTCCTGAGATATAATCGCAAACCAGCATTGTAGAAACAAATCCCATTCCAAGACCATCATATTCTTCAGGTACAGCAACTCCAAGGAAACCGAGTTCTCCAGCTTTACGCATACAACTTTCGGTAAGTGCGAAATCTTTTTGTTCAAAACGTGCTTTGTATGGCCATATTTCCCGATCTACAAATTCTATGACAGCGTCTCGCATCATTTGTTGTTCTTCAGAGAAATCTTCAGGTGTGAAAACATCTTCACATTTGGTTTCTTTTACAATGAATTGTCCTCCTCTTAATATGCTTTTTTCTTTTGTTTCCATTTTTTTGTTTTGTATAAAGTAAGAAGAACGAAGTACTAAGAAAATTGGTTTCAGACTTAATACTTAATTCTTGTTTCTTAATTCTATCTAATTTAAAAATTCAAATATTCCTGCAGCTCCTTGCCCAGTTCCTACACACATGGTTACCATTCCATATTTTCCTTTCATATCACGTTTACGCATTTCATCAAATAACTGAACAGAAAGTTTTGCTCCTGTACAACCTAATGGATGACCAAGTGCAATGGCTCCTCCATTTACATTTACAATCTCCTGATTTAAATCGAGTTCTCTACACACTGCTAAAGATTGTGAAGCAAAGGCTTCATTTAGTTCGATTAGAGAAATATCATCTTGTTTTAATCCTGCTTGTTTTAATGCTTTTGGAATAGCTTTTACTGGACCGATTCCCATAATACGAGGTTCTACACCTGCAGCAGCATAATTTACTAAACGTGCAATTGGTTCAAGGTTTAATTCTTTGACCATAGCTTCACTCATTACCATTACAAATGCAGCGCCATCACTCATTTGTGATGAGTTTCCCGCAGTTACGCTTCCACCTTGTGCAAATACAGCACGCAGTTTTGCCAGTGCTTCAAGGCTTGTGCCTTTTCTTGGACCTTCATCTTTAGTTACAGTATATGATTTTGTGGCTTTCTTTCCATTTTCATCTACATATATTTGATCGACAGTAATTGGTACAATCTGGTCTTGAAATCTGTTTTCTGCTTGCGCTTTTAAGGCTTTCATGTGCGAATTAAAAGCAAATTCATCTTGGTCTTCTCGAGATACCTTAAACTGATTTGCTACGGCTTCGGCAGTATTTCCCATTCCCCAATAATAATCTTCATGACCAGATGTTACAAGATCATAATTAAGTTCTGGTTTATAGCCAGTCATTGGAACTGCGCTCATGCTTTCTGCGCCTCCAGCGATGATACAATCTGCCATTCCTGCTTGAATTTTGGCTGTTGCCATTGCAATAGTTTCGAGTCCTGAGGAACAAAATCGATTTACAGTTACTCCCGGAACATCAACAGTATCTAATCCCATAAGAGAGATGAGTCGTGCCATATTTAGCCCTTGAGATCCTTCAGGCATTGCGTTGCCAACCATAACATCGTCAATACGAGTTTTATCAAGATTAGGCAACTCTTTCATCATGTATTGAATGGTTTCTGCTGCTAATTCATCGGTTCTTTTAAAACGAAATACACCTCTTGGTGCTTTGCCTATTGCTGTTCTATATGCTTTTACGATGTATGCTTGTTTGTTCATAACTGTTTTGAATATTTGACTTATGATGATAAGACGTAAGATTTAAGACTTGCTTAATTTTTCCATAAAACGTGTTATCATTCCTTGTATAATTTGAATTTTAGTTTCTAAATGTTTGAAAGTTTTTTCTGAAATATATTCTATTTCAAAAGAAATTATTAGTTGGGTATTCCACTCAAAAGCTGAACCTAATGCAGTCTCTAAATACTGTAAAAAGTGTTTGTCAGTTCCTTTGCTTGTTCCTTCTGCAATATTTGAAGGAATAGAAACTGAACAGCGTTGCATTTGATTTGTCAGTGAATATATTTCAGATTTTGGAAATGTTTTAGTCGTTTTATAAGTCTGTTTTACGATTTCGATGCCTTCTTTCCAAATAGTTAATTTTCTAAAGTTATGTCTTGCTGCCATTTTTATTTATTTTAATATACTTACTTTTAAGTAATTAGTTTTTAGTTCTACGTCCTTGTCTTATGTCATAAGTCATTTTCAGTCTTACGTCTTAATTACGTAACGGTTTCCCAGTTTTTAACATATGCTCAATGCGTTCTAAAGTTTTACGCTCTGTAGCTAAACTTAAGAAAGCTTCACGTTCAAGGTCTAATAAATATTGTTCGCTCACTAAAGTTGGTTCAGATAAATCACCACCAGCCATTACATGAGCTAGTTTGTTAGCAATTTTATGGTCGTGTTCACTTATATATCTACTTGCTTCCATGGCATCAGTTCCTACTAAAAACATTCCAAGGGCTTGTTTGCCAAGTACTTTAATGTCTGTTCTATGCACAGGTTTTGTATAGCCTTGTTCTGCCATGAGTTTGGCATACGCTTTTGCTGTAGCAATTTGTCGGTCTTTATTAACAATAACTATATCTTTTCCTTTTTGAAGGATTCCTAAATCGAAGGCTTCATAAGCTGAAGTGGACACTTTTGCTGTTGCAATAGTTAAAAAATAGTCTTGAAGTACATTCAATTCCACATCGTTTTTCTTGAAAGTATCTGATGCTCTTAATGCCATTTCTTTTGAGCCACCGCCACCAGGAATTACCCCAACTCCAAATTCTACCAAACCAATATATGTTTCAGCTGCTGCTACAATTTTATCTGCGTGCATTGATAATTCGCAACCACCACCAAGTGCCATTCCGTGAGGTGCCGCAACTGTAGGAATAGAAGAATATCGCATACGCATCATCGTGTCTTGAAACATTTTAATGCCCATATTTAGCTCGTCGTATTCTTGCTCTACTGCCATCATAAAAATCATCGCAATGTTTGCTCCAACCGAGAAATTTGCTGCTTGATTACCAACAACCAATCCTTGAAAATCTTTTTCGGCGAGATCGAATGCTTTGTTTAATCCAGCGAGAACATCGCCACCAATCGTGTTCATTTTAGATTGAAATTCTACATTTAGAATTCCATCTCCTAAATCTTCAATTACAACACCAGAATTTTTCCAAACTTCATTAGACTTTCTAATATTATTTAATATGATAAAAGCGTCTTGTCCTGGAATTTTTTCTTGTGATTTCTTCGGAATATCATAAGCATAAGTAGCTCTATTTTTTATAGTATAAAATGAAGAACTTCCAGAAGCTAACATATCGTTTACCCAAGTTGCTGGTCTATGCCCTTCGGCTTTCATCATTTCAATTCCTTTTTCTACCCCAATGGCATCCCAAATTTGAAACGGTCCATGTTCCCAACCGTAACCCGCTTTCATAGCATCATCAATTTTGAAAAAATCGTCGGTAATTTCTGGAATTCTATTCGTTACATAAGCAAATAGAGCTGCTAAATTTTTTCGGTAGAATTCTCCAGCTTTGTCTTTTCCAGTAATTAAAACTGGCCACCTATCAATTACTTTATCTATTGTTTTGGTGAGCTCTAAGGTTGCAAACCTCGCTTTTTTAGAAGTCTCGTATTCAAAAGTTTTAAGATTTAAGACTAATATTTCTTTTTTGCCTTCAGCAGAAACAGTTTTTTTATAAAACCCTTGTTTGGTTTTACTTCCAAACCATTTGTTTTCCATCATTTTATTGATAAAATCTGGGGTTTTAAAAATCTCTCTCACTTCATCTTCAGGGCAGTTTTCATAAATCCCGTTGGTTACATGCACCATGGTGTCTAATCCTACAACGTCAACAGTGCGAAAAGTTGCCGATTTTGGTCTTCCAATAACAGGTCCTGTAAGTTTATCGATTTCGGTAACGCTAAGGTCTAATTCCTCAACCATCTGAAATAAACTCATGATACTAAAGGTGCCTATTCGGTTTCCTATAAAAGCAGGAGTATCTTTTGCAACTACCGATGTTTTTCCTAAAAATTGTTCGCCATAACCATTTAAAAACTCTAAAACAGAAGCATCAGTTTTTGGTCCAGGAATAATTTCGAACAATTTTAAATAACGTGCAGGATTAAAAAAATGTGTTCCACAAAAATGCTTTTGAAAATCATCACTACGTCCTTCGCTCATGAATTTAATAGGAATTCCCGATGTATTTGTAGTTATGAGTGTTCCTGGCTTGCGGTGTTTTTCTATAGTTTCAAAAACCTGTTTTTTAATATCTAAACGTTCTATAACCACTTCAATAATCCAATCTACATCTGCAATTTTTGCAATATCATCTTCAATATTTCCAGTTGTGATTCTGCTTGCAAATTTTTGATGGTAAATAGGAGAGGGCTTCGATTTTAATGAAGCTTTTAACGAATCGTTTACCAAACGATTTCTTACTACTTTATCTTTAAGTGTTAAGCCTTGTGCTTTTTCTTTGTCGTTAAGGTCTCTTGGCACAATGTCCAGTAATAGCACATCTACACCAATATTGGCAAAATGACATGCAATACCACTTCCCATAATTCCGGAACCAATAACTGCGATTTTATTTATTCTACGTTTAGTCATATTTTATTTTCCACGAAAGTTGGAAATCTGTATTATTATTAATTATTTTAAAATGGTTTCTGGTTTATATATAATTTTGTTAGATATCATTTCATTGATTAATTCAGAAACTTCATAGAAATGATTTAATTTTTCTTCGGAAATATTGTTTTTAATTGCTTCATTAAACATAAGTACTCTATCTCTTGAGTATTCTCTTTTTTCTTTGCCAAATTGAGTTAAGTAAATAAGAACTCCTCTGCCATCTTCGGGATTTGGACGTCTTTCTATAAGCCCTTTTTCTTCCATCGATTTTAAAGTACGAGATAAACTTGTGGCTTCCATTCCCATTTTTGGGCCAAGAGAAGTAGAAGGTGTTCCATTTTCTGGGTCAATATTTAATAGTGTAAAGCCTGTAGCCATTGTGCTATCAAATTTTAGAGCTTGCTCATTGTACATTTTAGTAACGGCTAACCAAGTTGTTCTTAAGACGTAATCGATTGTTTTGTCTTTCATATACATTTCCCATGAAATCGGGAATCTTTATAATTAGAATATTTTGAGGTTCAAATATACAATAATTTATTATGCGTGCATAATAAATTATTGTAAACTTAACTTTAAAAACTATTTAGAAACAGTTTTTAGGAGTTTAATTAGAATTGTTAGCTATAAATTTTATTGTAAAGATTTTTATAGATTTCTTTGATGACTTCACGTTTCATTTTCATGGTAGGGGTAAGATGCCCGTCATCAATATTCCATACATCTGGCGTGAGTTCAAAGCGTTTTATTTGTTCCCAATTCCCAAAATGAGAATTACATTTGTCAATTTCTTTTTGAATATGTTTAATAACAGTTTCAGAATTTGCTATTGAAGTATTATCAAGATTTATATCTTTTCCTTTTCTTTTAATCCATTCTTTAATAAATTCAAAATTAGGTTGAATTAAAGCGGCAGGCATTTTTTCACCTTCTCCAACAACCATTATTTGTTCTATAAAAAGAGATTGCTTGAGTTCGTTTTCCAAAAGTGCTGGAATTACATATTTACCACCTGAAGTTTTAAACATTTCTTTTTTGCGACCAGTAATACTTAAAAACCCTTCACTATCAATTTTACCTTTATCGCCGGTATGAAAATACTCGCCAGTCATTACTTCATCTGTTTTTTCGGGGTCTTTAAAATAGCCTAACATTATATTAGGACCTTTAACGAGAATTTCTTCATCCTCGGCAATTTTAACTTCAACCTCATCTATAATTTTGCCAATGGTACCAATTTTAAAGCCACCATTAAGCACATCGTTTATAGAAACTACCGGAGAAGTTTCGGTCAATCCATAACCTTCCATAATTGGTAAACCAGCGGCTGTAAATATTTTTGTAAGACGTGCCTGTAGCGGAGCACTTCCGGAAACCATTAGTTTTAAATTGCCACCAAAGCCTTGTTGCCATTTAGAGAATATTAGTTTTCGTGCTACACCTAATTTTTTTTCATACCACCAACCATTTGCTCCGTAGGGTTCGTATTGTAGTCCTAAATTTATAGCCCAATAAAATAATTTTTTCTTAATTCCTGATAAATCTTCACCTCGTGCATAAATTCTATCATACATTTTTTCGTACAATCTCGGGACAGCAGTCATTATATGAGGTTTAACTTCATTTAAATTTATACTCACTTTCTCTATAGATTCTGCAAAATATATTTCAATACCGTTATATTGGTATAAATACAACATCATACGCTCAAAAATATGACAAACTGGAAGGAAACTTAAAGCTCTGGAGCCGTGAGATAAATGAATTCTTTTTCCACTTGCCACCACATTACTTACAATATTATTATGAGACAGCATCACACCTTTTGGTATTCCGGTGGTGCCAGAGGTATAAATTATGGTTGCTAAATCGGAAGATTTTACATCGGCTTTTCTAGCTTCAACTTCTTTTTGGGTACCTTCGTCTTTTCCGAGTTCTAATAATTCTGAATAGTGCTTACAACCTTTTATTTGATTAAAGGAATAGACTTCTTTTAACTGTGTTTTGTTTTTAATTTTCAATACTTTTTTAAGTACTTCTTCGTCTGAAACAAAGCAATAAATAGATTCGCTATGGTTTAATACATATTCGTAATCGTCGGCACTAATAGTTGGATAAATGGGAATATTTTGAGCACCGACTTGTAGAATGCCAATATCCATAATATTCCATTCAGTTCTATTATTTGTAGAAATTACAGCTATTTTATCATTTTTTTGAACACCAAGTTTCAATAAGGCTCTACTTATTTCATTGGCTTTATCAATATATTCTTGTGTGGAAATAGATTTCCATTCACCATCATATTTAGTTGTTAAGGTTTTGTCTAAATTATATTTTTCGAGTTGATAATAAGGAAAGTCGAATAGTCTTGTAATCTCGGTCATTAGTTTCAGTAACAGTTAGTATTGCAAAGTAAAAAAATTACAAGGATTTTACAAACATAAAAAAAATAAAACCAATAAGGTTTCCAAAACTTGAAGGTTTTTTGCACTGTCTTAAAGCTTATAGAATATGTGAAGTCTACTATAATTAATTAGTGCCTTTCTTCAACCCAAAGTCGAGCATTCACAAAGGCTTCTAACCAAGGCGATACTTCATCTTTTCTATTTTTTGGGTAATTCGCCCAATTCCATTGGAAGGTAGAACGCTCAATATGTGGCATAGCTACCAAGTGTCTTCCTGTTTTATCACAAAGCATTGCAGTATTAAAATCGGAACCATTTGGGTTTGAAGGATATTCAGCGTAAGCATATTTAGCAACAATATTATAATTATCTTCGGAATAAGGTAAAGTAAATTTCCCTTCTCCATGAGAAATCCAAACGCCTAAAGTACTTCCTGCCAAAGTAGAAAGCATTACTGAATTATTCTCTTGTATTGTTACTGAAGTAAATGCACTTTCATGCTTTCCAGAATCGTTATAAGTTAGTTTTCCATGAATATCGTGTTCTGGATTGATGAGGTCTAACTCCATCCATAACTGGCAACCGTTACAGATTCCGACAGATAACGTGTCTTTTCTTTTAAAGAAATTCTTTAAGGCTGAATTTGCTTTTTCGTTATACAAAAATGAGCCTGCCCAACCTTTTGCCGAACCTAATACATCGCTATTACTAAAACCACCAACAGTCCCAATAAACTGAATATCTTCAAGAGATTCCCGACCTGAAATTAAATCGGTCATGTGTACATCTTTTACATCAAAACCAGCGAGATACATAGCATTTGCCATTTCACGTTCGCTATTACTTCCTTTTTCACGTAATATTGCTGCTTTTGGTCTCGACTGCTCCCGATGGATATCGGGAAGACTTGACAACTGTAAAGTGTCTTTTAATTTTCCTGTGAAATGGATCGGAAAAATATAATGTAATGGCAGATTTTTGTAGTTGTTATACCGCGTTTTAGCCAAATCATTAGCTGTTTGTTTTTGGTCGAGCAGAAAAGAGGTCTTATACCAAACATCACGTAAACGAGAGACTGTCATTGTAAATACTTCAGCTTGATTAATCACACTTAACGTGTTACTTTCTGTTACTTTTCCGATATTGAAAAATTCAATACTTGCTTCATTTAAAACAGTTTCAACAGAAGCATCTTTTGCTTGAAACACAATCCCTGAATTTTCAGCAAACAGTATTTTAAATGAATCTTTTTCAGCTAAATCTGAAATGTCTAATTCTGCTCCCAAATTATTTTCAGCAAAACACATTTCAAGCAAGGTAGTAATCAATCCACCTGAAGCCACATCATGTCCAGCAACAATTTGCTTATCTTTAATTAACTTTTGAATGGTATTAAAAACAGCTTTTACATAAGCAGCATCTTTAACATCAGGTGCCTCATTCCCAATTTTATTTAATATTTGTGCAAACGAACTTCCACCAAGTTTAAAGCTGTCTTGTGAAATATTAATATAGTAAATATATCCAGCATTTTTTTTTAAAACTGGCTCTACAACTTTAGTAATATCGTTACAATTTCCAACTGCTGAAATAATAACTGTTCCGGGAGCAATAACCTCTTCGTTAGCATATTTCTGTTTCATTGAAAGTGAATCCTTTCCTGTAGGCACGTTGATTCCTAAATCGATTGCAAATTCCGAGATGGCTTTTACAGCTTCATATAATCGTGCATCTTCACCTTTATTTTTACAAGGCCACATCCAGTTTGCAGATAAGGAAACACTTTGCAAACCATCTTTTAAAGGTGCCCAAATTATGTTGGTTAAGGCTTCAGTAATACTATTTCTACTTCCTGCAACAGGATTGATTAATCCTGAAATTGGCGAGTGACCAATGGACGTTGCTATGCCTTCTATTCCTTTGTAGTCCAATGCCATGACACCAACATTATTAAGAGGTAATTGCAAAGCTCCAACACATTGTTGTTTAGCCACTTTTCCGCCAACACATCTGTCAACTTTGTTAGTTAGCCAATCTTTACAAGCTACAGCTTCAAGCTGAAGGACTTGATCGAGATAATCGTAGAATTTATTAGAATTATAAGTGATTTCAACATAATTTCTTTTTATGGTTACATCATTCATAATGGTTTTTGGAGAGCTTCCAAACATATCTTCAAGAGCTAAATCCATTGGCTTGTTTCCTTTGGTTTTAGATTCAAAAGTAAATCTGTTGTCTCCTGTAACGTCACCAACGGTATATATTGGCGAACGCTCGCGCTCTGCAATACGTTGCAATATTTCTATGTGTTCTTTGGCAATAATTAATCCCATTCGTTCTTGCGATTCATTGCCAATAATTTCTTTGTCTGAAAGTGTAGGATCGCCAATTGGAAGTTTGTCTAAATCGATTTTCCCACCTGTATCTTCTACCAATTCAGACAAACAATTTAGATGTCCACCAGCACCATGATCGTGAATGGAAACGATAAAGTTTTCATCACTTTCTACCATTCCACGAATAGCATTAGCAGCTCTTTTTTGCATTTCTGGATTGCTACGTTGTACTGCATTGAGTTCAATTCCTGATGAAAATACTCCAGTATCAGCACTGGAAACAGCAGCTCCTCCCATACCAATGCGATAATTATCGCCACCAAGAAGTACAATTTTATCGCCTTTTTTTGGTGTGTCTTTTAGTGCTTGATTTGCTTTAGCATACCCAATACCTCCAGCTTGCATAATGACTTTATCGTAGCCTAATTTTTGCGAATTCTCTTCATGCTCAAAGGTCAATACAGAGCCACAAATAAGTGGTTGCCCAAATTTGTTGCCAAAATCTGAAGCGCCATTACTTGCTTTAATAAGAATATCTATTGGAGTTTGGTACAGCCATTTGCGTTTTTTTATGGCATTTTCCCATCTGCGATTCTCTTCTAAACGAGAATATGATGTCATATAAACAGCAGTTCCCGCTAATGGAATTGAACCTTTTCCGCCAGCAAGACGGTCGCGAATTTCACCACCCGAACCTGTTGCTGCACCATTAAAAGGCTCGACAGTTGTTGGGAAGTTATGTGTTTCGGCTTTTAACGAAATGACAGAATCAAAATACTGGGTTTGGTAAAAATCTGGAATATCTGCACGTTTTGGAGCAAATTGTTCTATAGTTGGTCCTTTTATAAAAGCAACATTATCGTTATATGCTGAAACTATATCATTATGGTTTTGTTTTGCGGTTTCTTTGATGAGTTTAAAAAGTGAAGTTGGTTTTTCTTCCCCATCAATTATAAAAGTGCCGTTGAAAATTTTATGACGACAATGTTCAGAGTTCACTTGTGAAAATCCAAAAACTTCAGAATCTGTTAAATGTCTTCCAATTTTTTCACTAACTTTTTCTAAATACTCAATTTCATCATTATTTAATGCCAAGCCTTCTTGTTTATTGTAAGCAGAAATGTCTTCAATATTTTGAATAGCTTCGGGTTGAATATTTGAAGTAAATGAATCTTGACTTAAGCCTTTATATTTTTCAGAAATCATAGGATCGAAGTCAGAAAAATCTTTAGGAACAGCTTTAAATTCTTCAATTCTAATAATATCTGAAATTCCCATATTTTGGGTAATCTCAACTGCGTTGGTACTCCAAGGTGTAACCATTGCAGCTCGTGGACCAACAAAAAAAGCATCGAGTGATGCTTGTTCTATTTTTGGTTGGTTTGCAAATAACCATTTAAGTTTCGATATAGTTTGTGATGATAGTTCTTTTGTTGCTTGAACAGCAAATATTTTGCTGTTTTGGTTTCCGAAGAAATGAATCATTTACTTTTAATTTGAGATTGTTTTTTAAAATTCAAATTTAGTTTATTTTTAAAGTTTTTCAGACTTAAAAAGAAGGATAATTTAAGAGTTATTCACGAGTTTTGAACATAAAAAAAGTGACTTTAATAGTCGCTTTAATAATTTTTATTGTATAATCAATTTTTTGGTTACAGCTCCTTGACTGGAAATAATTTTCACCAAGTAAATTCCTTTATTAAGGTTTGAGACATTAATAAAATCTTTGGCAGGTGTTATATTTTCAATTATAACTTGTTTTCCTAAAATATTATATATTATAATGTCTAAATTTTGAGTAGAATAAAAATAAACAAAATCATTTTTTACAGGATTTGGATACATTGAAATTTTATCAAATCTTTCGTTTTTTTGAGTGGATAACAAACTTCCCCAAACAGCAAATACATAATTTTCATCATCTATAAAAGGATTTCTGTTATTTTGTATATTATAAATAGCATTATTTCTATCAATTTCTCGAGTTGAGACAGGGTCTTGTATATGCCAATTATAAAGTATATTTAAAAATGTAAGATCAAAAACTTGATCACTTGAACCATTAAACATCGTATATGACCAACTATCAATATCGTTTTCGTATCTAGTGGCAAAGTAAAAATACATTCTGGCAATATCACCTTTAAATTCATCTATGGGTTCAAATACTGTAGCTGTATAACCTGCTGAATAGCCTGAATCTAAATTGTTTCCTCTTTTAGACCCATTTGTAGATGTCCAATTAGGAGTATCAACAACACCAAAAGGAAAACTACTTCTTTGTGCATTTACAAATTTATCTGATGGGACAACAAAATGTGCATCGTTTCTCATTGGCGATTCAGAACTAAAAACTGATTGTGGAATTATATGTTCTCTATTATATTTTTCTCCTTCAGAGGTTCCACCAGTACCATCATCTTGATTAATACCATAAATATATTCATACGCATCAGCTCCTGTTGGATTTTCAGAATACATATCTAACATTGTTCCATTCATCTCGTAGTAAGAATCAATGTCTGAAATTAAGTAAGTTGTGTATAAAGCAGAATATCCAAGGTCACTATGTCCTTTAATAATGTTATATAATTGAGTTTTTAAAGTATAACCACTTCCAGTTGCAGAGTCATAATAGCCAGAAGGTATTTGAGCGAAGCTGAAAATTGATGTAAATAAAAATATAAAGTAAATTTTTTTCATATAAATTATTGTTTCCGTTCTAAAAGTGCCATATAAAATCCATCAAAACCAGATTTATGAGCTAATATTTTTTTATCTTTTACAAATGTAAACTCTTTTCCAGATTCTGAAGCTAAAAATTTTTGAACTTGTTCTTGATTTTCAGAAGGTAATACCGAGCAAGTCGCATAAACTAATTTGCCACCAGATTTTACGATTCGTGAATATTGTTGTAAAATATCTTGTTGAACCTTTTTAATATTATCTATAAACTCAAGTTCTAATTTCCATTTAGCATCTGGATTTCTTCGTAACACACCCAATCCGGAGCAAGGCGCATCAATTAAAACTCTGTCAGCTTTGTTATAGAGTTTTTTAATAGGTTTTGTAGATTCTATAACTTTTAAATCGATATTATGAACTCCATTGCGACGTGCTCTAATTTTCAATTTTTTAAGTTTACTTTCATAAATATCCATTGCAACAATTTGTCCTTTGTTTTCCATAAGTGATGCAAGGTGTAATGTTTTTCCTCCTGCTCCTGCACAAGTATCTACAACTTTCATGCCTGATTTTACATCTAAAAAAGCTGCAACTAGCTGTGAAGATGCGTCTTGTACTTCGAACCATCCATTTTTAAAAGCTTCTGTTATAAAAACATTGGAACGTTCCATAAGTTTTAATGCATATGGATGATTTGGTAGAAACTCAGTTTCAATATTTTCAGATTGTAATTTTAATTGTAAATCTTTCTTATTCGTTTTTAATGTGTTTACTCTTAAAATTACATCAGCTTGTTTGTTAAGCGCTGCTATTTCTTTCGTCCAAATATCTTCGCCAAGTTCATTGATTCCAATTTCATCCATCCAATCGGGAATGGATTCACGAAATTTTCTAACCTTTGAAAGTTCATCAAATTTGCCTTTAATTTTACGAGTAGGCGTATTTTCAAAATATTTCCAATCAGGTAATTTTATGCCTTTTAAAGTTGCCAAAACAGCAAACAAGCGCCACATATCATCTCTGGAAAAAGGTTCTTTTACGTTTGCAATTTCTGCATAGAGTCGTTTCCAACGTACTATATCATATGTTGTTTCAGCTACAAAACCACGATCTCGACTTCCCCAACGTTTATCTCGTTTTAGGAGTTGTTGAATTACTTTGTCGGCATAATCTCCTTCATTAAATATTTGGAGTAATCCATCAATAACTGCAAAGCATAAATTTCTATGTAATCTCATTTAGTAAAAATTAGCCTACAAAGTTAAGTTATATTAATTACTTTTAGACAAACTTTTTTAAAATGAGAATTTTACCAATTTGAGAATTTTACCAATTATAGTAATACTCTTAAGCTTTTTATCTTGCAAAAAAGAATCACCTTTTATGCCAAGAGATATTTCTAAAGTTGAAATTGAAACAATTTTAGAAGATTCATTATTGAGTGTTCGAGCTATCGAATTATTGTATGATGGTAGTTTGACTTTCGCAGCTAATAGAGGCGTTTTTGGACTGTATAATCCTAAAACAAAATTATGGGAAACATCAGTACAGGAGTATGATACTTTAGAGTTACATTTTCGAGCTGTTGCCCACACATTAACCGACTTTTTTATGTTAAGTATTGAAAGCCCGGCATTATTATATAAAACTGGTAATGACGGAAAGATGATATTGATATACAAAGAAGAAGCTGAAGGTGTTTTTTATGATGCAATGAAATTTTGGAATGATCTGGAAGGTATTGCTGTAGGTGATAGTTTGGATGGATGTTTGTCAATCATTATTACAAGAGATGGAGGTAATATTTGGACAAAACTTTCCTGTGATAATTTACCAAAAGCATTAGAAGGTGAAGGAGCATTTGCTGCAAGTAACACCAATATTGAAATTGTTGATAATAAAACTTGGATAGCTACAACTACTGGAAGTGTTTATTACTCCGAAGATAAAGGCATAACATGGGAAGTTTTTAAATCACCAATTGTTAAGGATAAGGAAACAGAAGGTATATATTCAATCGATTTTTATGATGCAAATAACGGTTTTGCAATTGGAGGAGACTATACCAAACCAGATGATAACCAAGCTAATAAAATACGAACTCAGGATGGTGGAAAAACATGGCAACTGGTTGCACAAGGTCAAAATCCAGGTTACAGAAGTTGTGTGCAATATATACCAAATAGAAAAGGTAAAGAGCTAGTTGCCGTTGGTTTTAATGGTATTGATTATAGTAATGATTCTGGTAACTCTTGGAAACATTTAAGCGACGAAGGTTTTTATACCATTCGCTTTTTAAATGATAGTGTGGCTTATGCTGCTGGAAAAGGAAGAATTTCTAAACTTACTTTTAGACAAACTCGATAAAGTTATGGTCTATCCTTTTTCATACGCTGTTGACGCCGTTTTTGATATTGTTCCAGCATTTTTTTATTAAAATCTTCTTCGGCAGATTTAAGTAAAATAATTTTTTCCGCAGAAATAACATTTCGCAATTTTTCAACTAATTGTACTTTTTCGTTATGTAACTTGTTTTCCGCTTCAATAAATCTATTAAGTAGATTATTAGCTTTTTCTTCAGATAGTGTTTCTATATCTCGCCTTAATTCGTAACGAATTTTTCGGATATCTTGAAATTTGATTTTTGAAGTTCTTTCGTCAAAAGCATTATAGATTGGCCAAAATTTTTGCGCTTCATCTTCAGTTAGATCTAATTTTTCAGTGATAAATGCAATTTTAAGTACTTTAATTTTTTTATGCCTATCTCCTCTGTTTTGCTGAGCAAATATACTTGTTGTGATTAAAAATAATAATATAGGGAGTAATCGTTTCATCTTCATAATTATTCAATTAAAAGGTCTTCTATTGAAGTGTTTTCTAAAATATAGGCTTCTAAAGATTCATTTGTAATAGTATTTTGGATAAATAGATCTTCTGTCAAATCATCTTCAAAAAGTAATGCTGCTATTTCATAAGAATCTATATCTTCATTTAAGATATAGTTCTCAACAGTTTGAATGTCCAAAGAATCCCAAGTAATTTCTTTATCAAAAATCGATAAATTAAAAAGTAATAGCACAGCAGCAGCAATACTTGATGCGTATATTAAGTTTCTTCTACTAAATAGTGGAATTACTTTAGTTGTATTTTTAGTTTCAATTTTATTAATAATAACATCTTCAATATCACCGAAGTAATTATCAGGTGTTTTAAAACCTGTTTCTTTACTTAAGTTGAGGCTACATTCTTGATTAATAGCACTCATTATGGTGTCCTCAATAGCATCGAAGTAATTATCAGGTGTTTTAAAACCTGTGTTTTTTATGTTATTTAAGTTAAGTTTCATTTATAATTGTTAGACACAATTTAGTTTAAAAGGTTTAATTAGTTGTTAAATATGCTTCTATTTTTTTAACAGCAATATGATATGATGCTTTTAAAGCTCCTTCACTGGTTTCCAAAACTTCCGACATGTTTCTATATGTTATATTATCAAAATATTTCATATTAAAAACTAACTGTTGTTTTTGTGGCAGAGTTGCAATGGCTTGTTGTAATTTTAATTGTATCTCGTCGCCATCAAAATATACATCAGCTTTTAAATTGTTGATAGCATATTCTTGTACAGTTTCATTTGAAATTTGTAAACGCTTTGCATTTTTATTAAGATGCGTGATCGCTTCGTTGGTGGCAATACGATACATCCAAGAAAATAATTTACTTTCACCTTTAAAATTGTTTATGTTTTTGTAAATTTTTATAAACGTATTTTGCAACACATCATCACTATCGTCATGAGAGATAACAATTTTACGTATATGCCAATACAAGCGTTCTTTATAGAGTGTAATTAATTCTCTAAAAGCTTTTTCTTGGGTTTGTATAGATTTGAGTTGTGATAATAGTTCTTTTTCGTTATTCACAAAAAATTTGTTTCTTCTTTAGACTTACCAATTTAAGGAAAGTTTAATTGTTATATAGCATGATATTAAAAATATTTTAAAACAATACATTTGTTAAATACCTAAACGATAGATATTTATAATTATTTATATCGATTAAATGTATGATTATATCGATAAAAAGCAAATTTTTTGGTGATTACAATAATTTGTTATACGTTTACAGCAACTTAACCAACTAGTTTATTACCATTTTCCCAAATGTGGTAATAATAAAAGAAAAGGACTATACCCAAATTTAGTCCTTTACTTAATTTATAAAGCTTCAAAAAATTATTGAATTGATTGCATTTTAACTAGTTTACTGTAAACACCTTTTTTGTCAAGAAGTTCTTGATGTTTACCTTGCTCCACAATTTTTCCTTTTCGCATTACGATAATCGTATGGGCATTTTTAATAGTAGATAGTCTATGTGCAATCACAATAGAAGTTCTGTTTTTCATCATATTTTCCAGAGCTACTTGCACCAATTGTTCACTTTCGGTATCTAAAGCTGAAGTAGCCTCATCTAGAATCATAATTGGTGGATTTTTTAGCACAGCTCTTGCAATACTTAAACGTTGTTTTTGTCCTCCAGATAATTTATTTCCAGAATCACCAATGTTGGTGTTAATTCCTTTTGGAAGGTCTTTGACAAATTCCCATGCATTAGCAATTTTAAGTGATTCAATAACTTCTTCATCTGAAGCGTTTTCTTTTCCAAGTAGAATATTATTTTTAACCGAATCGTTAAACAAAATGGAATCTTGTGTCACTAATCCCATTAACTCACGAAGTGAATGTTTGGTTAAATCTCTAATATCTTGTCCATCTATAGTAATACTGCCTTTATTTACATCATAAAAACGAGTTACAAGATTCGAAATAGTAGATTTTCCGCTTCCAGATTGACCAACAAGTGCTATTGTTTTTCCTTTTTCTACAGTAATAGAAAAGTCTTTTAAAACATAATCGTTTTCATATTTAAAGTACACATTTTTTAATTCTATTGTGCTTGCAAACTCTTTTATAATAATTGCGTTGGGTTTGTCTTTAAGAGGAGAAACTGTATTTAAAATTTCTAAAACACGTTCTGCGGCAGCATTACCTTTTTTAACGCTATAACTGGCTTTACTTATGGCTTTTGCAGGTGTTAGAATGTTATAAGCAAGTGCCATATATGCTATAAACAGGCTAGGATCAAGAGATTCCTCCTGAAGTACCATTTGACCTCCATACCATAGCAGTATTGCAATAACGCTTATACCTAGAAATTCGCTTGTTGGGCCAGCTAAATTTTTGCGGTTTAATAAGGTGTTGGAAAAATTAAAGAAACGTGTTGTTGATTCTCTGAATTTTCTGCTGAATATATTTTCTGAATTAAATCCCTTAATAATTTTAAGACCACCGAGAGTTTCTTCAATAATAGAAAGAAATTCCCCTTGTTCTTTTTGAACTTTATCCGATTTTCGTTTTAATGATTTTCCAACTAAAGAAATTAAGAATCCGGAAATAGGAATAAAAATAAAAACAAAAAGTGTGAGTTTTACACTAATTAATAGCATTGCAGTTATAGTAAACAAAATCATTAGAGGTTCTCTTACAATGAGCTCTAAAATAGATAGAAATGAATGTTGAATTTCTAATACATCTGTAGATATTCGAGCCATAATATCACCTTTTCGTTTTTCAGAAAAATAGGAGAGTGGCAAATCGGTTATTTTGTCGTAAAGCTCATTTCTGATGTCTTTAAGAGTTCCATTACGTAAAAATGTAATGAAGTACATGGCGAGGTAATTGAATATATTTTTAAGTAAAAACAGACTAATTATAAGGACTATCATAAAAATTAATACATCATCGTTTCCTTCGTTTGCTTTTTGTGTCACAAAATAATTCAGGTAATCTTCGCCGTAGTCTTTTAACCCAGAGAATCCTTCCCAAATTGGTTTGCTGTCAATTCGTTTAGATTTACCGAATAGAACATTTAGCATCGGAAATAACGAAACCATAGCGAGAGTGCCAAACAGCGCATAAAATATATTAGATATTATATTTAAAACGGCATAGCCTTTATACGGCTTTGCAAAGCGTAGTATTTGTTTAAAGTAATTCATTAATTGAGGTTCATATCTTTAATTATAGCATCTATTTTAGCTTCAAGTTTATTTTCGGTTGCAATAAATTTTTCTTCTGAATCTAATGGCATATTTACGCTAATATAGAATTTAATTTTTGGTTCTGTTCCACTTGGTCGCAATGCTATTTTACTGCCATCTTCGGTATAGTAAATAAGCACGTTAGATTTTGGTATATTAATAACTTCATCCCCACTTGAAATCATATTTTTTGCAATCGATGTTTGGTAATCTTCCAGCATCACTACTTTAGAACCGTTAATTTTAATCAGTGGATTATCTCTAAAGTCAATCATCATTTGTTTAATTTCTTCAGCACCTTCAATACCTTTTTTGGTTACCGAAATTAAGCGTTCTTTGTAAAAACCGTGTTTAATATAAAGTTGAAAGAGTTCTTTATAAAATGAGCTTCCTTTAACTTTTGCTTGAGCAGCAATTTCA
>Ga0209554_1001121_pt1 | contig 21009 bp, 23 predicted proteins | sample MarorgKNORR_S2LV_5_FD_188221 | JGI IMG/M metagenome (GOLD analysis project Ga0209554, IMG submission 188221) | Marine microbial communities from the Southern Atlantic Ocean, analyzing organic carbon cycling - Bottom_A/KNORR_S2/LV (SPAdes) (version 2) | ecosystem: Environmental > Aquatic > Marine...
ATTATTTCAAGGGGTATAGGTGGAAGAGGATATAACCCACCTACAACTTCGAAACCAACTAGAATTTTAGGAATTTATGATTGGCCAAACTATCCAGAAATAAATTTTACAAAGGGTATAAAAATAAATATTTGTAAAACAAGAATCTCAACACAACCATGTCTATCTGAAATTAAACACTTAAATAGATTAGAACAAATTATCGCCAGGTCAGAATGGCAGAGTAAAACTATTTCAGAATCTATCATGTTGGATTTAAACGCTAATGTAATTGGGGGCACAATGAGTAATATTTTTGGGGTAAAAAAAAATATTTTCTATACTCCTATCATAAAATTTTCTGGTATTGAAGGTATAATGCGTAGAATAATTTTAAAATTATTAAAAAAAAATAAAGAAAAATACATAATAAAAAAAATAACATTAAAAGAATTTTTAAAATTTGATGAAATATTTATGAGTAACTCTATTTTTGGAATTTGGCCTGTTATAAAAATATCTAAGAAAAAATTTCTTTTTGGAAAAAAAACTAAAAAAATTATTAGTCTTTTATCAAATAGAATGGCCTAGTTTTTTTTAAAGATACCTTTTATCAAAAAAAGGCCGGATAATATTATTATTATTGGTGCTAGCCAAAGAAAATAAGTTTTAGTGTTAAAACGAGGTTTGAGTAAAATAAATTCTCCATATCTTTCTACTAAAAAATCTATTATTTCTTTTTCATTCTTACCTTCTTTTAACTTGTCTTTTATTAATACTCTTAAATCTCTAGCTAAAAGAGAGTCAGAATCATCAATGCTTTGGCTTTGGCATACAACACAGCGAATTTTTTTGTTAATTTCTCTTGCTTTTTTATCTAAATTCTCATCAGCAAATATATTTTGAGCAAATAAAGTTAAAATTATTAAAATTAAAATTTTTTTCATTTTTCAAGTAACTCTATTTTTGATAAAAGAATTTTTATTTGTTTTTCATCTATAACACCGTTTATTTTATGTTTTATAATTCCATTTTTATCAATTAAGAAACTTTCAGGTATTCCATTTACCCCCCAATTGATGCCAGTAATTCCTGTTTTATCAATTCCGATTTTAGAATAAGGATTTCCTAATTTTACTAACCATACTTTCAAGTTTTTAATGTTATCTTTATAATTGATCCCATAAATTTTTATTGGTTTTTGTTTTTTTAATTCAAATAAAAAATCATGTTCAACAATACATGGAACACACCAGCTTGCAAAAAAATTTACGAGAATAACTTCGTTTTTAAAATTATTATTATTTAATTTATCATCTTCTACTAAACCATCTAAATTAATTTCAGGAATTGGCTTATTTAAAAGAGGTGATTTTAATGTTTGTTCTTTTTTGTTTAATGCAAAAAAAAGACAAACAAAAATAAAAGCTGTAGTAATTATTAAGCCAATATATTTCATTTTCTTTTAAACATTCTATGTGAAAAACTTAAAATTCCACCTATAAATGCCATAATAGAACCTATCCAAATCCAAGGTGTTAAAGGACTATAATGAAATCTAAAAAGCCATGAATCATCAACTGGCTCGCTCATTGCTATATAAATATCTGATATACCTCTTGAATAAATAGCTGCTTCTGTAGTAGCAAATTCTTGTACAGGATAAAATCTTTTTTGAGGTTTTAATGTTTTTATAAATTTATTTTTTTTGTATAAATTAAACTCTGCCTCATGACCTATATAATTTTTTCCTCTGATTTTTTTTATTTTATCAAAATTTAGAGAATAATTATTTAATAAAACTTTCTCACCAATTTTTAAAGTTTTAATTTTTTCAACTTTCCACAGAGTAGACCCTGTTATACCAGCTATAAAAATAGCAACTCCAAGATGTGCTACTGTCATACCTAAATACGTTTTATTTAAATCTTTTAATTTTTTTAAATAATTTGTTTTTTCAAAAAAATTAAATAATGTTCCAAAAAAAAGCCATGCTGCTAAGAAAATTCCAACAAGAGCGATAATTGGTCCTTGAAAATTTATATAAAAAAAAATGAATGTTACTAATAAACTTAAAAAAAGAACGGTTTTTAATCTTGATAGTAATCCAAATAAATCATCTTTTTTCCAATTTATCATGGGAGCAAAAGACATTACAAGTACTGCTGGTATCATAATTAATGTTGCAGTTAGGTTAAAATAAGGAGGTCCAACAGAAATTTGATCGCCAGTAAAAATTTCTAGGAATATTGGATAAATTGTCCCTATAAAAATTGTTAAAAGCAATGCAATCATTAATAAATTATTAAATACTATTGCCCCTTCTTTAGAAATTGGTGAAATTAATTTTTCTTCTTTAATGGACCCCGCTTTTTTTGCTAGCAAAATAAAAGAGCTGAAAATAAAAAAAGCACATATCATTAATATAAAAACTCCTCTTGTTGGATCACTAGCAAAGGCATGAACAGAAGTGATAATTCCAGATCTGACTAAAAATGTTCCTATAAGACTGAAACTAAAACTTAAAAATGCTAGAAAAATTGTCCATTTCTTTAGAGCGTTTCTTTTTTCTAAAACTAAAGTCGAATGAAGTAAAGCAGTAGCACAAAGCCAGGGCATTAAGGATGCATTTTCTACTGGATCCCAAAACCAAAATCCTCCCCATCCTAATTCGTAATAAGCCCACCAACTTCCTAAAGAAATTCCTAATGTTAAAAATGACCAAGATAATAACACCCAAGGTTTAATTAGTTTTGCCCAAGAAGCATCAAAATTACCTTTATAAAATCTTGCAATAGTAAAAGAAAAAACAATTGAAAGCCCAACATAGCCAATATATAAATTTGGCGGGTGGAACGCTAAACCAGGATCTTGTAATAAAGGATTTAAACCTTGACCATTTATGGGAACAGGTGAAATTACAATAAAAGGATTGGAACTAAGCAAAATAAATAATAGAAAAATAAAAGTAATTAATGATTGGAATGATAGAGTTAAAGTTTTATAAGGCAGGTCTAATCTTTTGTCATACTTTGAAATTAAAAAACCAAAGAAAACTAAAACTAATACCCAAAGCAACATTGACCCTTCATGATTTCCCCAAACACCTGTAATTTTATATAAAAGAGGTTTTGCAGTATGTGAATTTTGATAAACATTTAATATAGAAAAATCAGAAACGACATAAGCATACATCAAACTAAAAAAGGCAGTTAAAACAAAAAAAAATTGAAGAGATATGGTTCTGTCTGGATTAAGTACTCTAACTTTATTAATATTTCTAATATTTAAAAATTGATAAAAACTTAGCAGAGCTGCACAAATTAAAGATATATTTCCAATTATTGCTACCATGGGAATTTATTTTAATTATATAATTTTTTTTTTATTTCAGGAGGCATATAATTTTCATCATGCTTAGCAAGCACTTCACTTGCTTCAAATATATTATTTTTTAAGTATCCTTGAACAATCACACCTTGTCCTTCTCTAAACAAGTCTGGCAAAATTCCTTCATAACTTACTTCCATAGTTTTTTTTAAATCTGTGATAGTAAAATTAATTTTAATATCATTTCTTATGATACTGTTTTCTTCTACCAAACCACCAAGTCTCACTTTCTCATTTTGTTTTAAATTTTTTTGTAAAATTTCAGAAGGTGTATAAAAAAATAAAATATTATCTTGTAATACAATTAAAATTGCACCTACAACAAAACAAAAAAAACTAAAAGTTGCAAATATTATGTAAAAACGTTTTCTTTTTGGAGTCATTACATTCCTTAATTATTTTTTCTGTTTTTTGAAATTTTATTAAAAACTTTTTCTCTTTTTTTTAAGGATGTAAAAGAAATAACAAATAATAAAATCATTATGGCTAATGCAAAGGAACTTGCTGAAATTATATAAAATAAATTATTTATCATTTTGTAAAACTTAAATTGTTAATTTTTTCATTTGTTATTTCAGATCGCATTCTAATTATCAAAACTACTAAAAAATAAAAAAAGAAACCTAAGGCAGTAATTAATAATGGAGTTAACATTGAAGAGTGTATAGTTGGTCCTGATAGTTTAATTACGCTTGCTGGTTGATGTAATGTATTCCACCAATCAACTGAAAACTTTATAATTGGTATATTTATAAAACCCAATATTGCCAAAAGCGCTGCGGCTTGCCCTGATTTTGTTATATTTTCGGAAAAGTTAAAAATAGTCATATGTCCAAGATATAAAAAAAACAAAACTAGCATTGATGTAATTCTCGCATCCCAGACCCACCATGTACCCCATGTAGGTTTACCCCATATTGATCCAGTTACAATAGCAATTAAGGTAAAACTTGCTCCTATAAGTGATGCTGATTTACAAAAAATATTTGCTAGTAAATGCTTATTAATCAAATATATACAACTTGCTACTGCAATAGATGAGTAAATCATTAAAGCCATCCATGCTGAAGGAACATGAACATACATTATTCTTACTAAATTTCCTTGTTGATAATCTTCTGGTGAATTAAAAAAACCTTGATACAAACCGTAAAATAAGAAAACAATTGTTAGGAATACTAAATAAATAAAAGTTTTTTCACAAAGATATAAAAACTTTGCAGGATTTGCATATTTAAATATTTTAAAATTAGTCATAATAAAAAATTAGATTTTACTCAAATAAACTAGTTTCTTTTTTTATACAATCAAAAGCATATTCTGCACTTATACTTTTCATACCTTTTTCTTCAGGAATTTTATCTGCTCCTACAATATTTTTAACTTCTCCACTAGGTGGAATTACAGCTTTATAAGTTGGAAGGTGTTTCAAAGGTGGGGAGGCACCCATTATTGCATAAGAAGGAGTACCCATTAACGCTGATAAATTATATGCTCCTGAATCTAAACCAATAAAAAGAGAACTGTTATAAATAATAGCTGCATTTTTATGTAAAGGTACACATGAAGTAATAATTTTTTTTGATTTTTTTAAATTATAAGTAATTTTATTTATAAATTCTTTTTCTTGTGGGGCACCAATTATAAAAATTGTTCCTTTAAAAGATTCTGATATTAAATTTATTAGTTTTGAAAATCTTTCATTTGGCCATTTTTTAAAATCTGCTTTATTTGTTGATGAAATAACAATCCATGGTTTTGATTTTTTTTTGTATTTTTTTTTTATTTTTAGTAATGATTTTTTTTCAATAAAAAAATTTGGTTTTATTTTGTTTTTTTTTATTTCATGTGAATCTAAAAATATTCTTGCTTTTTCAAACGGTCTTTCAATTTTAGAACTTTTAGGCATAATATTTTTTTTTGATAAAAAAAATTTTTGTAATCCATATTCATATCCCAATCTTTCTTTAACCCCAGCTAACAAACCAGCTAATGCGTATTTTAAACTTTCATGAAATATCCATATTTTTTTTATATTATTTTCTTTTAGAGATTTTGAAATTTTGAAAAAACTAAATAGATTTGTGAAAATACCTCTAGAATCATCTAAATTTATTATTTTTTCTATAAAAGGATCTGCACTTAATAATTCTTGAGCATTAGTTGTTTTTTTTGAAAATAAAATAATTTTTTTTTCTTTAGTTTGTCTTGCTACTGCATGAATATATGGCAGATGCCAAATAAGATCTCCCATACCATTATAAGAATGAATTATAGCTGTTTTCATTATCTATATTTTATCCTAAGAGCTAATCCTCCTATCCATGGAGATATTGCAACGACAATTAATAAATATCCGATTAATATTTTAAATTCTTGACTAATTTGATTAAAAATAATTTCAGAATTTGATGCTTCTATACCAAAAATTAATACCGGAATATAAAGTGGCAGCGTTATTAAAGATATAATCGAGGTTCCTTTATTAAAACCAAGTACTAAAGCTGATGTGACCGCTCCTATCATGCATAAAATTGGAGTTCCAATTAAGAGAGATATAACAATATTTATTATTTTTTCTGCCTGAAGATCAAAAAGTAATATTAATAAAGGAGTTAAAATAATAATAGGTAGACATGTAATGATCCAAACAGATAATGATTTGGATAAAAAAATTGTCTCAAGTGGTATGCCAGATATGTAAATTTGATCTAACGTCCCATCTTCATAATCATTTTCAAAAAGTTTTTCTATGGAAAAAATTATAGTTAATAATGTTAAAAACCAAATAATTCCAATTAAAAATCTTTTAAGAATGTCCTTATCACCTTGAAATATAAGAGGTAAAATTAATATTGAAAATATAAAAAATAATATGGAAATTATACTTTCATTTTTCTTTCTTAATGAAATTTTGATATCTGTAATTATTAAATTAAAAAAATTCAACATATTTAAAATTAATTAACTGATAAATTAATATTTTTATTTTTGATTTTTATATCATCATGACTTGCAACTATTGCTAAACCATTTAATTGTAAATGTTGCTTTAAAATTTTAAAAAAATTTACAGTATTTATTTTATCTAGACCATTAGTAGGTTCATCTAAGAACCATATTTTACTATTTGATAATATTAATCTAGAAAGAGAAACCCTCCTTTTTTCTCCTGCTGATAAATTTTCAATCTTAATATCTAAAAGATTCTTTAAATTAAAAATTTTTATAGCTTTTTCAAAATTTTTAGTTGCTAGATTTCTTTTAATTTTAAGATAAAAATTTAAGTTTTCCCTAACTGTTAAAGCAGTTTTTATTGCATTTTCATGTCCAATATATTCAAAATACTTAAAATATTCGTCTTTTAATATATTTATATTTTTTTTGTTAATAATTATTGACCCAGATATAGGTTTTAATAATCCGCTTAGGATTTTTAATAAAGTTGTTTTACCTGAACCATTAGCACCTTTAATGACAAGAAGTTCCTTGTTATTAATCTTGAAATTAAGGTTTTTAAATAATAATTTGTTGCCTCTAATACAGGAAATGTTTTTTATTTCAAAAAAAGACATTAATTTTATTTAATTAAGTTTTATATTGTAATCAATAAAGAAATTCTATGAATTTAAATATTAAAAAAAGTTTTACATTAAATAATAAAATTTACTATTACTACAGCCTAAAAGAGTTTGAAAAAAAAACTAATTTTAAAATTCAAAATCTTCCATTTTCTATACGAATTCTTTTAGAAAATCTATTACGTAATCAAAATGAAAATAGTAATAATATTAATCAAATTGAAAATTTAATTAAAAATTCTACTTCTTCAGAAATTTTTTTTAAACCTAGCAGAATATTAATGCAGGACTTTACCGGCATACCCGCAATAGTAGATTTGGCAGCTATGAGGGATAAGGTTTTTAAAATGGGACAAAATATAAAAAAAGTTAACCCATTTATTCCTGTTGATCTTGTTGTAGATCATTCAATAAATGTTAATTTTTTTGGTAACAATAATGCTTTTAAAATGAATGTTAAGAAGGAATTTAAAGAAAATTCAGAAAGATATGATTTTTTAAAATGGAGCCAGTTATCCTTTCAAAATTTTAAAGTTATTCCACCAGGAAATGGTATATGTCATCAAGTTAATTTAGAATATTTAGCCCAAGTTGTAAGTAGAAAAAAAATTAGTAAAGGGATATTAGTTTATCCTGACACTGTAGTTGGAACAGATAGCCATACTACTATGGTTAATTCATTAGGTGTTCTTGGATGGGGAGTAGGCGGAATTGAAGCTGAAGCTGCTATGTTAAACCAACCGATGCCAATAACCGTTCCTGATGTTGTTGGCGTTAATTTAAAGAAAAAACTAAAAGAAGGTGTAACTGCTACAGATTTAGTACTTAGTTTAACCAATCTTTTAAGAAAAAAAAATGTAGTTGGAAAATTTGTAGAATTTTATGGTGAGGGCATTAAAAAATTATCTTTGCCTGATAGAGCCACTATATCAAATATGGCTCCAGAATATGGAGCAACTTGTGGTTTTTTTCCAGTTGATAATGTAACAATTAACTATTTGAAATTAACAGCAAGAAGCAATGAACATATTAATCTTGTGAAAAAATATTTAAAACTACAAAATTTATTTAATGAAAAAATTAATGAAAAAATAAAATTTAATAAAAAAATATATTTTGAATTAGATAAAATTGAGCCATCTGTTGCTGGACCAAAAAGGCCACAAGATTTAGTTAAACTATCGGAAATATCAAAAAATTTTAAAAAAAATTATAATTTAAAAGAAAAAAAAAAAGAACTTGGAAATGGGAGTATTGTAATTGCTGCAATAACTAGTTGTACAAATACATCCAATCCTACTTTGATGGTTGCTGCAGCATTAGTAGCAAAAAAAGCTTTTCAATTAGGTTTAAAGACTAAACCTTGGGTTAAAACTTCATTAGCACCTGGAAGCAAAGTAGTAACTGATTATTTAAAGAAAGCAAATTTACAAAAATATTTAGATAATTTAGGTTTTAATTTAGTTGGATATGGTTGCACTACCTGTATTGGCAACTCAGGACCTTTAGAAGATAAAATTGAAAAAAAAGTTATAAAAAAAAATCTTACAGTTTGTTCAATTTTATCTGGCAATAGAAATTTTGAAAATAGGATTAATTCTTTAGTTAATGCAAATTATTTAGCTTCCCCACCTTTAGTAATAGCTTTTGCAATTTTTGGAAATATTAATATAAATTTTTATAAAGAACCATTAGGAATAGATAAAAGAAATAAAAAAATTTTTTTAAAAGATATCTGGCCAAAGCAACAAGAAATTGATTTAGTGCTAAATAAAGTTTTGTCCCCAACAATTTTTAAAAAAAGATATTCTAGAATTTTTAAAGGAGAAAAGGACTGGAATAAAAAAAGTAAATTTAATAAATCTGATTTATATAATTGGTCACAAAAAAGTACCTATATAAAAAAACCACCTTTTTTTGAAAAAATAAATAATAAAACAAGGAAAATTAGTAATATCTTAAATGCTAGAGTTATGGCTTTACTAGGCGATTCTATTACGACAGATCATATTTCGCCAGCAGGAAGAATAAAATTAGATTCACTTACTTCAAAATATTTAAAAAAAAATAAAGTTAAAACTTATGATTTTAATACGTATGGTGCAAGAAGAGGCAATCATGAAGTTATGATAAGAGGTGTTTTTTCAAATATGAAAATACCTTCTGTTTACGAATTGTCAAAAAGGCATAAAAAAATGAAAGTCCCCTCAATAATTATTGCAGGAAAGGAATATGGAACAGGTTCTTCACGAGATTGGGCTGCCAAAGGAGTTAGTTTATTAGGTGTTAAAGCTGTAGTATTTAAAACAATTGAGAGAATTCATAGAACTAATCTTATTGGTATGGGTGTTTTACCTTTACAATTTCTAGGCAAAGATAATGCGAAAAGTCTTAAAATTACTGGTGCAGAAACTTTTGACTTTATTGATTTGGAGAGTGATTTAATACCCAATAAGATAATAAGATGTTTTATTACTTATAAAAATAAACAAAAAAAAATTATTAAACTTAAGATAAGAATTGATAGTAAAAAAGAGCTTGAATATTTAACAAATGGTGGCATTTTACCCTATGTTTTGAAACAGATTTGTAACGAAGAAAATAGCCAAAATTATGATAATTTGTGATATAATACTATATTTACCTTATGCCTTACGTTGTTAATCAAAAATGTATTAAATGTAAATATACAGACTGCGTCGAAGTTTGTCCTGTAGATTGCTTTTATGAAGGTGAAAATATGTTAATTATTCATCCTGATGAATGTATTGACTGCGGTGTTTGCGAGCCTGAATGTCCGGTTGATGCAATAACTCCAGATACAGATGATGAAGCAAAAGATTGGACTGAAATAAATAAAAAATTTTCTGAAACATGGCCAAATATTACCAAAAAAAAACAAACTTTTTCCAAAGAGGAACAAGATAAATGGGCTAAAGAGAAAAATAAGAAGGAATTTTTTACTGAAAATGGAGGTAAGGGAGATTAAATGGTAAAAAGAAAAAAAACTTCTAATTTAAAATTTAACAAAGGGGATTATGTAGTTTATCCCACTTATGGACCAGGAAAGATTTTAGCAATAAAAAAAGAAATTATAACTGGTAAGCGTATACAAGTTCTTATTATATCAATAAATAAAAGGGTAATCTTGAGAGTGCCTATTGAAAAAATTAAAGATCTTGGATTACGAAAACTTAGTACCACTAATAGATTAAAGGATGCAATGACTGTTCTTAAATCTAAAGCAAGAAAAAAGAAGAGAACTATGTGGAGTAGAAGAGCACAAGAGTATGAAGAAAAAATTTTATCTGGAAATTTAGTTTTAATAGCAGAAGTTTTAAAAGAATTATACAAAAAAGATTCTTTTGATGAAGCTTCATTTAGTGAAAAACAAATTTATGCATCAGCTTTAGACAGATTGTCTCGAGAATTAGCCGCTATGAAGAAATTGGATAAGGATACAGCAGCTAAGGAACTTGAAAATATTTTGAGGAGCGCAGCTTAAAAATTATGTTAAAAAAAATAACCCTAATATTTTATTTCTTTTATTTTTTATTCTTCAATGGATTAAGTTTAGCAGCTGAGCGAAATGATAACAATCTTCTCACATTTGGAGCAGGTATTTGGGATTTGAACGATAATCAAACAGCCGGTTTATTTAATGTTGAGTACAGATATGGAACAAGATACGGTCCATTTAAACCGATGATTGGAGGATTAATTAATACTGATCATGGTTTTTATATTTATGCTGGAATTAGAATGGACCTTTATTTAACTAATAAAATTGTTGTAACTCCAAGTTTTGCCCCAGGGTTTTATGAAAGAGGCGATGGAAAAGATCTTGGCCATGTAATTGAATTTAGATCTGGTTTGGATTTAGCTTATAGAAGAAAAAATGGTGCTAGAATTGGGGCAGAATTTCATCATTTATCAAATGCAAGTCTTGATGAAAATAATCCTGGCACAGAAACCTTTCTTCTTACATATTCAATATCACTTAATTAAATAATAATGAAGATAACTGTTATAGGAGCTGGATATGTTGGGCTCGTTCAATGTGTTTGTTTGGCAGATTTTGGATTTGATGTTACATGTATTGAAAAAGATTCTGATAAATTAAAAAAACTAAAATTTGGAAGAATACCTTTTTATGAACCTGGTCTTGAAGATCTTTTTAAAAAAAATTTAGAAAATAATAGATTAAATTTTACAAATAAATATTCAGGTAATATTTCAAGATCTGATGTAATTTTTATTTGTGTTGGAACACCACCAAAAAAAAACGGCCAAAGTAATTTAAATTTCATTGACCAAGCTACAAAAGAGATATCAAAAAAAATTAAAGGTTATACCGTTGTAGTTTCTAAATCTACAGTTCCCGTAGGAACATCAAGACGTATTGAAAAAATATTAAAAGAAAGGAAACCCGCTAGAATGTTTGATGTAGTTTCAAATCCTGAATTTTTAAGAGAAGGTTCAGCTTTAGAAGATTTTCTTAGACCAGATAAAATTGTAATTGGTTGTAGAACATCTAAAGCTGAAAAAATATTAAAAAAAATTTATAAACCTTTAAATCGACCTTATGTAATTACAAATAATGAGACTGCTGAAATAATAAAATATGCAAACAATTCTTTTCTAGCTACAAAAATCACTTTTATAAATGAAATAGCTGACCTATGCGAAAATATTGGAGCTAAGGTCGAAACTGTTGCCAAGGCATTAGGATTAGATGGTAGAATAGGCCCAAAATTTTTACACCCAGGACCTGGCTACGGAGGATCCTGTTTTCCAAAAGACGTTAAATCTTTAATTTATCAAGGTAATAAAAATTCTTCTGATTTAACAATCATTAAAGCTGTTGATAGAGCAAATGAATCAAGAATTAAATCTTTGTTTCAAAAAATTAAAAAAATTACAAAAAATAAATTTAATAATATTCAAATTGGACTTTTAGGTATTAGTTTTAAACCAAATACTGATGATGTAAGAGAAAGTCCGGGGCTAAAATTAGCTAAAGATTTATCCAGGACTAAGGCTAAAATCAAAATATATGATCCTAAAGGTATGGAAAATGCTAAAAAAGAATTACCTAAGTCTATAGAGTTTTGCAATGATGAATATGAAGTTGCTGAAAATTCAAATCTTTTAGTTATTGTAACCGAATGGAATCAGTTTAAAAATTTAGACCTTTTAAAAATTAGAAAATTAATGAAGATACCTGTAATTTTAGATTTGAGAAATATCTATTCAAAGGAAATTATAAAAGACGGTTTTAAATATTATTCAATAGGAAATAATTAAACTAAATATTTTTGGATTGTTTTAACAGTTTTATCTAATATAAAAGATTTAGAGTTGACATATTTTTTTGCATTTGTTCTGATATTTTTTACATAAACAATTTCTTTAATACAATCTTCAATTTTTGAATAGAATTCTGAAAAATTAGTTGCAAGTAAAAGACATTTACAATGTAACATTTCATTTTCTATTTCCTTAAAATTTGACATTTTTCCTGAAATAATTGCACATCCATTTCTAGCAGGCTCAATTGGATTTTGTCCACCTTTAGGAGGGTAAGATTTTCCTAAAAAAACTGTTTTTATATTTTTATACCATATTTCTAATTGTCCAATTGAATCATCAATTATTATTTCTGTATTCCGTGAAATTGATTTTGATTGAAATAGCTCTGTTAATGGGACATATGAGTTAATTTTTTTTTTAATTTTTGAAGTTCTTTTGATATTTCTAGGAACTATAATTGTTAACAAATCTTTTAAATTTAATTTTTTTTTTAATTTTAAATGGATTCTTGTTGCGAAGATTTCTTCTCCATGATGAGTTGAAGCAGCGAGCCAAACATGGCGATTACCTATTATTTTTTTAGCCTTTTTTTCTAATTCTTGATCATATTGTAATTCTTTATTAGAAAATTTTAGATTACCTATAAAATTTACATTTTTTGTACCAAGTTTTTTAAAATTTTCTTTATCTATTTTTGACATAGTCAAAATTAAAGAAAAGTTAGAAGTTATTTCCTTGAAAAAAAATTTAAAAAAACTCCAATTTCTAAAAGATTTGTCAGACATTCTTCCATTAAGTAATATTATTTTTATCCCATATTTTTTTGTTTCATTTAAAATTATTGGCCAAAATTCAGATTCCATCCATATAACAAGTGAGGGTTTCCAGTAATTAAGAAATTTTTTAATAATCAAAGGATTATCTTGAGGAGTAAATTGATGGAAGATATTTTTATTTGTAATTTTTTGTGCAAGCAAAGCTGATGTTTTAGTATTTGTAGTAAGTAATATTTTTATTTTAGGTTTAATTTTTCTGATTTTTTTTATTAAAGAAACTGTTGCAAGGTACTCTCCTATGCTAGATGCATTAATCCAAATTAAATTACCTTTCGGTCTTTTTACTGATGAGAAAGCAAATCTTTCTTTAATTCTAGTGTTTATTTCTTTGTTTTGAAAAATCCTAAAAAAAACAATAACAATTACTATAGGTAGAAAAATTACTGATAAAATTTTATATATAAGAAGTAAAAACTTGCTCATTTATCTTATTCATTCATAACAAATAATTATTATGTTTTACAACATAAATTACTATATTAACATTTCTAAATATTAAATAATGAGAAACAATTTAAATATTTCTATTTTTGGTTTGGGGTACGTTGGTCTTCCTTTAGCTATAAAATTGTCAAATTATTTTAATGTTTTAGGATTTGATAATAATAAACAAAGAATAAAAGAATTAAAAAGTTTTTTAGATAAAAATAATGAAGTTAGCTCTAAGCAATTAAAAAAATCAAAGTTACAATACTCTACTAATATAAAAGATTTAAAAAATTCAAATATTTTTATTGTAACTGTTCCAACACCAGTAACTAAATCTAACCAACCAGATCTAAAACCTTTATTGATAGCCTGTAAAGATATTGGAAAAATTATATCAAAAGGATCTGTAGTGGTTTTTGAAAGTACGGTGTATCCAGGTGTTACTGAGGAAATTTGTGGACCACAAATAAAAAAATATTCTAATTTAATTTCTGGAAAAGATTTTTATTTAGGATATTCTCCTGAAAGAATGAATCCGGGTGATAAAGTTCACACGGTTGATAAAATAACGAAAGTTGTTTCAGGCGATTGTAATAAAACAGTATCAATTTTAAAAAAAATCTATGGAAAAATTAATTCTGGTAAAATTTTTGTAGCTAAAAATATCAAGACTGCTGAAGCGGCAAAAGTTATTGAAAATACTCAAAGGGATATAAATGTTGCCTTTATAAATGAAATCACAAAGCTTTTTAAAAAAATTAATATAAATATTTATGATGTGTTGAAAACAGCTGGAACAAAATGGAATTTTTTAAATTTCAAGCCTGGTTTTGTTGGCGGTCATTGCATAGGTGTTGATCCTTATTATTTAGCTTATTTAGCAAAAAAGAAAAAAGTTGAACCAAATTTAATTCTTTCTGGAAGAAAAGTTAACAATGATTTTCCTATATTTTTAGCTCAATACATAAACAATGTTATCAGTAAAAAAAATAAAATTTTAGTTTTAGGTATAACATTTAAAGAAAATGTAAGTGATTTGAGAAATACAAAAGTTATAGATTTGATAAGATCATTAAAAAAGAAAGGTCATACAGTTGATGTAAATGATCCATATGCATATGAAAATGAAGCAAAAAAAATGGACTTAAATCTTACATCACTATCTAAAAAAGATAAGTATGACACAATTATTTTGGCAGTAGCCCATGATAGTTATAAAAAATTAAATTATTCTTTTTTTAATAAAAAACTGAATAAAAATGGAAAAATTTTCGATTTAAAAGCAATTTTGAAAAATAAGAAATTTCCGAAAGGAATAGAGTATATAATTCTTTAAAAAGTTATTTTTAAATTTTTAAGGGATGAGAGTATTTTTACTGCAAAAAAATTTTTAGGTAATAGATTTATTTTCTCTTTTTCTTCTTTTCCATATCCTGTCAGAACAAGAAAACCTTTTTTTAGGCCTTTAGAATTTGCAGCAATTAAATCATTTATTTTATCGCCAACCATCCAAGAATTTTGTAAATCAATTTTAAATAATTTTTTTGCTAGTAAAAACATACCCCCATTAGGTTTTCTACATGGATGATTTTTATGTTTATAGTTTCCTTTTGCTAATGGATGGTGTGGGCATGCAACCACACCATCAATTCGTATTTTTTTTTTTTGTAGTTGATTCATAATTTTTTTTTGAATTTTTATAAAATCACTCCAAGTATGTATACCTAAGCCTATGCCACCTTGATTGGTAATTAATATTACAGGAATTTTTTTCTTGTTACATTTCTTGATAATTTTATCACTGCCCATAACTAATTTCATGTCTTTAACTTTCATGGTATAATCTTTCCAATCAACTAAGACTCCATCTCGGTCTAAAAATAAACATGGTGAATCTTCAAAATTCTTTTTTGAAAGTTTTTCTACCCATATATTTTGTTTGTTAATTTGTTTATATTTCATAATAATTGACTTTAATATTTATATTTTATTTTGTGAAAAAAAAACTAATTAAAATTTTTCTTTTCCTTATCTTTTTCTTTTTTTCGAATAATGTTTTTTCCTTTAATTACAAACCAATCCACGAATTTGAAATTTTTCGAAATAATAAAAAAGTAGGTTTTTACAAACTATCCTTCCAAAATATAGGAGATAAAATTGTTGTAAATACACAAATTGAGATGATTGTTAAATTAGGAATAATACCAATTTTCAAATATTTTCATGAAAGCAAAGAAATTTGGATCAATAATCAATTTATTGAAGCAAAAACTACTACAAAAAAAAACGGTAGAAAGTTTAAATTTACAGCAAAAAGAAAAGGTTCAAAAATAGAAATCAAATCTAGAGGAAAGGTTTTCTTAGTTGATGGTAATAGTTTAATTACTTCCTATTGGCACCAAAATTGGTTTAAAAAGAAAGTATTAATTGATAGTCAACATGGAAAAAAGAGATTGATAAATGTTGAAAAAAAGGATTTTGAAAAAATTAAAACCTCAAATAATACTATTTTTGCGCAAAGATACAAAGTTATAGGAACACAGAACAAGCCTAATGGAAAAAAAATAGATTATGATATTTGGTATGATGATAAAGGTAGATGGGTTAAAATTAATTTTTTTCTTAAAAAATCATCAATTGAGTATTTTCTTGTAACTAAATATTAATTTTTTATAATTAATTCAATGATTAATAAATTAAAAATTTATATTATAATCTTTTCATTTTTCACCATAATGGATAATGCTTTTGCCTTTGATAAAAAAGGCAATGCATCTTTTATTACTGAAATAAAAACGGGTGTTGTAGCACATGACACAGGTATTTTTGGAAGACAAAAAGAAAAAGGATTAGATTCGACATTTGAATTTCTCTTTAGAGAAATAAATTATAATTTACTTTGGTTAGGTAAGCCGAGACCTCATATTGGTGCAACAATTAATATGGGAGGAGATACTAGCCAAGCTTACGCAGGAGTTACTTGGGATTATAAATTACCAAAAAGAATTTTTTTTAACTTTAGCTGGGGACTAGCTTATCATAATGGCGACAAGATTCATTCTGCCAGTAATGTTCAAACAGATAAAAAAGAATTAGGATCAAGTATACTATTTCGTGAAGCTGCAGAAATAGGTTGGAATTTTTATGGTAAAGATTCTATTTCGTTAAGGTTTGATCATATATCAAATGCAAATCTTTGGGGTGAAGGTACAAACGAGGGTCTAGATACTTTCGGTATTGTTTATAGTTATCGTTTCTAAAAAAATCATTTAATTGAATATTTTTTGATTAAGTTTTGCTGTAATATTGTAAAAATTATAGTTAATGGTAAAAAACCAAATACCTTAAAAGATACCCAGAAATCTGTTGAAAAATTTCTCCAAATAATTTCATTTAAAATAGCCATTACTACAAAAAAAATTCCCCACCTTATAGTTAGTGTATTCCAGCCAACATCATTTAGTTTGATTAAACTTGATAGATAAATTTTCAAAAAATTTTTTTTTAATGCCAAACCTAAAAAAAGAAAGGTTGAAAATAAAATATACACAATTGTTGGTTTTAATTTTATAAAAGTGGGATCTTTAAAAAAAATAGTAAGGCCGCCAAAAATTAGGACTAAGAAAGAAGTTATTAAAAGAGGAGTAGAAACTTTTTTATAATACAAATAGCTTGCAACTAGAGCAATTATTGTTGTTACAACAAAGACTTTTGTGGCAAGAATTATTCCGTATTTTGCATTTGCTACGAAAAATAATATTAAAGGAATAATTTCTATGACTGATTTTATTAATGAGCCTTTTTGTTCCATTTTTTATTTTTCTAAACCCATAAGACTTTTAGCAAATTCTTGTGCTTCGAAAGATTGTAAATCTTCTATTTTTTCACCAACTCCAACCGCATGAACTGGTATGCTAAATTTTTCAGCAAGGGATAATAATATACCTCCTTTAGCACTCCCATCTAATTTTGTAACTATTAGTCCGGAAATTTCTGCCATTTCTTTAAAAATTTCAACTTGACTCACTGCATTTTGTCCCGTTGTTGCATCAAGTGTCAACAAACAATGATGAGGACTTTCTGGATCAAGTTTTCTTATTACTCTAATAATCTTTGCTAATTCTTCCATTAACTCTGTTCTATTTTGGACTCTTCCAGCAGTATCTATAAATAGAACATCTATTTTTTTAGATTTAGCTTTTTCTAATGCTTCATATGCAAGACCAGCAGAATCACAACCTTGACTACTTTTTACAAATTCAGCATTTGACCTTTCAGCCCAAATTTGTAATTGTTCCACTGCTGCAGCACGAAATGTATCACAAGCAGCTATCATTATTTTTTTTCCTTCACTTGAGTATTGGTGCGCTAGTTTACCAATTGTTGTTGTTTTTCCTGTGCCATTTACTCCAACTACTAAGACTACACTAGGAGTTTTTGAATTATTAAGTATTAATGGTTTTGCTACATCTACTAATGTTTCTTCTATTTTTTTTGCTAAAAATGTTTTTACTTCTTCAGGTTTAATATTTTTATCAAATTTTTCATTTGCTAATTCAGCTGTTAGTTTTTCTGCAGCTGATGGTCCTAAATCAGCCATTATTAATAATTCTTCTAGATCATTTAAAGTTTGAATATCTAATTTTTTATTAACAAATATTTTTTTTACACCTTGAGATATCTTTTCAGATGATTTAAATAAACCAGTTTTTAATTTTTGGAACCAATTTTTCTTTTTTTTTGGATCTTTCTCAATTTTTAGTTCTTCTTTTTTTTTAGCATCAGACTCCTTTACTATCTCAATTGTTTTAATATAGGATTTAATTTCTTGCTCTTCTTTATGAATCTCCGACTTTATTTTTTCAACTTTTGGAGTTTCTTTTTTAGCAATTTCTTTTATTTTTATTTTTTTCTCTTCCCTTATTTTTTCAACAGATTCAAGGTCTTTTTTTGGTATTTTTTTTTTTATCTTACTAAGAAGACTATCTTTTATTCTATTTAACCAGCCCATTACATTACCTGGGAAATTAATTTCCCATCAACGATATTTTTTCCTTTAACTGTAATAATTTCTCCAACTCTATGCTTTGTTACAGTTTTTATTGGGATAAAATTTTCAGAATGTCCTTCTCTTTCACTTTCAAAAAGAATTTTATGTTTTTTATTAACTTGTTTTTTTAAAAAAGTTTGTAATATTTTATTAGCTTCAGTTCTTAAAATCCCTGCTCTTTCTTTTACAATTTTATTTGAAAGTTGAGGCATTCTAGAAGCTGGTGTGTTTGGTCTATTTGAATATGGAAAAATATGAAGATAAGTTAAATCACACTCAGTCAATATTTTTTTACTATTTAAAAACATACGATCAGTTTCTGTTGGAAAACCAGCAATGATATCTGCTCCAAAAACTATATTACTTCTAAATTTTTTTAAATTATTACATAAATTTATTACATCTTCACGCAAGTGTCTTCTTTTCATACGTTTAAGAATAATATTATCCCCAGATTGTATACTTAAATGTAGATGAGGCATGAGTCTTTCTTCATATCTAATTATATCAATTAGATATTTATCAATCTCTATTGCATCTAGAGATGACAATCTCAATCTATCTAAATTTTTTATTTTTTTTAATATTTCTTTAACAAGGTTCCCTAATTTAGGCTTTCCATAAAGATCATTACCATATGAAGTTAAATCTACACCAGTTAAAACTATTTCTTTAAACCCTTTTTCAAGGAGTATTTTTATTTGTTTACAAATTTTTGTTATTGGTACACTTCTGCTATTGCCTCTTGCAAATGGTATAATGCAAAAAGTACATCTATGGTCACATCCAGTTTGAATTTGGATAAAAGCTCTTGCTTTTTTATCAAATCCTTTAATAAAATGATTCGCAGTTTCCTTAACTGACATAATATCATTAACAGCCATTCCAGTAGAATTGCTGTTTAGTAAATTTAGATATTTTTCAAAATTAAATTTTTCTTCGTTTCCTAATATTAAATCAACTTCATTCATTTTTTTATAAATCAAGGGATTAATTTGTGCAGAACAACCAGTTACAATAATTTTTGCTTTAGGATTTTCTCTTTTTATTTTTCTAATTTTTTTTCTGGCTTGTTTTTCAGCTTCTTTAGTAACAGCACATGTATTTATAAAAAAAACATTATGCAATTTTTGCAAGTTTGCTTTTTCTCTTATAATTTGTGAGTCAAAACTATTAAGCCTACATCCAAAAGTTATAACATTTTGATTTTTCATAATGTTTAAAAAAAATTATTTAAAACTCCTTTTTTTATAGTTTTTATTGGTCCTGTCATAACAATATGTCCATTTTTCTTATACTCAATTTTTAATTCGCCACCTTCCATTTGAACATAACAAGTTTTTTTATTTATTAATTTATTTTTTATTGCAGCTACAGTTGTAGCTGATGCACCTGTCCCACATGCTTTTGTAATACCAGCTCCTCTTTCCCAAACTCTTAAAGCAATTTTATTATTATTTAGAATTTTAGCAAAATTAACATTAATTCTTTCTGGAAATAAAGAAAGTTTTTCAATTTTTGGACCTACTTTTTTTAAATTTATTTTTTTTAAATTTTTTACAAAAAAAACAATATGAGGATTACCAACATTAACTACAAAAGGGTTTGAAAAACTATCTATTTTAAAATCTATTTTATTAATATCTGTTTTTCTTTTTAGTGGTATTTGCTTCCATCTAAAATACGCTTTACCAATATCCACTGAGACTTGATTATTTTTGGTTAAAGATGCATTTAATAAAGCTGTTTCTGTTTGAAATATAATTTTTTTTTTTTTAAATTCTTTCATTAACAAGAAGGCCGCACATCTCGCAGCATTTCCACATGCTTTTGTTTTACTTCCATCAGAATTATAAAATTTAACAAATGCCAAAGCGTTTTTGTTCTTTGGTTTTTCTAATATTACAACTTGGTCACAGCCCAAGCCTTTTTTTCTATCTGAAATTTTTTTTATTTTATTGCTATTCAATGAAATTTTTTTTTCTCTTCCATCAATGATTATAAAATCATTTTTCAATCCGTGCATTTTTGTGTAATTAATAGCCATTTTTTTTATTTATGAATTTTTTTTTTATTTAACATATATAATCTATAATTAGGGAAAAAAAATATGTTTAAAGACTTATCTGAAAGATTAACAGGGATTTTCGACAAATTAAAGTCAAGAGGATTACTAACGGAAAGTGATGTCGATCTTGTTTTAAGAGAAGTCAGAGTAGCTTTTTTAGAAGCTGATGTGTCTTTAGAAGTCGTAAAAGAATTTCTAGAAAAAGCAAAAAAAAAGGCAGTGGGATCAAAAATAGTAAAAAGTATATCCCCAAGTCAGATGGTTATAAAAATTGTTAACGATACTCTTAAAGAAATACTTGGTGATAAAGTAGAACCAATAAATTTAAAAGCTACACCACCAGTTATATTATTAATGGTCGGT
>Ga0209554_1001122_pt1 | contig 20999 bp, 12 predicted proteins | sample MarorgKNORR_S2LV_5_FD_188221 | JGI IMG/M metagenome (GOLD analysis project Ga0209554, IMG submission 188221) | Marine microbial communities from the Southern Atlantic Ocean, analyzing organic carbon cycling - Bottom_A/KNORR_S2/LV (SPAdes) (version 2) | ecosystem: Environmental > Aquatic > Marine...
GTTTCTCGACATCGGGAGTGAGGGCCGCGAAGAAGAGCCCCATGACCCCTCCGAGGCTCACCCCGTAGTAGGCGAGAGGTTCGTCTGCCTGGGGGAAACGTCCGGAGGTGGGATCCCCCGGAATTCGCTGGAAGGCCGCCAGTTCGTTGAAGCGTGCGGTCTTCAGCACGTGGGCCAGGCTCAGGGTGTCGATCATGCCCTGCTGCAGGCGCGCGACGAACCACGGGTAGTGGTTGAACTGCTGATCGCTGAGCCCGATGATGTTTACGGCGACCCAGAGCAGGTCGACGTTCGCGAGCCCGCGAAAGCTCGTCGCCGCGGTGATGAAGTCGAGGCCCTCGATGCCGAGTGCCCTTGTCGTGGGTCCGAGTTCGGCGAGGGCGTCGACCATGCCGGGGCCGTTGCCGAAGAGCCCGTGGCCGACGATCAGGCTGCGCGGTGCTGTGTCGCCGAACATCATGCCGCAGGGAATCGCGAGGTCGAAGGGCATGGCGTGGGTGCCCACCATGCGTGGTGCCCCGTCCTCGTCCCGGGCGAGGTCCTGGCCATTGGCGTAGTGCGGGAAGATCTGGACCTCGTCGCCCGCCAGGAAGAACGGGCTCGCAAAGGTGCCGCGCAGGCGCCAACCGATGGCCTCGCCGGTGGTTGCGCAATCGGGGTTGCGGTTGTCCGGGTCGGTGATGAAGTTCCAGTCGAAGGTCGGTGCGAAGGGGTTGGCGTCGAGCCAGTCGAGGGTGGTGTCGCGCATGGCGAGCATGTCGCCCGTCAACTGCTCGTCGCTCCGCACCACGAATTCGAAAGCCAGAATCAGATCCTCGCGTTCGACCCCAAATCCCTCGAGGGCTCCGAGCAGGCTGTCGATCTGGGGGCGCTGCGCCTCGAGTGCGGCAACGCTCGTGGGCAGGCCGTCGCGCAGGGCGCGAAAGGCGGGTTCCGGCACTACGGGATCCCCCGCCGTATCGATCAGCCCGCGCACCGCCACGCCGTAGTGGTTCCCCGGAACCAGGCTCCGATCTGGGCGCAGGAAGAGGATTCGTCGGCTGGCATCGTCGGTTCTCGAGTCGAGTTCGACGAAATGCGCCACGCGCTCGCCGGTGTCGAGGTCGACCAGCACCGTGGGGCTTTGGGCGCCCAGCGAAGTCTCGTCCATGGTACGGACTCCCTCGTAGGGCGCCGTCTGCGATTGCCCGCAGCAGCGCGCCTCCAGCAGCACGGAAGCGCCCGAGGCAGCGAGGTCGAGCTCCGCTTCGAAGTGCATCAGGATCTGGACGGTGGGGCTCACGCCGTCGAAACCGTCGTAGGGATCGCTCCACAGCGGATCGCCGTTCATCGTGAGCGGGATGGGGTTCTGCAGGTTCATCCGGTAGCCGGTGAGCGTCTCCCCGGGAGTCGCCTCGAAGAGGGCCATCGAAGGAAAGGGCAGCATGCAGTGCGCTCGGGCGTGCAGGTTGCAGCCCTCGGCCAGCGGGAAGTCCGCGGTCTCGAAATCGCGTTCGTCCGAGATGAGTTCGTCGCCGGCCTCGACTGCCCCTGCCACCGCGACGTTGGCAGTCGCGACCGTGCTGGCGTCGCCCACACAGGCGTCGCGGAAGCGCGAAGCACTGCGCGTGAAGCTCGATTCGAGTCGTGCGCTGCAGCGCGCGCGCAGCGCCGAGGCGTCGCGTCCCAGGCCCTCGCGGCTGACGGCACTGGCCTCGCAGCGATAATGACGGGCAATCGCCCGGGCCCGATCGACGGTGCAGCGTTCCGCGCCCGCGGGTAGGGTAAGCCAGGCACCGATGATCTGCGCCAACTGCCCGTCGACCAACGAAGTGCTCTTCAAGGCCTGGGCGGTGGCGTCGTCCATGGCGTCGCAGGTGCCGTAGCGGGAGTCCGCCGCGGCATAGGCGCTCTCGATGCGCGCGTCGCAGGAATCGGTCGAGGACGCCTCGCCGCTGCGCCAGGCGCGCACCGCCGCGCGAAAGCGGCAGGCCACGTCGCGGGACGCGGCGCGCTGCTTTCTCCGTACGCAGCGCTCGCCCGAGACGCCGACTTCCGCGGCCACCGAGGCGCTGATCGCGTGGGCTCCCTCGGCGAGGGAGGAGAGTTCCCCGCGAAGGAGCACCCCCGCCCCAACATCGTCCCCGTCGACGGAGAGCGAAATGACCTCACCGTCGAGCTCGACACGGAGCGTGACGTCTCGCACGTCGCCCTCGACGCGAATCGAGACGGAAACGGCGGTGTTCGAAGCGAGTTCGCCCTCGACCGGGGACTCGATGTTGATCGAAGCCGGCTCGGGGTTCGGCGTGCGGAGAGTCGCCGCTGCCGCCCCGTCGACCCCGAAGGCACCGACGAAACACACAAAACCGATCGATCCGATTCCACGCCACTGCCGCATCGGGTGCATTCCTCTTCTTCTACCGGTCGGCTTCGACACCGCGGAGGCTACCGCGGGTTCCCCTGGGAAGCTGCGATGCTTCAGGCGAAGTTGCGTTCGCTTCCGTCGAGGTAACGCAGCGCGATCGCGGCGTGCAGGGCCGCTCCCGGCGGCATGCCCGATTCGTTCAGCACCATGCGATTCGAATGGCAGGGAGCGCCAGGCCCCTCGTCCGGGCGGACCCCCAGGATCACCATGCAGCCGGGGACCCGTTGCAGCACGTAGGACCAATCTTCCGCTCCCATCGAAGGGCTCGGCTGGATCGCCGCACGCTCGCGGCCCAGAAGTTCGCGGGCGGTCTCGACGGCGAAGTCGGTGAAAGCCTCGTGGTTCACCGTGACCGGGTAGCCCCGGCGGATATCGATGTCGATCTCCAATTCGTGGGCCACCGCGATGCCTCGGGCCACGCGGTCGACGCCCTCGAGGGCCAGGCTTCGCGACGCCTCGGAGACCGCGCGCACCGTCCCCGAGATCGATGCGGTTTCCGGAATCACGTTGTCGGTGGTGCCCGCGTGCAGGCTGCCCACGGTGATCACCACCGGATCGAAGGCCGGCACGCGCCGGGTCACGAAGACCTGGAGCGCCTGCACGATCTCGCAGGCCGCGGGGATGGGGTCCCGGGCGGCATACGGCATCGAGGCGTGGCCGCCGCGGCCGCGCACGACCAGGTCGAATTCGTCCGCCGACGCGAAGAAGGCGCCGGACTTCGTGGCCACCATGCCCACGGGCAGCATCGGGAAGATGTGGATCGCGAAAGCGGCGTCGGCGCCCTCGAGGAGGCCCTCCTCGAGCATCACCCGGGCGCCGAAGAAACCCTCCTCTCCCGGCTGGAACATGAATTTCACCCGGCCGTGGAGCGCGCTACGCCGTGCATCGAGAAGCTCGACCGCAGCGGCGAGCATGGCGGTGTGGGCATCGTGACCGCAGGCGTGCATCGCGCCCTCGATTTCAGAACGAAAATCGACATCGGAATCTTCGGGCATCGGCAGCGCGTCCATGTCCCCGCGCAAGATGAGCGTGGGGCCCGGCTTCTCGCCTTCGAGGGTTGCGACCAGACCGCTCGACCCGGGACTTTCCTCGATGGCCAGATCGAAGCCGTCGAGGGCTTCGAGAACCGCGGCCTTCGTCTGCGGCAGGTCGAGTCCGAGTTCGGGATGGCGATGAATTCGCCGCCGCAATTCGACCATCCGCGGCAAGAGCGCTTCGGCGTCCTTCAGGAGTTGGGGGTCCATGCTTTGCACTTTCGAGGCCAAGGGTGAGGGCGCGCCAGGAAGGGTCAGCCTAGCGATTCCCGGCGCAGCGGGGCACGGGCGAGGGGGAGGCTTCGGCTAGGCTTCGGGCGCTGCGCAATCGTCGCGTTCCCCGGTTTGCTGCCGCACGGAGGCCCCCGTGATCCTGCTCGACCCAAAGAACCACGATCGCTTCTATCCCGACGAGCGCTCGCGCGAAGTGATGCAGAAAACCATCGCCTTCTTCGAGGCGAAGGGGAAGCGTGCACTCAAGCGTGACGACCGAGATCGTGTCTGGTACGCGGACTTCCTCGAATTCGTGAAGCAGGAGCGCATCTTCGCAACGATGTGTACGCCGGCGGGCTACGGCGCCGCGGACTCGCGCTGGGATACCTGGCGAATTTGCGAGTTCGCCGAAATCCTCGGCTTCTACGGGCTCCACTACTGGTACACGTGGCAGGTTTCGGTGCTCGGACTCGGACCCATCTGGATGAGCGAGAACGAGGAAGTGAAGCAGCGCACCGCGCGTCTGCTCGAGGAGGGCGGGATCTTCGCCTTCGGCCTCTCCGAGCGTGCCCACGGCGCCGACGTCTATTCGACCGACATGCATCTGGTTCCCCAAGAGGGAGGCGGCTACCTCGCCCACGGCGAGAAGTACTACATCGGCAACGGCAATCTCGCGGCCATCGTCTCGACCTTTGGGAAGATCGACGGAACCGACGACTACGTCTTCTTCGCGGTGGATTCGCAGCACGAGAAGTACGAGTGCAAGCGCAGCGTCGTCAACTCCCAGTCCTACGTCTCGAATTACGCCCTCCACGACTACCCGGTCGAAGAGTCGGACATCCTCGAGCGTGGACGCGATGCCTGGAACGCCGCGCTCAACACCGTCAACGTCGGCAAGTTCAACCTGGGCTGGGCGTCCATCGGGATCTGCACCCATTCGCTCTACGAGGCGGTGCGTCACGCGGCGAATCGTCAGCTCTACGGCCAGGCGGTGACCGACTTTCCCCACGTGAAGCAGCTCTTCGGGGACGCCTACGCGAGGCTGGTGGCGATGAAGTTGGTGGCGCTGCGTGCGGCCGACTACATGCGCTCCGCTTCGCCCGACGACCGGCGCTACCTGCTCTACAACCCGGTGGTGAAGATGAAGGTGACGACCCAGGGAGAGGACGTGATCGACCACCTCTGGGACGTGATCGCGGCGAAGGGATTCGAGAGCGACATGTACTTCGAGATGGCGGCCCGCGACATCCGGGCGCTGCCGAAGCTCGAGGGCACGGTCCACGTGAACATCGCCCTGATCATCAAGTTCATGCCGAATTTCTTCTTCCAACCCGAGGCGTACCCGGAGATTGTTCGGCGCGACGATGCGGCGGACGACACTTATCTCTTTCACCAGGGTGCCACCCGGGGCCTCGGCCAGATCCGCTTCCACGATTACGCGCCGGTCTACGAGGCGTCGGAGCTCCCGAACGTCGGCGTCTTCCGCGAGCAGATTGCGGTCTTCAAGGAGTTTCTCGAGAAGGCCACCCCGGGCGAGAGCCAGGCCAACGACATCGACTACCTGCTGTCGGTGGGCGAACTCTTCACGTTGGTGGTCTACGGCCAGTTGCTGCTCGAGAACGCCGCGATCTACGAGATCGAGGACGATCTGGTCGATCGGATCTTCGACGTCCTGGTGCGCGACTTCTCTCGTTTCGCCGTCGATCTCTATTCCAAGCCGAGTAGCAACGAGGCGCAAATGGCCTACTGCAAGCAGATGATCCGAAAGCCGGTGGCCGACGCAGCGCGCAGCCAGCGAATCTTCGAGGAGCACGTCCTGCCCCTGGCAGACCGCTACGAGATGCCCGACTAGGACGTCGCGCGCTCCTTTTGGGCGGCGTCCGCGATCGTCGTCCCCTCGAAGAAGTCGGGGTTTGCGCCGGCGTAGAGCGAAACCGCGTTACCAAAGGTGAAGGCGCGGAAATCGTCGGGGCCGATTAGTCCCTTCTCCACCAACTCGAAGGCCTCGCCGAGGACTTCGCGGTTGTCCGGCACGTCCCAGTGCCCGATGTCCGAGGAGAAGATCGCGTTCAGGCGCAGGCCGCCAGGGTTCCGCTTCGTGTCGAAGGCCGTCGCATTGGTCGGGTCGTCGGCCTCGCAGCCGAAGAAGAAATTATCCGCGAAGGCGCGGCGGATGCTGTCGACTCCCGTGATGCCGCTGCGTGCGAACTCGTCCCGGGCCGCGTGGCCGGGATCGTTGAAGGGCCAGAGTGCGTCCTCGAGGGAGGCTAGGTGGCGGAGACTTCGGTCGTCCCCGAATTCCTCGATCAGCGCTGTCAACGCACGGCGATCGATGCGCGCCGGATCGTATTTCTCGACTTCGCCGGCGCGCCGCTTTTCGAAATGGCCATGGATGTCGGAGTAGAGGTTGGCCGCCCAGCCCACGCCCCCTTCGAGGAAGGCGAAGCGCAGATCGGGAAAGCGGGTGGGCACACCGTCGAGAAAGAGCGAGCGACAGGTGGCTTCGCCGGCGGCCGCGAAATTGCCGATGTGGTTGTAGACGTAGCTGCTTGGGGAGGCGCGGCTGCCCCAGCCCATGCCACTCGAGTGAAAGGTCGGCGCGACGCCAAGCTCGAGGCAGCGCTGCCAGACGGGGTCGTAGTCGTGGGGGCTGTCGGCGTTGAAGGTGTCCATCCACTCGCGTGGCCGGCGAGAGTCCCCGGAGGCCGCCACGTCCCGCATCACGTGTCCGGCGAGCAGAACGGTCTTGAGACCGAGTTCACCGACGGCGTGGTCGAGTTCGGCGAGGGCCTCCTCGGGGGTGTGCATCGGGATCACGGCCACCGGGGTGAGGCGATCGGCGAGGCCCATTGTGGACTCGGCGAAGTAGCGATTGAAGGCGCGAGCGGCGGCCTTTCGCACCTCGCTCTCGGGAAGATTGAAGATCAGCAGGCCGAAGGTCGGGTAGACCACCGCGAAGTCGATGCCGAGTTCGTCGAGGCGCCGGTGGAACAGGCGGGGAAGCATCGCGGTCGCGCGGTCGAGGGTGTTCTCGGCGGGGAAGGCCCACCAGGGCGGTCGCATGATCCCGAGATCGCGGCGCTGCGAGGTCGTCGCATTCGCCGCCTCGCGCATCAGCAGGAAGGTCTTCCAGAAGGCAGCATCCACCGCGTCCCCGGCAACCTCGCGCAGGATCTCGCGAACCGCCGGGAGGAACTCGAGACAGTGTCCGTCGGCGTCGATGATCGGGTGGTCGATCACGTTTCGCACGGCTTCGGCGGACGGGTTCGGCAGACCCCTCCAGCCGCCAACCGGCGCTGTCCGGACGTCCATGGCGGGTGCTCCTTGCCCCGAGCATAGGCGCTCCCCCGGGTGGTCGGGCTCCCCTGCTTTGGGGGCTACACTCGACGCCGGCCGACTTCCCTGTCGGTCGCGGGAGTCATCGCGATGGCGGATGCGGTCAGAACGGTTCTTCGGGGCGCAAAGGTCTTTGACGGAAGCGGCGCCCCGGTGCGAACGGCGGACGTGTGCTTCGAGGGTGATCGCATCGTTTCGGTGGAAGAGGGGAGCGCCGAAGCGGGCGCGGCGCAGCGCTTCGACCTCGCCGATTGCTGTATTCTCCCGGGGCTCTTCCAGTCGCACTTCCACTCGGGTTTCGGCCACTTCGGCTCGGGCACCCAGGCGCCGATGCTGGGGCTCGAAGCGCCCACGGCCCTGCTCGCCATGCTCGCGGTGCACAACGCAGGCACGGCCCTCGATGCCGGTGTGACCTCGCTGATCGGCTCGAGCAATCCCGATTATCTCGACGTCAACCTGCGCGAGGCGATCCTGCACGGCTATGCCGAAGGTCCGCGGATCTGGGCCGGATCCCATGAACTCACGGCCAGTGGCGCCCAGGAGGACGGCGAGAACCGCTCCTGGTTCATGCGCCTTGGGAATCACGGTGTGGTTTGGAAACTCGACGGCGCCGACGCCTTTCGCCGGGCGACGCGCGAGGAACTCGGTCGCGGCTGCGACGTCATCAAGGTGGCCCTTGGGCCCGGCCACGGCGCTTCGCCTGCGGAGGAGCGCTGCAATCTCACCGACGCTGAACTCGAGGCGGTGGTCGAGACCGCACACGATCGCGGTCGCTTCGTGCGCGCCCACGCGCCCTCGAAGCGCGCGATCCTGGCTTCCGTTCGCATCGGGGTCGACATCATCGACCACGCCGATCGAATCGACGCCGAGTGCATCGATGCGGTAGTGGCGTCGGGCGCGGCCGTCTGCCCGACGGGCCTGTGGAACAAGCGCTTCCTCGAGTTTGCCGAGAACTGGGACACCGCCTCCCAGGGCCCGATGCCGATCGGCGACGGTTTCCCCGAGACGCCCGACGAGACCGCGCGCCGGATTCGAGGGGTGCGCGCCGACTACGAGCACAGCGTCGAGATGCTCCCCGAACTCGTTCGCGCGGGGATTCCGCTGCTGGCCGGGGATGACTTCGGCACGCCGCTGCTGCCCCACGGCGATTACGTCGCCGAGCTCGAGACCTATGTCAAGGATTTCGGGATCGAGGCTTCGGAAGTGTTGCTCTTTGCCACGCGAAACCCGGCGCGTACCATGCGCTGCGGGGATTCGCTGGGCCAGGTGGCCGCGGGTTTCCAGGCGGACCTGCTGGTAGTCGAGGGAGATCCCAGCAATGACATCGGAGCCCTGCGCCGCGTGCGCGCGGTGATCCAATCGGGCCGCGTGGTGCGCGGAGCGCTCTAGGGCGGGTGCCGTCCGTCGAAGGGATGGGAAAATTGGCTGTGTCGGCGATTCGCTTCGATCTCCGTACCCCCGACTTCGGTCGCGCCGGGGCTCAGGCTCTCTATTCCGAGACCCTCGAGATGGCGGGCTGGGCCGATGCCGCGGGCTTCGGAAGCATCGTGCTTTCCGAGCATCACGTGGTCGCGGATGGCTACTTGCCCTCGCCGCTGCCGATGGCCGGGGCGATCGTCGGTCGGACCCGTCGCGCAGCGGTGTTGATCTCAGCTCTTCTGGCTCCGCTCTACAACCCCGTAAAGTTGGCCGAGGACCTGGCAGTCCTCGATCTATTGAGCGACGGACGCGTGACGACGGTCGCAGGGCTCGGTTATCGGCCTGCCGAGTACCGTGCGCTCGGCGTCGACTTCCGCCGCCGCGGGAAGCTCTTCGACGAATGTCTCGAGATCGTGCTTGCGGCTTTCGGGGGAGAACCCATTGAAGTCGCTGGCGAATCGTTCACGGTCACGCCGTCGCCGCGGTCGCGCGTGCAGGACATCCTGCAGGTGGGAGGCTCGTCGCCGGCGGCGGCGAGGCGCGCCGCGCGATTCGGGCTGACCTTTGCGCCGCCCCTCCACGATGCCGAATTGAATGCCCTCTACGAGGCGGCCTGTCGCGAACTCGGAAACGCTCCGCTTCCGGTCCAGGACCCGGGCGAACCCTGGATGCTTTTCGTCTCGGACGATCCCGAGCGCGCCTGGGCCGAGATTGGCCCGCACTGGCTGCACGACGCGATGGTCTACGCGAGTTGGCAGACCGAGGGCCCGAGTTCTCGTACCCACGCCGGGATCGTCGACCTCGAGAGCTTGAAAAAAAGTGGCGTCTACCGGATCTGGACTCCCGAAGAATGTGTCGGGCATGCGCGAGAGGCCGGAGAGGACGCCAGCTTCTGCCACTTCCCTCTCGGTGGGGGGATCCCCCCGGACCTCGGCTGGAAGAGTCTCGAACTCTTTGCGGCGCGCGTCCTCCCGGAGCTTGGGTGAAGTGCACGGCGTCGCGGTGAGCCAGGCAGCGGCCGGCCCCGACGAGCGCGGCTTTGCTGCGCTGCGCGTTCTCGACTGGTGCGGCGAATCCGGCGCCCTGGCGGGCCGCATCCTCGCGGGTCTCGGTGCCGACGTGATTCGCATCGAGCCTCCCGGGGGCGACCTCGAAGCGCGGCGGCCTCCCTACCGCGGGGACATTGCCGACCCCGAGCAAAGCCTTCCCTGGCAAGCCAACGAGGCCGGGAAGCGCGGCATCGTCCTCGATCTCGAAAGCGCTTCCGATCGAGAGGACTACCGACGCCTGGCGCGGGCGGCCGACGTCGTGATCGAAACCTTCGCCCCGGGAACCCTCGCGGCGCATGGCCTCGGCTTCGAAGACCTGAAGTCTTCGAACCCAGGGCTCGTCCACTGCGCGATCACGCCCTTTGGACAGACGGGGCCCTACGCGTCGTACCGGGCCGGCGATCTGGTGTGCGTCGCCATGGGGGGCAACCTGGCGGTGACCGGCGAGCCCACGCGGCCGCCGCTGCGCTGCAGTCAGCCCACCGCCTATTACCACGCGGGCCCCGAGGCCGTGCTCGCGATCTTCCTGGCACTGCGGGGCCGCGAACGCAGCGGCCGGGGACAGTTCGTGGATGTCTCGCTGCAAGAGACCCAGTTGCAGACGCTGCTCGGGGGGCCGGGACAACCGGGTCGCAGCGAGCCGCGGCGCGCGGGGGAACGAATCGGGCGAACGCGCGAAATCTGGGGGGCTCGGGACGGTATGCTGAGCTACGGGTTGCGAGGCGGTCGCGCCCGCATTCCAAACCTCAACGCGACCGTCGCCTGGATGGCCGAATCGGGCATGGCCTCGGATTGGCTACAAGCCTTCAGTTGGAGCGGCTACAGCCATCTCGAAGTCAGCGACGAGGATCTCGGAAGGATCGAAGCCGAGTTCGGCGCCTTCTTCGCTTCGAAGACGCTCGCCGAACTTTACGCGGGCGCCCTCGAACGGCGCATCCTGCTGGCACCCTGCAACGACGCTCGGGGGATCGCCGGGCACGCGCAGCTGCGTTCGCGCGACCTCTTTGTCGAAGTAGGGGACCCGTCCGGCGGGGGGCACACGCTGCAGCCAGACTTCTTTGCGAAGTTTCGAAACGCCCGCGCGGCGATTCGACGGCCGGCGCCCCGCATTGGAGAGCACCAGGCGGCCGTGCTGAACGAGTCCCGGTCGGTGCCCGCGGCGCCGCCGACAAGCGAAGCCGTTTCGGCGGACGGGATCTGCGCGGGCTTGCGTGTACTCGAACTCGGTTCGGGCGCCGCGGGTCCGGTGGCCACCCGCTATTTCGCCGAGCACGGTGCGCACGTGATTCGCATCGAGTCGGGAGAGCGTCCCGACTTCCTGCGCGTTCTCTTCATCACGGCGGATAGTCGCTTCGGTGTCGACGGCTCGCCGATGTTCGTGCTCCTGAACCCGAACAAGGATTCGGTGACGTTGAACCTGAAGCACCCGGAGGCACGAGCACTCGCCCAACGCCTCGTCGCCTGGGCCGACGTGCTGTGCGAGAACTACGCCCCGGGCGTGATGGAGAAATTCGGCCTCGACTACGAGAGCCTGCGGGGGGTGAACCCCGGTCTCGTCATGGTGAGCGGCTGCCTCTTCGGGCAGACCGGGCCGCAGCGCGGTTATCCGGGTTTTGGGGCGCAGGGGTCGGCGATTTCCGGTTTCAACCACCTCACCGGCTGGCCCGATGGACCCGCCCTGGGCCCCTACGGCACGATCACCGACTCGCTCTCGCCTCGCTTCGTGGCGCTCTCGCTGGCGGCTGCGCTGTGGAGACGTGAACGCTCGGGGGAGGGCGAGTACATCGACGTCTCACAGATCGAGACCGCCGTGTATTGCCTCGCGGAGGTGGTTGCGCGCTTCTCTGCCTCGGGCGAGATCGTCACGCGCCGGGGCAACCGCTCGGAGACCTGCGCGCCCGTGGGGGTCTACCCGTGCCCGGGCGAAGACCGCTGGATCGCCATCGAGGTGCGCGACGACGACGAGTGGCGAGCGCTCGTCGGCGTGATGGGCCGCCCCGAGTGGGCGCGCGACGCATCCCTGGCCGACACCGCGGGACGCCTGGCGGCGGCCTCGAAACTCGACGAGGGGCTGGCGGCATGGACTCGGGGCATGGATGCTTTCGAGTTGATGCAGGCGTTGCAGCAGGCCGGGGTTCCCGCCGGCGTCGTCCAGACCTTCGCGGACCTGCGGGCCGACCCACAGCTCGCGCACCGCGGGCACTGGGTGCGTCTCGAACATTCAAACCTCGGTGAACTCGTCTTCGAGCGTTCGGGTTTCCGCTTCTCGGGGGGGTCGGGCGGGTTCGAAAGGCCCGGACCCAACCTCGGGGAACACAACCGTTCGGTCTTCGAGCAGATCCTCGGCCTCGAGCACGGCGAGATCGATCGCCTGGTCGCGGCGGGGGCGATCGCGTGAGCCCCGGATGAAAGATTCGAAATTCGAGAACGCGGTGCGGAGGGCGACGGCATGAGCGACCTTCCGGGCGTGGATACGGAGTATCGGCTCGACGACCGTTACACGCGCGACGAAGGCCGCGTCTACCTGACCGGCACCCAGGCATTGGTGCGCCTGCCGCTGCTGCAGGCCCAGCGCGACCGTAGTGCGGGGCTCAACACGGCGGGCTTCATCTCCGGCTACCGCGGGTCGCCGCTGGCACAGTACGACCTCGCGCTGTGGCAGGCGAAGGAACACCTCGACGCCCAGCGCATCCACTTCGAGCCGGGGGTCAACGAGGAACTCGCCGCGACGGCGGTCTGGGGATCGCAGTTGGCCGCGGACTTCGAGGGAGCCCGCTACGACGGCGTCTTCGGTATCTGGTACGCGAAAGGCCCCGGGGTCGACCGCGCCGGGGACGCGCTGAAGCACGCGAACTACGCCGGCACCTCACGTCACGGTGGCGTGGTGCTGCTGGTGGGGGACGATCCCGCGGCTGAATCCTCTTCGATCGCGCACCAGAGCGAACCCGCGCTGGTGCACATGGGGATCCCCTGCCTGGTCCCGGCAAGCGTGCAGGAGTTTCTCGACCTGGGACTCCACGCCTTTGCGATGTCCCGCTATTCCGGTTGCTACGTCGCCATGAAGTGCGTGACCGACACCGTCGAGAGTGCCGCGTCGGTGCAGGTGGGCGAATCGCGAGTCGAAATTCGCGAGCCCTCAGATCACGCGATGGACGACTCGCTGCGTCGCGGTGCGCCGGTCCATTCCGAGGAGGCCCTCTACCACGCGCGCCTCGAGGCAGTCACGGCCTACGCCCGAGCGAATCGACTCGACCGCTTGATCCAAGCGGCCCCCCAACCGCGGATTGGAATCGCGGCGGTGGGGCGCGCGGCGGCGGATCTGCGAGAGGCCCTCGGCCGGATCGGATTTGACACGGCAGCCTGCGAAGCGCTCGGTCTTGTGGTCTACCAGGTCTCGCTGGCCTGGCCTCTCGAGCCCCAGGGAGCGCTCGCCTTCGCCAGCGACCTCGAGCACCTGTTGGTGCTGGAGGAGAAGCGCCCGCTGGTGGAGGACCAGTTGCGCAGCCTGCTCTACGCGCGAACCCGGCGGCCGGAAATCGCCGGAAAGCGCGACCGCGCGGGCGAGCGGCTGGTCCCGGACACCGGGGCTCTCGGTGTGCCAGAGATCGAGGTCGCCCTGCGTCGCTGGCTTGGCGCAGTCGCCCCCGCGGCCGACCTTCTTCCCGAACGCGGCGCCTCGCAGCCGGGCGCCGGGCTCGAAGTGTTGAAGCGCCTCCCCGCCTTCTGCGCGGGCTGTCCCCACAATCGCTCGACGAAGGTTCCCGAAGGCAGCCTCGCCGGGGGCGGCATCGGCTGCCACGGCATGGCGGCCTGGATGCCTTCGCGGAAGATCGCGCTCTTCTCCCAAATGGGAGGCGAGGGCGCCCAGTGGATCGGCATCGCCCCCTTCAGCGAAACCGAGCACATCTTCCAGAACCTGGGAGACGGCACCTACTTCCACTCGGGGTTGTTGGCGATTCGCGCCAACGTCGTCGCGGGAACGAAGATCACCTACAAGATCCTCAACAACGGCGGTGTGGCGATGACCGGCGGGCAGTTGGTCGAGGGCGAGAGCATCGCGGGAGAGGTGACGACTCCCGAAATCGCGCGGCAACTGCTGGCCGAGGGCGTCTTGCAGGTGGCGGTGGTTTCGGACGAGCCGGAGAAGTATCCGGCCGGGGCGCTGCCGCCGGGCGTGCGCGCACATCCGCGTCGCGATCTGGATCGAATCCAGCGCGAACTTCGCGAGATCGCCGGCGTGACGGCGCTCGTCTACGACCAGACCTGCGCCGCCGAGGCCCGGCGCCTGCGCCGCCGCGGCGAGTTTCCCGATCCCGACCGCCGCGTGGTGATCGCCGAGGAGGTCTGCGAAGGCTGCGGCGACTGCGGACTGCAATCGAATTGCATCGCCATCGACGTTGTCGAAACGAAGCTGGGGCGCAAGCGGCGTATCGACCAGTCGGCCTGCAACAAGGACTTCTCCTGCATCGACGGGCATTGTCCGAGTTTCGTGAGCGTGCTGGGCGGACGCCTGCGCGCGCGTCCGGGCGCGGCCGCCGCGGCGAGCCATCCCGATTTCAGTGACCTCCCCGAACCCGTGCTGGCTGCGGGAGAAGCGTCGGTCGACATCCTGGTGGCGGGCATCGGAGGCAGCGGCGTGGTGACGTTGGGAGCGCTCCTTGGCATGGCGGCGCATCTCGAGGGGAAGGGCGTGTCGGTGCTCGACGTGACCGGGCTCTCCCAGAAGAACGGCGCGGTGACGAGCCACGTGCGCATTGCAGCTTCTCCCGAAGTCCTGACATCGAGCCGCATCGTTGCCGGCGGATCGGACCTGCTCCTCGCCTGTGATCCGGTGGTGGCCGCGGCCCCGGAAAACCTCGAAACCCTGCGCGCGGGTCACAGCCACGCCGTAGTGAATCGACACGTGACGCCGACCTCGGCACTGGCGGAGGATCCGGATCTCGATCTCTCACCGGATCCCTTCTACCGCGCGATTCGCGAAGCGGTGAGCGCAGAGGCTACGCATCTCGTCGACGCCACGCGGCTGGCCACGGCTCTTTGCGGCGACGCACTCTTCGGTAACCCCTTCCTGCTTGGCGTCGCGTTGCAGTCGGGACAGCTTCCGGTGGGGCGAGCGGCGCTCGAACGCGCCATCGAGTTGAACGGGCGGGCGGTGGAAGAGAACAAGCGAGCGCTCGGCTGGGGACGCCGCTTTGCAGTCGACCCCGACGCGGTTCGGCGGGCGGCGGGCAGCGGTGACGAAACGGTTGGTGAAACCCCCGAAAAGGAGAGCCTCGCCAGCGTGGTGGCGGATCGGAGCGTGCGCCTCGTCGACTACCAGGGACCAGCGCTTGCCGCACGCTACCGCGCGTTGGTGGAGCGCTGTCGCCTCGCGGCCGAGGCTCGCGGCCTGGGCCCCGAGTTTCCGCTGGCGGTGGCGAAGACCTACGCACGGCTGCTCGCCTACAAGGACGAGTACGAAGTGGCGCGCATGCTCAGCGCGCCGGCGTTTCGGGAGGGCATCGCCGAGCAATTCGAGGGGAAGACACGGCTGGTGTGGCACGCCGCACCGCCCCGCATCCCGATCCTCGACCGTTTCTTTGATCGGCGCGATCCCGAGACCGGGCGAACCCGGAAGATCGCCCTGGGCGGCTGGGTCTTTCCGCTGCTGGGGGGGCTCGCGCGCTTCCGCTTTCTGCGAGGCACGCCTTTCGACCTCTTCGGGCGCACGGCACACCGCCGGCTCGAGCGCCGGCTGATCGAAGAATACGAGGGGACCGCTCAGGAACTGGTCTCGGTGCTCGAAGCGGGCAACGAGAAAGAGGTGGTCGCGATGGCGGAAGCACCGCTTGCGATTCGCGGCTTCGACAGCGTGAAGGAAGAAAGCATCGAAGCCTTCCGAAAACGCAACGAGGCCCTGCGCGCGGCGCTTCGGCTATCGTCCGGCCCGCATTGAGGGCAGTGCCACCCCGGGAGGAATGCGATGGACGACTTGCAGCGATTGGTCGAGGTCGAGGCGATCAAGCAGTTGAAGGCTCGCTACATGCGCTGCCTCGATACCAAGGCCTGGGACGAGTTGGCCGATTGCTTCTCAGAGGACGCGACCTCGAGCTACAACGCCGGGGCCTACGCCTTCGACGGGCGCGAGGCGATCATGAAGTTCTTGACGGACTCGATGAGTTCGCCCCGCTTTCTCACCATGCATCACGTGCACACGCCCGAGATTGGCTTCACCAGCGACCACGAGGCGACGGGGCTCTGGTACCTCGAGGATCGCGTGATCGCGCTGGATCACGGGTTCGAGCTACACGGCACGGGAATCTACGAGGATCGCTACACGAAGGCGGACGGGCGCTGGTGGATCACTCACACGGGCTACGAGCGCGTCTTCGAGAAGCGCGGCGCGCTCGATCCGGCCGCGGCCGAGCAGTACACGAGTCGATTCGAGCAGAGCTGAGAGCGGCTTCGCGGGCGGGATCAGCCGGGGCTGTCATCGAGGGCCGCAACGCTCTCGAGGTCGATGGCCGCGGCGGTGGCGCGTGAGAGGCCGGCCTTGCCGATGGCCAGGGACTGCATGGCGTCTCCCGCGGCGGCGGTGAAGGCCGCGGCGATGAAGGCGTAGAGCGCGACCAGTCGGTACTGGTGCCAGGTGTCCTCGAAGGACGGCGACGGGACGCCCGCGTGCTCCAGCGCTTCGAGGTAGCTGCGGATCAGCGAGATCTCGTGTTCGCGGCGCAGCGCGGTGGGAAGCGAAGTGCAGAGGAAGTAGCCGACATCGCGCATGCCGGTTGCCATGCCACAGATCTGCCAGTCGAAGAAGCCGACATGGTCGCCCTCGAAGAAGAGATTCCCGAAGTGACAGTCGCCGTGGATGAAGGTTCGCGGCCCCCGAGCGAGTAGGGCTTCGAGTCGGTCGCGACGGTCGCGACAGGCGGCGACGATTTCGCGAAAGGGTGCGTCGAAGTCGTCGGCGAAGAGCGTCTCGGCGCGGCCCACCATGGCCGCCGTGACGACCCGTTCCCAGCGCAAGTCGTGCTGCCGGGTCTCGAAGCGGGGCAGCCAGGCGAGGTCGCCATGATCGGGATCGAAGCGCGGGCTCTCCCAGAGCGACGCGTGCAGCGTCGCGAGGGCGGCGACCACCTTGCGGGCATCTTTCTCGTCGGCGCGCTGGCCGACGCTGGGCAGTCGGGTTCCGCTTTGGGCGATGTCTTCGAGCAGCAGGGCGAACTGCCGACCCGGCCCCAGGCGCCCGAGGCCCAGGATTTCGGGAGAGCGTACGGCGAGCCCGGGGCGAACCGTCTCGTAGAAGCGCACCTCGTTGCGCCCGATTCCGGTAGCCGCGAGAAAGAAACGCTGCCCGAAGCTGCGGGGTGTCAGCTTCACGAAGAGTTGTGCGGGCAGGCGGCGCGCACCGGCCTGACCCTCGAGTCGCAGGCGCAGGCGCGAGGTGGTGCCGGAATGGGCTTCGAGGATCTCGAAGCCTTCGACGTCCGCACCGAGCGCCCGGCCAAGCCAGTGGCGGTCGAGGCTCTCTGCGCCGCGCGGAAAGCCCCGGAGGCGCGCTTCGACTTCGTCGCGCCCGACTTCGACGAGGGCGCGTAGCGCCCGGTAGCCGGTGTAGGCGAGGTCGAAGGTCTTCATCGTTGCGAGCCCATGAGAGCGCTCAGTACTCGCCGGCTCCGCCGCTCTTCTCGCCTGGCGGCTTTAGATCGAGGAGCGACGCGAGTAACCGGGTGACGGTGTTGTTGGTCTCGAATTCGAGTCCGGCGGCTTCGTCCATCACCTCGTAGTGGACCAATTGCTGGGCGATCCGCGACATGATCACCGCGAAGCGGAAGCCGGCGAAGACCTGGTAGTAGTCGAGGTGGCGAACGGTGTGGCCCGAGCGCTCCTCGTAGTAGGCGATGGTCTCGTCGTAGGGGGGGAACCCTTCGAGGCGTGGCAGGCCGAGGCCCTCGCTGTGGTGGCGATCGAGGAAGATCGCCCAGGCAACGTCCGCTTCGGGACTTCCCAGGGTGACCATCTCCCAGTCGAGCACGGCCCTGGGTTCGCCGCCCTCGGCGAAGAGGATGTTGCCGATGCGTGCGTCGCCCCACTGGATGCCACTGCGGTCTTCCGCGGGCTTTTCTTTTTCGAGCCAGGCGAGTGCGGTTTCCACGGTGGGCTGTGGCCGGCCCCGGGCCGCCCACTCGAGGTAGCGCTTGTACTGGTTGAGCTGGCGATCGAGCGGCGTGTCGCCCCACTCGGGCTGGTCGAGGAACCCGAAGCCGGTCTCGACGGGGTCGAGTCGATGGATGCGCGCCATGCAGTCGAAGCCGCCGAGCCAGATGCGCCTGCGCTCTTCGGGCGACGCTTCGGTCATCCAACCGCCCGCGTGGTAGGGCGGGTTGTCGCTGGGTACGCGGCCCTCGACGCGTTCCATCACGTAGAAGGGGGCGCCGAGCACGTCGAGGTCTTCCGTTTCGAGCCAGCGCACCGCCGGGACCGGCACGTCGGTGGGGCCGAGCAGTTCCATCGCACGGTACTGAACGCTCATGTCGTAGGAGGGGAAAACCTGGAAGCCCGTGGGCTGTACTCGGACGACGAGATCCTCGCTGCGCGCCTCGCCGCCCAGCTGGTAGTCGATCGTGAGCAGCAGCGTTTCGTTCGAAAAGCCGGAGGTCTGCGGCTCCTTGAGTTCCGAGAGCCGGAGGTCCCGGGCCGCGGGAATTTTCCCGGCGATCCAGCGTGCGAGCGAGCGGCGGGCTTCTTCGTGATCGCGTTTCCAGGGAGTCGGCATGAGGGGTTTCCGTTTCGCGAGGGGACGCGCGGGCTAGGGCGCCATCGACCCGGGCTCGTCGAGCCCGAAGGGGTGGTAGGAGCCGACGATCAGATTTTCGAGTAGGCCGTGGCCCACCTCGCCGCTGGAGAACTCGAAGCGCGAGAGTGTTTCGTAGAGCGGGCCGAGGGCGGCGCGCGCCTCGGCGCTGCCGACGTCGTAGGTCTTCCCTTCGATCTTTTCCTCGCCGTGGTACATCCCATGGCTCCAGTCGGGTCGCGGGATGTAGCCAGAGCCGGCCGCGAGGTAGAGGGTGCGCAGCGGTGTGGCCTCGATGCGAAGAGGCGTGCCGTCGGGGCCATCGACTTCGATCGTGGCGCTTTCGATCTCGCGGGTGCCCGGGTGGAAGCGGAAGTCGAAGCGGGGCGAGCCCATCGGGCGAACGGCTCCGCCGCGCTCGAAGCTCGCGACGAAGGTCGACTCTTCGACGATGCGGTGGCCGTGCTGGTCTTCGTCTGCGAAGAACTTGTAGAGCGATCCGTCCTCGATCTGGATCGGCATCCAGGTGTGGAAGAAACCCCCGAAACCCGAGGCTGCGCTCTTTGCGCGGATCCCCGGCGGCTCGGGTTCGCCGACGGCGCGCACACCCCAGGAGCGGTCACGAACCCCGCGCCAGCGCTCCGGAGTGATGTCGAAGTGTTGGCCCGCAACTTCGAGGTGGCCGCTCCAGGTGCCCACCTGTGAGAAGCGGGAGGTGTCCATGTGGACGCGGCCGTGGGGGAAGCGTTGGAAGGTCTTCGGCTCCTCCACCGCGGGAACCGTTCCCTCGAAGCAGAGGTCGAAGGCGATCCCCCATTCGTTGGGGTCGCAGGTGAGTCGCACCTTGCGCAGCCCTTCGAGGACCTCGAAGCCAAAGGGGCCGACGCGGGTGTCGAGGCGGTTCGAGCCGAGTTCGCGCGACGCGCGCACGACAAAGTGCTGATCGCCGAGGGCCACCGACACGAAGGCGTCGGTGGTGCCGAGGTTCGGGTATTGGCCCATGCCGGTGACGACGAAAATTTCGTCCGAGCAGGCGTGGAGGTTGTAGTAGTAGCGGTCGTAGAAATTCCGATCGCTGGTAAAGACGCGGTCGAAGGTGTCGCTGGTCTGGTGCGCGAGGTACTCGTCCATCGGGCTGATGGGCATGGGGTCTCCTGGTCTGCGGGGCGCCGGGGCGGGCCGGGCGGGGGTGTCGCATCGCGGTGGGAGAGGCGACCGGGCGGGAGCGTTTCTTTCCGCGGCCGAAACTAGCGAACTCGCGGTGGGGGGGGCTGCGCCCTCCGCAGCGCGGGGCAGGGTGACTGCCCGGTTTCAGATGGGCTATCCAAGGCAGGCCCGCCCCCCCCCAAGCCCCCCGGAGAAGCCTTCATGCCCTGGGTCTACCTCGCCGCGAGCCTCGTCGGCGCCCTGTTCACCTACAACGCCTGGCGCCCGGTACTTCGCTCGGAAAAACTTCTGGTGCCGAGTTTCATGGCGGGTTGGCTTACCTCCGAGCTTCCGCTCCACCACATCGCCTGGCAGGCATTCGCCACGATCCTGTTCGCCGCGACGGGTGCCCTTGGTGCGGCGCCCGGTTGGCTCGGTCTCGGCATCAGCCTGGTCTCCTGGTGGGCGCTGCTGCAGCTGGTCCCCGTGGCGCGCGCCGCGGAGGGCGTCTTCGAGGCTTCGCTGCAGGGCGGCCTGGGCCCGGACTTCGAAGCAAAGCTGCTCGCGGATTCACCGGTGCGCTCGCGCCCGATGCCGCGCGTCGAATTCAGGGCGAACCCCTTCCGGTTCCGCAGTCCCGACGTCACCGTGCGTCGCGACATCGGATACGTTCCCAACGCGGGCGTCCGCAATCGACTCGATGTCTACGCACCGAAGGAGCGCGTCGAAGGCGCGCCGGTGCTGCTCCAGATCCACGGGGGCGGTTGGATCATGGGGAACAAGCGCGAGCAGGCGCTCCCGCTGATGAACCACCTCGCCGAGCGCGGTTGGATCTGCGTCGCCGCCAACTACCGCTTGAGCCCGTCGGCGAGCTTCCCCGAGCACCTCGTCGACTGCAAGCGGGCGCTGGCCTGGATTCGCTCGGAGATCGAGAGCTTCGGGGGCGATCCGGATTTCGTCGTGGTCACCGGCGGCTCTGCGGGGGGACACTTGAGCGCGATGATGGGACTCACCGCGGGCGACCCGGAGTACCAGCCTGGCTTCGAGAACGTCGATACCCGGGTGGCAGCGGCGGTCCCGTTTTACGGGATTTACGACTGGAGTAACGCCAACGGGCTCCAAAACAGTGCCGGGATGCGGAACTTCATCGGCACAAAAATCCTGAAGAAGTCCTTCGACAGCGATCCCGATGCCTTCCGGCGCGCCTCGCCGCTGCACCGGATCCATGCCGACGCGCCGCCTTTCTACGTGATCCACGGCGACAGCGACAGCCTATGCGCGGTCGAGGAAGCGCGGCTCTTCGTTGAGAAGCTGCGCGAGACCTCGAAGGAGCCCGTGGCCTACGCCGAGGTGCCGGGCGCGCAGCACGCCTTCGACGTCTTCCACTCGCTGCGCACCGACTACGCGGTGCAGGCGGTCGACCGCTTCACCTCGTGGGTGCACTCGCGCTACCGCAGCCAGAAGGCCTGATCGGCGTCCCCGCGCTTCGTCGCGTCAGGCGAGGGCGCGGGCGGTCTCTTCGGCAATCGCGGCTTCCTCGTCGGCGGGGATGACGAGGATTGGCTTCGAGGTGTCGGCGTGGATGCAGCCGTTGCTCTCGGCACCATTGTTGACATTGCAGG
>Ga0209554_1001123_pt1 | contig 20988 bp, 14 predicted proteins | sample MarorgKNORR_S2LV_5_FD_188221 | JGI IMG/M metagenome (GOLD analysis project Ga0209554, IMG submission 188221) | Marine microbial communities from the Southern Atlantic Ocean, analyzing organic carbon cycling - Bottom_A/KNORR_S2/LV (SPAdes) (version 2) | ecosystem: Environmental > Aquatic > Marine...
AATAGGAGGCGAATATAATACGCTAAAAACAAGAGAAGGAGAATTATTAAAAGATGGTTATATTTCATTACAAAGCGAAAGTCATCCTATTGAATTTCGAAATATTGAATTGTTAAAATTGGATTAATGCTCACAGTTTCAGAAATAAAAAAATAATACTTATAAGAAACAGTTTATTAAGAAAAACTTAGATTTAAAGTATATTGTAAATGTTCACTTTATTAATTTAAGATTATGGAATTAAAAAATAAAACAAGCAGACGTTCGTTTATTAAAAATTCCGCATTGGTTTTTGCAGGAATAAGTATTATTCCAAGACATGTTTTGGGCAAAGGTTTTATTCCTCCCAGCGATAAATTAAATGTGGCTGTAATTGGCGGTGGTGGAAAAGGATATACTGATGCAATTCATACTTGGAATAATGGAGCATCTAATATTGCTGCCATATGCGATGTGGACTGGAACAGGGCTTCCAAAGCTTTTGAAAAATTTCCTAAAGCAAAACGATTTAAAGACTTTAGAAAAGTTCTTGACGAAATAAAAGATATTGATGCAATTACTGTTTCAACACCAGATCACACACATGCTATTATTGCTATGTCAGCAATGAATTTAGGATTACATGTATATGTTCAAAAGCCTTTAACACATAATATTTATGAAGCTAGAATGCTAACTAAAGCTGCTAATAAATATAGATTGGTTACACAAATGGGGAATCAAGGAGCTTCAGGGAAAAGTGTAAAACAGATGATTAAATGGTTTGATGAAGGCAAAATAGGAAAAGTTAGTACCGTTCATGTTTGGACAAACAGACCTGTTTGGCCTCAAGGAATTCCAACACCTACAAATAAGCTACAATTATTGGATGGCTTGGATTGGGACAGTTGGATTGGTCCAGCACAATGGGTTGATTATCACCCTTTATATCATCCTTTTAAATGGAGGGGCTGGTGGAATTTTGGAACAGGTGCTTTAGGCGACATGGGATGTCATTTAATTGATCCTCCCTTTAGAGTTTTGGGTCTTGGTTATCCTACTGAAGTAGAAAGTAGTGTTGGAGCTGTATTTAAAAAAGATTGGGTTCCAGAGTATTACCCTGAATCTTGCCCGATATCGTCCAGAACACAATTAAAGTTTCCTGCATCTATAAAAAATCCAACAGAATTAACAATGACCTGGACAGATGGGGGTTTACGACCATTTCACCCAGAGTTAATTCCTGCTGACCACCCTATTGGTGACGACGATAGTACTAACGGCGTTATTATGATAGGAGAAAAAGGAATTATGACCTGTGGAACATACGCTCGTAATCCTAAAATTTATTTTAATAATGGAGACCTTTTAGTTGCCGAAATAGTAGAGGAAGAAGAAAATCCACTTCCAGAAAATGGACATCAAGCTGCATGGGTAGAAGCGTGTAAAGAAGGGTTTGGAAGTACTAAACATAGAGCATTAACCTCTTCGTTTGATTTTGCTGGCCCATTAACCGAATCTATTTTAATGGGAAACTTAGCGATAAGAAGCTACAATTTAAGAGTAAAGAATGGTAAGGGTTTCGAATACCCTGGTCGTAAAAAACTACTTTGGGATGGTGAAAATATGAAAATAACCAATTTTGAATCGGCTAACCAATTTGTGACACGAAAGTATAGAAAAGGATGGAGTTTGTAGTAATATTTACACAGTACTCACCCTTTTATTTTAAAATATGCTTTTTTTATTCCACAATAAACTTGCCTCGCATCATTGCGAAATGTCCTGGAAAACTACATAAAAACTCATAAGTTCCAACTTCAGGAGCGTCAAATTCTATTACTGTCGTTTCTCCTCCTCCAATAAGTTTTGTGTGTACAATAATTTCTTGTGAATCTTTTGGGATGTATTCATTATCGCGCTCCGTTGCTGCCTTTGCTGCAAACTCTGTTGGATCAACATCTTTCTTTAATATTACAATATTATGACCCATTATATTTACATCTAACTTACCAATATGCCTTAAGGTAAGTTTTACTTTTTGACCTGCTTTTACTTTTATTTCTTTGGTATTGAATTTCATAAAATCGTCACCTGTTATTACAATATTGACATCTTTATTGATATTTGTATCTTTTTTAGTGCTGATTTTTATTTTCTTGGTATCTTCTTTCTTCTTCTCCTCTCCTGCACAAGCTGTTAAAATAGTTAGTGTTAAAAATGATGCTAAAAGGTATTTAAAAAGTTTCATAGTATTTTGTTTTTGTGTCGTATATTAATATTTACAATAAATAATCTGTATTGATAAAATTAGAGGTTTTATTTTCTAACAATTCTTTTAAAATAGCATTATTATAAGCATTGTCTTTAGATGCTACAAATGTTCTAATAGAAAAAGAACGCAACGCATCATGCACACTCAATGTGCTAAAGGCCGAATCTTTTCGTCCTGTAAATGGATACACATCTGGTCCGCGTTGACAAGAACTGTTTAAATTTACTCTGCAAACTAAATTCACAAGTGTATCAATTAATGGCGAAAGCGTATTAATGTCTTTTCCAAAAATACTCACTTGTTGTCCATAATTAGAATCTGCCATATCATTTAAAGGTTCCTGAATATCACTAAAAGAAACTATTGGAATAACTGGTCCAAATTGTTCTTCTTGGTAAACTCTCATGTCTTTACTTACAGGATACAATACTGTTGGGAAAATAAAATTATGGGTAGTTTCGCCACCTTTTTTATTTAATATTTTTGCTCCCTTATCCTTGGCATCATCAATTAGTTCCTGAATATATGCTGGTTTTCCTGGTTCTGGAAGTGGTGTTAATGTTGCTCCTTCTTCCCAAGGGTTTCCAAATTTAAGTGCATCAACTCTTGCTGAAAAACGTGTGTTGAACTCATCAACTATATCTTCATGTACATATAATATTTTTAGTGCAGTACAACGTTGTCCATTAAATGATAAGGTTCCAACAATACATTCGTCAATAGTTAAGTCTAAATCGGCATCTGTAAGTACAATTGCTGGATTTTTAGCTTCTAATCCTAACACCAAACGCAATCTATTTTTTTTAGGATGATTATTTTGTAAAGCATTAGCAGACGTACTATTACCTATTAATGCCAAGACATCTATTTTTCCGGTTTGCATTATTGGTGTTGCCAAAACTCGTCCTCTACCATAAATAATATTAACCACACCTTTGGGGAAACTATTTTGAAACGCTTCTAATAAAGGTGAAATAAGTAATACACCCAATTTAGCAGGCTTAAAAATAACTGTATTACCCATAAGTATAGCAGGAATAAGCAAGGTAAAGGTTTCATTAAGCGGATAATTATAAGGTCCTAAACATAAGACAACGCCAAGTGGTCCTCGCCGAATGTGTGCATAAACACCAGAATTTTTTTCAAACTTTGCAGAGTCTCTATCGATTTGTTTATAAGCTTCAATTGTATCGTAAATATAATCGACTGTTCTATCAAATTCCTTTTCAGAATCAGATAGATTTTTACCTATTTCCCACATAATCAATTTTACCACTTCATTACGTTTGGTTTTCATTTGCTCTACAAAGGTCTCCATGCAGGCAATCCTATCTACAACTTTCATTGTTGACCATAAGCCTTGTCCTTTGCCATAAGCTAAACAAGCTGATTCTAAAGCTTCCAAAGCTTCCGTTTTACCCAATTGTGGTATACTTCCTAATAATGTTGGCTTATATTCTTTTGTTGAAGAAATAGTAGAATACACTTCAACAGTTTCACCAGTCCAAGGTTTTAATTCTCCAGAAACCAAATACGTACTTTGATGTGTAAGAGTTGTTATTTTATATTTTTCTGGGATTTCCATCGCTGTTATTCTTATTAAAAAATTTTAAACCAATAATTTGACAAATCTGAAAGGAAATTCTCAATTTTAGGCTAAAACTGGATTCTCCTTTGTATCTGTTTTTATTATTTTCATTGCGGTCATTGCTCCTCGTAAAGTTTTTCCAATAGTTTCAACCGGATGTTGTCTAATTATTTCATTCACTTTTATAAGTTCTACATTATCTACTTCATTAGATGTATTAAATGGCTTTCCTATAACATCTGCTTTAACTTTTTTCATAAAGTCAGCCAATAAATGTTTACAAGCATGGTCGAATAAATAACAACCATATTCTGCAGTATCTGAAATAATTTTATTCATTTCGAATAGTTTCTTCCTCGCAACAGTATTTGCTATTAATGGTAATTCGTGAAGTGATTCATAATACGCAGAAGAAGCAACTATGCCTGAAGCTAACATCGTTTCGTAGGCTAATTCTACTCCAGCTCTCACAAAAGCGATCATGAGTACACCATTATCGAAATATTCTTGTTCTGTAATATGATTTGTTGTAACCTTTGTTTTTTCGAAAGCAGTTTCACCAGTTTCAGCTCTCCATTTTAATAAATTTACATCATCGTTTGCCCAATCTTCCATCATGGTATGCGAGAAATATCCAGACATAATATCATCCATGTGCTTTTGGTATAATGGCTTCATAATCGTTTTTAATTCTTCCGATAATTTGAACGCTTTAATTTTCGCCGGATTAGATAAACGATCCATCATATTGGTAATTCCGCCATGTTTTAAGGCTTCAGTAATGGTTTCCCAACCAAACTGAACTAATTTTGCAGCATAATTAGCATCAATACCTTCTTCAACCATTTTATCGAAACACAAAATTGAAGCGGTTTGTAACACACCACAAAGTATGGTTTGCTCTCCCATTAAATCGCTTTTCACTTCTGCGACAAAAGACGACTCTAGAACTCCTGCTTTATGACCTCCTGTTGCAACAGCATAGGCTTTTGCTTGAGCCCAAGCTTTTCCTTCAGGATCATTTTCCGGATGCACGGCAATAAGTGTTGGCACTCCAAATCCGCGTTTATATTCTTCACGCACTTCGGTTCCCGGACACTTTGGAGCAACCATTATAACAGTAATATCTTTACGTATTTGTTTCCCTTCTTCTACAATATTAAATCCATGAGAATAAGATAAAGTTGCACCTTGTTTCATTAAAGGCATAATGGCATCTACAACACTCGAATGTTGTTTATCAGGAGTTAAATTCAATACTAAATCTGCTTGCGGAATTAGTTCTTGGTAAGTTCCGACATGAAACTCGTGTTGAGTCGCATTTTTGTAGGATTGACGTTGCTCTGTAATTGCTGCTTGGCGTAATGCATAAGAAATATCCAATCCAGAATCTCTCATATTCAAGCCTTGATTTAAACCTTGTGCACCACAACCAACAATTACAATCTTTCTGTCTTTTAAAACTTTAACTCCATCAACAAACTCCGATGTTTCCATAAATCTGCACTTCGATAACTGATCTAATTGTTGTCCTAACGAAAGTGTATTAAAATAATTTGCCATTTCTATTATATTATAAGTTATTAAATGCGGCTAGCATTTGTGTTATTTTCATTTCATCTTTTGTCACTGCAATTCTGCCAGATCGCACAAACTGCATAATACCAAAGGGGCTCAACTCTCTATATAATTGATCTACTTCGCTGGCTCTTCCTGATTTTTCAATCACAAAGAAATCTTTATTAACTGTTACAATTATCGCATTATTTTCCTTTATTATATTCTGAATTTGACGTTCTTCAAATAATAAATTCGATTTTATTTTGAATAAACATAATTGCTGGTAAATAGTTTCTTCATCGGTATGATAATATGCTTTTATAACTTCAACCTGTTTATCAATTTGCCCTATAAGTTTTTTGACTTGTATCTCGGTTATGTCTACAACTATAGTAAATCGTGATACGCCTTCAATCTCGGAAACTGAAATACTTAAACTTTCAATATTAATATGTCTTCTCTGAAAAATAGCTGAAATACGATTTAATAATCCAATATTATTTTCGGTATAAACTGATATGGTATATGTTTTTTTGTTGTTTTCCATTTAGTTGATTTAAATACCCATTACTAACTTAATCTTACATCTGAAACCGAAGAACCAGAAGGAATCATTGGGAATACATTACCTTCTTTCTCTACACAAACCTCAAGAAAATAGGCGTCCTTGCAAGCCATCATTTCTTTAATGGCACCTGATAATTCTTCACGTTTTGTTACTCGTTTTGCTTCTATATAATATCCTTCTGCTATCGCAACAAAGTTTGGATTTACCATTTCGGTAGATGCATAACGTTTGTCAAAAAATAACTGTTGCCATTGCCTTACCATTCCTAAAAACTCATTGTTTAAAACCACAATTTTTACAGGCACTTTGGTTTGGAAAATAGTTCCTAATTCCTGAATATTCATTTGGTAACCACCGTCTCCAATAATAGCAACTACATCACGTTCTGGAGCAGCCATTTTTGCACCTATTGCCGCAGGAAGTGCAAAGCCCATTGTGCCTAATCCTCCTGAAGTAATATTACTTTTTGTTTGATTGAATTTCGCATAACGGCACGCTACCATTTGGTGCTGCCCAACATCTGAAACAATTGCTGCCTCGCCTTTACTTTGGTTATTTATTTCATTTATAACTTCACCCATAGTTAACCTTTCTTTGGTTGGGTAAAGATCATTTTCAATCACTTTTTTAAATTCAATAGCATATAAATCCTTGAATTTTTGCAACCATTCTTTGTGTGAGTTTTCTTCAAGTAAAGGCAATAATTGGGTTAAGCTTGCTTTTGCATCGCCTAAAACTGCGACATCTGTTTTTACATTTTTATCTATTTCGGCAGGATCAATTTCAAAATGAATAATCTTTGCTTGTTTTGCATACTTATTTAAATCTCCCGTAACACGATCATCGAAACGCATTCCGATAGCAATAAGAACATCACATTCGTTCGTTAATTTATTTGGCGCATAATTGCCATGCATGCCAACCATACCCATATTTAATGGATGTGAAGTAGGTATTGCAGAAGCTCCTAAAATAGTCCATGTCGAAGGAATCCCAGCTTTTTCAATTACAGCTTTCAGTTGGTCTTCCGCTTCACTTAAAATGATGCCTTGACCCCAAACAATCATTGGTTTTTTTGCTGCATTAATTAATTTCGCTGCTTCCACAACTGTAGCGCCATCTGTTTTAGGAATAGGAATATAACTTCTTACTCCAGTACATTTTTTATATTGAAAATCGAATTCTTCAAATTGCGCATCTTTAGTAATATCTATCAAAACTGGTCCTGGACGACCACTTTTGGCAATATAAAATGCTTTTGCCATGATTTCAGGAATTTCTGAAGCTTTAGTAATTTGATGATTCCATTTAGTAACTGGTGTAGAAATACCAATAATATCTGTTTCCTGAAATGCATCGCTACCTAATAAATGTGAAGCTACTTGTCCTGTAATACATACCAATGGAGTAGAATCTATTTGAGCATCTGCAATTCCTGTAATTAAATTTGTTGCTCCTGGTCCGGAAGTTGCTATAGCAACACCAACTCTTCCTGAAATACGAGCATAGCCTTGGGCTGCATGTACAGCTCCTTGCTCATGCCGTGTTAACACATGATGGATTTTGTCTTGATACACATATAATTTATCATAAACTGGCATAATTGCTCCACCTGGATAACCATATAGTATATCTACGCCTTCGGCAATTAAACATTTAACAACGGCTTCGCTTCCAGAAATACGAACTGTAGTTTTTGTTGTTTGCTGTTTAGTTTTTACTGTTTCTGTATTCATACTTTTTAATTCTTTTAATAAAGATTCCTGCCTACGCAGGAATTTTAGAATTCATCAGTTACACATCCTTTGGATGCCGACGAAACTGTTCTTGCATATTTATACAATACACCTCGTTTAAACTTAAGTTTTGGTGCGCTCCAATGTTGTCTTCGTTGTTGTAATTCTTCTTCTGAAACTTCAAGTGATATTGAATTTGTTTCTGCATCAATTGAAATAATATCTCCATCTTTTACTAATGCAATAGTTCCGCCTTCTTGAGCTTCAGGAGTGATATGTCCAACCACAAAACCATGAGTTCCCCCTGAAAAACGTCCATCAGTAATTAGTGCCACATCTTTACCAAGACCTGCTCCCATAATTGCTGCTGTAGGTTTTAGCATTTCGGGCATTCCAGGACCTCCTTTTGGACCTTCGTATCGAATAACTATGACGTCGCCTTTTTCTACTTTACCATCACGAATACCATCATTAGCTTCGTATTCCCCTTCAAACACTTTTGCTTTTCCACGAAAGGATAAACCTTCTTTTCCTGTGATTTTTGCAACACTTCCTTCTTCGGCGAGATTGCCATATAACATTCTTAAATGCCCTGTCGCTTTTATTGGTTCTTCTATTGACATAATGACATCTTGACCTTCGGTTAAATCATCGACATCTAATAAATTTTCGGCTAATGATTTTCCTGTAACGGTTAAGCAATCTCCATGAAGCATTCCTTTTTTCAAAAGATATTTCATTACAGCAGGAATACCACCAACTTTGTGAACATCTTCCATAAGATATTTTCCACTTGGTTTTAAATCGGCTAAAAAAGGTGTAGTATCACTTATTCTCTGAAAATCTTTTAACGTAAAATCTATTTGTGCTGCTCGGGCAATGGCTAAAAAGTGAAGCACTGCATTTGTAGAACCTCCAAGAATTGTTACCAATCTAATGGCATTCTCTAAAGATTTTTTAGTAATAATATCAGAAGGTTTGATATCTTTTTCAAGCAAATTTCGTATTGCTTCTCCTGCCTCAATCGATTCTTGTTTTTTAGCAGAACTCAATGCTGGATTTGAAGAATTGTATGGCAATGCCATTCCGAGAGCTTCAATTGCTGATGCCATAGTATTGGCTGTGTACATTCCTCCACATGCTCCAGCTCCTGGACACGCTTTCTCAATAATACTTTGATATTCGGTTTCGGTCATGGTTCCTGCAACTTTGCTTCCCCAAGCTTCAAACGCAGAAACAATATCTAATTTTTTTCCGTTATGGCAACCTGATTCTATAGTCCCTCCATAAACCAAAATAGATGGTCTGTCTAAACGAATCATTGCCATTAATGCTCCTGGCATGTTTTTATCGCATCCTACTACAGTAATCAATCCATCATAACTCATGGCTTGAACTACTGTCTCCATAGAATCTGCAATAATATCGCGAGAGGGTAATGAATATCGCATTCCTGGAGTACCCATAGAAATCCCATCGCTTACACCAATCGTATTAAAAATAAGTCCAATTATATCTTCATTTTGAGTTCCTTCTTTCACGAGTTTTGCCAAATCATTAAGGTGCATATTGCAGGGGTTCCCTTCATAACCTGTACTTGCAATTCCTACCATAGGTTTGTAAAAATCTTCGTTGGTTAAACCAATGGCATGAAGCATTGCCTGTGCTGCTGGTTGAGTTGGATCTTGAGTAACGGTTTTACTATGCTTATTAAGTTTTTTCAATAGGATTAACCTTTATAAGTTCGAAATTAGATTTTTAGGTTTTTTTACTGTTTTTATATTAATGTTCAAGTTTAAATTCATTTATGAAGTTATTATTTTAAACTTTTGATTATCAATCATTTATATCCATATTAATATGACGTTCATGTATTAAAATTTTTCATAAAAAAAGTCTTCCTTTTTGGAAGGCTTTCTAAAAGTAATTCTTAAACCCTCGGCAAATCATTATCATCCTTTAATGGTAAATTAGATTTTCCCATTAGGTACGAATCTATATGATGCGCCGCTTGCCTCCCTTCGGAAATTGCCCAAACAATAAGCGATTGTCCTCTTCGCATATCTCCAGCAGCAAAAACTCCTGCAATATTGGTCATATAATTATTTGTTGAAGCTTTTACGTTTGTTCTAAAATCGGTTTCTAATCCAAGTTGTTCTATAAGTGTAGTTTCTGGTCCTGTGAACCCTAAAGCTAAAAACACCAAATCGCAATCCCAATGTTTTTCGGTATTTGGAATTTCTTTTAATTGTGGTCGTTCTCCTTTTTTTAAAATCCATTCTACTTCAGTAGTTATCAATCCTTTTAAATTTCCATTTTTATCACCAACAAATTCTTTTGTTGAGATACTGAAAAAACGTTCAACACCTTCTTTATGCGAAGAACTTGTACGAAGTTTCATTGGCCAATAAGGCCAAGGTTGGGTTGCTGGTCTTCCTATGGAAGGCTTACTTAAAATTTCAAAATTTGTTACTGACTTTGCACCTTGACGATTGGAAGTGCCAATACAATCTGAACCTGTATCTCCTCCTCCAATAACGATGACATTTTTTCCTTTGGCTGAAATATATTCATCAAATTTGGTTTGTCCATCAATGCGTTGGTTGTTTTGCTTTAAAAAATACATCGCTTGATGCACCCCTTTTAAATGCGCTCCTTTAATTGGAATAGCTCGTCTAATAGTTGCGCCTCCACATAGTAAAATAGCATCAAACTCATCACTTATTGTTTCAATACTTATGTTTTTCCCAACATGAGCATTTGTTTTAAAAGTAATTCCTTCTTTTTCTAATACAACAATGCGTCTGTCTATAATATGCTTTTCAATTTTAAAATCCGGAATGCCATAACGCAATAATCCACCAACTTTAGCGTCTCTTTCAAAAACAGTTACACAATGTCCAACTCTGTTTAATTGTTGTGCTGCTGCTAATCCTGAAGGGCCAGAACCAATTACTGCTACTGATTTTTCTGTTCTATATTCTGGAATTTGTGCTATAATCCAACCTTTTTTAAATGCTATTTCAACAATATTCTTTTCAATATTTTCGATGGTAACAGGGTCTTCATTAATTCCTAACACGCAGGATTCTTCGCAAGGAGCAGGACATAATCTTCCTGTAAATTCAGGGAAGTTATTTGTAGAGTGTAAAATTTTTGCAGCTTCTTCCCATTTTCCTTTATAAACATTATCATTAAAATCGGGAATAAGATTTCCTAAAGGGCAACCACTATGGCAAAAAGGAATGCCACAGTCCATACATCTGGCACCTTGATCCTTTAACGCTTTTTCTTTCATGGAAACTGTAAACTCTTTGTAGTGTTTCAATCTGTTTTTTACAGTACCATAGGTTTCAACCTCTCTTTTATATTCTAAAAATCCAGTAATCTTTCCCATGATTAAGTAGTTATAAGGTTTTCTTTTTCTAACCGAATTAATGCTTGTTTATATTCTTCTGGAAGCACCTTTATGAATTTTGGTAATTCAATTTCCCATTTTTCTAAAATTCGTTGTGCTAATGGACTTAAGGTTGTGTTATAATGATTTTCAATGAGTCGTTTCAATTCAATTATATCCTCTTTTTCAAAAACTGGATCCAGATTTAATCCTTCAGTATTACAGTGATTTTTAAATGAATTATTTTGGTCGTACACAAAAGCAATTCCACCACTCATTCCTGCACCAAAATTCCTACCTACTTCTCCAAGGATAACAGCAATTCCGCCTGTCATATATTCACAACCATGATCTCCAATACCTTCAACAACCGCTTTAGCACCAGAATTTCTAACACAAAAACGTTCTCCTGCTTTACCGTTAAAATATGCTTCGCCAGAAGTCGCTCCATATAAAGCGACATTACCAATAATGATATTTTGTTCCGGAATTATGGTCGCTTCTTCTGGTACCTTCACAATTAATTTTGCTCCCGATAAGCCTTTTCCAACATAATCGTTTGTATTTCCACTTACAACCAAAGTCAATCCTTTTGTGGCAAAAGCTCCAAAACTCTGTCCAGCAGAACCTGTGAAATTAATTCTTAATGTGTTTTCAGGTAAGCCTTGAGCACCATAAATTTTTGAAATTTCATTACTCAAAATAGCACCGAAAGCCCTATCCGTATTGGTAATTTTAAAATCCAATACTGTTTTTTCCTTTCTGAAAAGTGCTGGATGAGCTTGGCTAATAATTTTAAAATCTAAAGATTGCTCTATATTATGAATTTGCTTCTCGGTGTTGTATAATTTAACATCGTCTGTTACAGGGACTTTAAAAAGAATTGGTGATAAGTCTATTCCTGATGCTTTATAATGTTCTATAGTTTTATTTCTGTCTAATTTTTGAACTTGCCCAACCATGTCATTAATGGTTTTAAAACCAAGTTTTGCCATAATTTCTCTTAACTCTTGTGCTACAAAATGCATAAAATTAATAACATGCTCTGGTTTACCTTTGAATTTTTTACGCAGTTCTGGGTTTTGGGTTGCAATACCAACAGGACAGGTATTTAAATGGCACACGCGCATCATAATACAGCCTGAAGCTACTAAAGGAGCTGTTGCAAAACCAAATTCTTCAGCTCCCAATAAACATGCGATTGCAACATCTCTTCCTGTTTTTAATTGCCCATCGCATTCTAAAACCACCCTGTTTCTTAAATTATTCATTACTAACGTTTGCTGTGCTTCAGAAATGCCTAATTCCCATGGCAATCCTGCGTGTTTTAAGGAGGTTAGTGGAGAAGCTCCTGTTCCGCCATCATGTCCGGAAATTAATATAACGTCTGCTTTGGCCTTTGCAACTCCAGCAGCTACTGTACCAACACCAACTTCGGACACTAATTTTACATTAATTCTTGCTTCACGATTGGCAGATTTTAAATCATAAATTAATTGTGATAAATCTTCAATAGAATAAATATCGTGATGTGGTGGTGGCGAAATCAATCCTACATAAGGTGTTGAATTTCTTGTTTTAGCTATTTCCAGATTTACTTTAATTCCTGGCAGTTGTCCGCCTTCTCCTGGCTTGGCTCCTTGCGCCATTTTAATTTGAATTTCGGAAGCACTTGTTAAGTAATTTGAGGTTACTCCAAAGCGTCCAGAAGCAACTTGCTTGATTGCGCTATTCTTCCAAACACCATTTTCATGTTTATAAAACCGTTCTTCATTTTCACCGCCTTCACCAGAATTGCTTTTTCCACCAATTCTGTTCATTGCAATTGCTAAATTTTCGTGGGCTTCTTTGCTTATTGATCCATAAGACATTGCTCCTGTTTTAAAACGCTTAACAATTTTTGTCCAAGGTTCGACTTCATGTAAAGGAATAGGGTCATAATTTGTAAATTCGAACAAGCCTCTAATAGTCATTAACTGTCGGGATTGATTGTTTATTAACTCGGAATATTCTTTATAAGTACTGTGTTTATTACTTCTAACCGATTCTTGCAGTTTTGCAATAGACAATGGGTTGAATAAATGGTGTTCGCCATTTCTGCGCCATCTATATTGACCTCCAATTTCTAAATCTAATTCGGCAGCAATTTTTTGTTTTTGATATGCTTTAATGTAACGTTTATTGATTTCCTTTTCTATTTCGTGTAGCCCAATCCCTTGAATTCGTGTAACTGTATTTGGGAAATATTTATTAACCACAGTAGTATTTATTCCTATACATTCAAATAGTTGTGAGCCTCTGTAAGAGTTGAGAGTAGAGATTCCAATTTTATTCATCACTTTTAATATCCCTTTGCCAACAGCTTTGTTATAATTTTGTACAGCTTCTTCGGTTGTAATGTTTGTTGAGTCTAATTCATTGATGTTATCCTCTATAATTTCGTTTACCATATAAGGATTAATTGCACTTGCGCCATAACCAAAAAGTAATGCGAAATGATGTACTTCGCGAGGTTCTGCAGACTCAATAATGATACTCACTTGAGAACGTTTTCCCATCTTTTGCAATCCGTTGCTGATGTAGGAACAAGCCAATAATGCTGGTATTGGTGCATACTCTTTATTGACATTTCTATCGGACAAGATGACTATATTAGTTTTGGTATCTATAGCTTTAGAAACGGTTTTGAGTGTGTGTGTTAACGCATCTTCCAAACCATTGTATCCTTTATTTATTTGATATAAAATAGGAATAGATGTTATTTTAAAATCTGGACTTTTGAAGCTTTTTATCTTATCTAAATCTTGTTTTGAAATTACAGGATTACCGATTTTTAGCTTTTTGCAATGATTTTCATCAATGTCAAATATGTTTGAATCACTTCCTAAAGTTAAACTAATATCTGTAATTAGCTCCTCACGAATTCCATCTAAAGGAGGATTTGTAACTTGAGCAAAAAGCTGTTTAAAATAATTATATAGTAATTGAGGGCGTTCCGATAAAACGGCAATTGGAACATCATTTCCCATCGATCCAATAGGCTCTTTACTATGTTGAGCCATCGGTAAAATGATAGTATTTATATCTTCTTGGGTGTATCCAAAAATAATCTGTCTTTTCTTTAGCGTTTCTTCATTAAAAAAAACAGGGCAGTCATTATAAGGTATGTCTTTAAGATGCACTAAATTTTTGTTTAACCACTTTTTATATGGATATCTTGATGCGATATCTTCTTTTATTTCTTCATCATTTATTATCCGACCTTGATTCATATCTACGAGAAACATTTTCCCAGGTTCTAATCTACCATGATACTCAATATTTTTAGGTTCAATATCAATCACTCCAGTTTCCGACGCCATGATTACATAGCCGTCCTTTGTAACTGTATATCTTGATGGTCGAAGACCATTTCTATCCAAAACGGCTCCAATATAATTACCATCAGTAAATGGGATTGATGCAGGACCATCCCAAGGTTCCATAAGGCAGGAATTATATTCGTAGAACGCTTTTTTAGTATCGGACATTTCTGTATTTTTTTCCCAGGCTTCAGGAACTAACATCATCATCACTTCTGGTAAAGAACGTCCTGTCATTAATAGAAGCTCAACAACCATATCAATTGATGCTGAATCTGATTTACCTGAAAGTACAACTGGAAAAATGTTTTTTATTTCATCACCAAACCAATCACTTTCCATTAATTCTTCTCGTGAAAATAGCCTTGAAATATTTCCTCTTAAGGTGTTTATCTCTCCATTATGACACATATATCTAAAGGGCTGCGCTAAATCCCAGGTTGGGAATGTATTTGTTGAAAAACGCTGATGTACTAAAGCCAATCGCGTTACCAATGAAGAATCGTTTAGGTCTTTATAAAATAACTTGATGTCTTCAGGAATTAAGAGCCCTTTATATATTATTATTTTAGTTGATAAACTTGGAAGGTAGAAAAAAGAGCTTTCTGAAAGTTTAGAATTATAAATCTCGTGTTCTGCTTTTTTTCTTGCAATAAATAACTTTAAATTAAATTGAAAGTCGTCTTGTTTAGGATTAGATTTTCCAATAAAAACCTGCTTAATAAACGGTTGTGTTTTAGCTGCAATCTCGCCTAAAACAGAATTATTTATCGGAACATTTCTCCAACTTAAAATTTTAAGTTCTTGTTCTTTTATATGTTTCTCAAAAACAGTCGTGCAATAGTATTGTTGATTTTCTTTTCGAGGTAAGAACACATTACTCACGGCATAATCTCCCACTTTCGGAAGTTTAAAACCGCAATTATTCACAAAAAAATCATGAGGTATATCTATTAATATTCCTGCACCATCACCTGTTTTTCCGTCTGAACTCACAGCGCCTCGATGTTCTAATTTTTCCAGAATTTCAAGTGCTTTATGTATAATATCGTTAGACTTAATGCCTTTCAAACTGCATATAAATCCAGCACCACAATTTTCGTGTTCAAATTCCGGTAAATATAGTCCTTGCTTCTTCATCATAATCAATACATTTTAGTTTAAAACCCTTGATTTTAAAACGAATATATGCAGTTGATTTTGAATAATAACAATGGGCAATTCATTATTCCGATTTTAAAAATATTGTGCCTTATAAATAAACATTCAACATTTTCAATATGTAATTTTTATTAAATATGTAATTATAAAATATTAGATGAAAAGTGATTTAATGTAAATTATATTTAACGAAAAGCGGTTTTTAGTGAATTAAAATCATTTAAATATTCAAAATGATATAAATGTTTCAAGAATTAATTATCAAATTATAAAAATAAAACGCAGTAGACTTTCATACCATTAAAAAAATAGGGTATAAAATAACGAATTGATAAAAATAAAATATCAACCCCTGTTTAATTAGGGGTTAAAATCTTTTTTATATAGTTTTGGCGCTTAATTAATCAAAATAATAACAATTATGAAAAAAATTATTCTTGCATTATTTATTATTAGTTGCATTAAAACAGTTGCACAAACGGCTTCAGATTCAATTCCTAAAGCATCTTCAAGTAGTATCGATATAGGCGTTGATATTCAATCACGTTATATATGGAGAGGTATTCAATTGGGTGGTAATAGTCCAAGTGCTCAACCATATATTGAGTTTTCAACAGGTAAGTTTGCTATTGGTGCCTGGGGAGCTTACAACTTAGGAGGTTTAAGTACTGGTAACGAAGCCGATTTATATGTTTCGTATTCAGTTAGTGATGCTTTTTCTTTAACCGTAACAGATTATTTCTTTCCTATAGATGGAAATTTTCAAGGCTATTTTCCTTATAACAAAGGTCATGTATTTGAAGCAATGGTTTTGTTTGCAGGCACTGATAAATTTCCTATTGGTTTAAGCGTTGCCACTAATTTTAGCGGAGCTATAAAATATGATGATGGAGGTAATGAAAAATCGGCTTACTCAACTTATGTAGAGGTTAATTATTCTAAGACTGTTGGTAATGTTGAATATAGTTTGTTTGCAGGAGCTGTATTTGGAGATGATAACAGCTATTATTTAACCGATGGTTCTGGTCTAATCAATCTCGGTCTTTCTGTTGCTAAAGAAATAAAACTATCTGGCTCTTTTAGTTTACCTATAAATGCTGCATTAATACTCAATCCAGATGCAGAAAACATATACTTAACCTTCGGATTCTCACTTTAAAAACACAAATAATTATGAAAAAAATCGAAGCAATCATTAGAAAATCAAAATATCGTGCTGTAAAAGAAGCACTTTATGACGCAGGAATTAACTTTTTTTCCTATTGGGACGTAACAGGAAAAGGGAACGAAAAAGAAGGACATGTTTACAGAGGCATCTCGTATAGCACAAGTGACATTCAACGACGAATCTTATCAATAGTTGTGAATGACGAATTCGAAGAAGCAACCATCAAAGCTATTTTAAGTTCGGCAGCAACTGGTGAGGTAGGTGACGGAAAAATCTTTGTGTCGGACATACAAGAATGTTACAGAATACGAACAGGAGAAAAGGGTGGGGACACTTTAAAATAATCAATCAAATAAAAAATTAATCATGGAATTATTAACTACAAATAATGTATGGATGATGATCTGTACAGCACTCGTTTTCTTTATGCATTTAGGATTTTCCCTTTTGGAAATAGGGCTTACGAGACAAAAAAACACAATCAACATATTATTCAAAAACATTTTCATCATTACCGTTGGACTACTCTTATACTGTTTAGTTGGATTTAATTTAATGTATCCAGGAGAATTTAACGGATTTTTAGGCTTTGCAGGATTTGGTTTAGATTCACCATTAACTGCCGAAGGGACTTTAGATTTGGCTTATAATGAAGGTTATACTTATTGGACAGATTTCCTTTTTCAAGGTATGTTTGCAGCAACTGCAGCAACAATTGTATCTGGAGCTGTAGCTGAACGTATTAAAATAGGATCGTTTATGATATTTACGATTATATATGTAGGCTTAATTTACCCTATTGCCGGATCGTGGAAATGGGGAGGCGGATTTTTAGATCAATTAGGATTTTATGATTTTGCAGGCTCAACACTTGTACATTCCGTTGGCGGATGGGCAGCTTTAGTAGCAGTTTGGTTATTAGGTTCTCGAATTGGCAAATTTAAGAATGGAAAGCCGCAAGCAATACCTGGACATAGCATACCATTAGCAACTGCTGGTGTCCTTATTCTTTGGTTAGGATGGTTCGGGTTTAATGGTGGTTCAGTATTATCAGCAGAACCTGGAGCAACATCATTAGTATTGGTAACAACTTGTTTGGCAGCTGCAGCTGGAGGTATAGTGTCACTTATTGTATCATATATAAGATATAAAAACCTTGATTTAACCATGTTTTTAAATGGAATATTAGGAGGATTGGTTGGTATTACTGCAGGAGCCGACCAAATGAGTCCAACAGATGCTATATTAATTGGAAGCATTGCTGGTGCAATTATAGTATTTGCTGTTGCTTTTATTGACAAATTAAAATTAGATGATCCTGTTGGAGCCATTGCTGTACACTTAATCTGTGGCATTTGGGGAACTTTAGCCGTAGGTATATTTGGTGCATTAGCTGGTTGGGATCAATTTGTAAGTCAATTAATTGGTGTTGGGTCTTATGCTGCAATATGTGTTTCTTCAACATTTATTATTCTATTTATTTTGAAGAAAACAGTTGGAATACGAGTATCTGAACGAGAAGAACTTGAAGGTCTTGATGTACATGAACATGGTATGAATGCGTATCCTGATTTTAGGTTGAATGAACATTAATATTTAGTTTTTGTGTTAGTCAAAAACCCCTCGGAGTTTACATTTCGAGGGTTTTTTAGCACCAATCATTGATAGTTATCGAAACAGCAATTTTTATATTATTGTATAAAAATAACTATATTTGAGTTATAATAATAGTATTATGGGAGCAATAGAATTAAGAAAAAAGTGGAAACAATCGATAGATACCGTTGATGAGCATTTTTTACGAATGGTAGATGCACTTTATGAAGGGTATTTTAAAAAGGAGGTTGTTGCTTATCATCCAAATGGAACACCTATATCTCGCCAAGAATATAAAAAAGCATTAGATACTGCTGAAACCCAAATAACAAAAGGAGATTATATTACTGCTGAAGAATTCGAGGAAGAAAATAATTAAATGACTCATAAAATTACTAAAGTTGTTTGGACTCGACAAGCAAGAGAATCTCTCAAATCCATTTTAGATTACCGTTACAAAGAAATTCCATCGGCTAGAAATATTGTGAGAAAAGATATTATCAGATATTCTAAAGATATTGTTTTTGCCGAACAATATCAAGAGGATTAAATTTACTCTCAATATAGAAGAATAATTGTACGAGATTATAAAATCTTATATAAAGAAAGTAAAAGTGTTGCTTATATTTTGAATGTGGTTTGCACAAAAGCTGCTAAAGAGAAATAATTTTAAGCTGAATTCCTACTCGCATTGATATTTCCAAACAAAGAACGTGTTACAATTTTTTCTAAAATTTGTATTTGTTCTTTATCAACTTCTTTAGTTTTTTCCAATTCCTGAATTTTTTTTAGCGCATATTGTTGTATGGTAAGCAATGGCAATACTATGGATTCTCTAACTTCGATAGAGGCTCTTCCTGAAGGTTCATTCTCCATTAATTCTTTATATCCTGTTAGCTTTAAAAGCAATCTTTTAGTTAAAAGATATTCATTATATATAATTCTCCAAAAATCACCAAATTCTTCATCTTCCGACATGTATTGTGTTAGACTGAAAAAAGATTTTGTTAAAGACATCATACTGTTTTCCAATAAGGTTTTGAAAAAAATTGAGTTATTATAAAGCTGTTCTACCTTATCAAACTCATTATTATCTTCATATTCTTTTAATGCTGTACCAACACCAAAAAATCCAGGAACATTTTGCTTTAGCATACTCCATGAACCTACAAATGGAATTGCTCTTAAATCTGAAAATATAAGTTTATCTGATTTTGATCGTTTCGACGGTCTGCTTCCAATATTGGCTTTAGCATAATATTTTAACGTACTCATGCGCTCTAAATACGGAATGAACATCGCATGATTTTTAAAACTTTTATAAGCTCGATGGCTTATTTCTGCTAGGTTATTCATAACAAGTTTGTCATCAGTTGACATTTCTGATTTATTGTTGCCAATACGATTGGAAATTCCGGAACTTATTAATTGCTCCAAATTATATTGTGAAGAGTCTAAAGTTCCAAAATTAGAGCTTATGGTTTGCCCTTGTATGGTGAGTTGCACTTCTTTGTCTTCTATAGTTGACCCTAATGATGCGTAGAATTGATGTGTTTTTCCACCACCTCTTGCAGGTGGACCACCACGACCATCAAAAAATATGGCAACTATATTATATTTTCTTGAAACTTTTGTAAGCAATTCTTTGGCTTTATATATTCCCCAATTTGCCATTAGGTAGCCACCATCTTTTGTGCCGTCGGAAAAGCCTAACATTATGGTTTGTTTGTTTCCGCGTTGTTTTAAATATGTTCTGTAAGCAGAATTTGCATATAATTCTTCCATAACTTTAGGAGCATTCTCCAAATCGGTAATGGTTTCAAATAATGGGACAATATCCACAGTTAAACAATCTTTAAAAGCAACCAATCTAAGCATTGCAAACAATTGCATTACATTTAATGCTGTTTGGTTGTTACTTATAATATATCGATTTGAACCACGCTCTCCATTTTTTTCTTGAATGGTCTTAACTACTTTAATCGTCTCAAGAGTATTAGCTACAAGGTCTTCCTTAAATAAACTAATATCGATATCTCCTTTTACAGACGATAATATTTTTATTTGTTCTTTTTCTGATAACGAATTATATCCTTTCGGAAAAATTTTACTTCCAGATTTTATTAACGTATCAACCATATTTGAAAAAACCGTATGATGAATTCTGCTATCTTGTCTTATATCCAAAGTCGCAAAATGATATCCGAAAAGATGCACCTTGTTTATTAAACTATCTACTTCCTGAAGGTATAAAGATTGATGGTCGTTAATGATAATTTCTCTTATATCTGAAAGTTCAGAAATTAGGACGTTAAGTTCAATCGCTTCTTTAGAATACAGATTAATACTGCTTTTATAAAGTTTCGATTCTAAACTATTAATATGTTCTTCAACTCCTTTAAAAGTAAGTTTTCGTTTTAGAGACCTCAAATCGCGATAGTAATTTTTAAGTATCGTTTGTTTTAAACGCTGTGCAACTTTTAATGTAGTTTCAGGCGTTACAAAAGGATTACCATCCCGATCTCCTCCAGGCCAAAATCCAATATTTATTATTTCGTTTTTTATAACCTTATTATCAAAAATATTTTGTTGTATATA
>Ga0209554_1001126_pt1 | contig 20976 bp, 13 predicted proteins | sample MarorgKNORR_S2LV_5_FD_188221 | JGI IMG/M metagenome (GOLD analysis project Ga0209554, IMG submission 188221) | Marine microbial communities from the Southern Atlantic Ocean, analyzing organic carbon cycling - Bottom_A/KNORR_S2/LV (SPAdes) (version 2) | ecosystem: Environmental > Aquatic > Marine...
TCCAATTGTAAAACGTTGCATCGCTGACGCCAATCTCCCGGCAGAGGTCTTTGACCTTTTCACCGCCTTCGTTTCGGGTGAGAATGGAAATGATCTTGGTCTCGCTAAATCTGGATTTCTTCATGACTCAAAAGTAAGGGTTTACCTCTACTTTCAAGTGGGCGAAGAAGGGGGAAGCTTACAGTAATTTGGGCGATTCCGAGGACGACTCGGACGTTTCCCGAAGCTGATGATTCCACTCAGTTGTTTCGGACCTCTGCGGGCAAAACTCAATCGAAAAAGAGAATCTTTGCCGAAGAAGTGACTTTTTCTCTCATGATTGCGCCGTAGAAGTAACATTATCGATCTGAAACACGTGTTCCTGTAACGAAACCGGGCATCCGGTTTCAAAAGGCAGGTTCGGGAGTTTTATATACTGAGGTTACTATTATGGCTATCGATACGCGATCCATACTCAAACATACAGTGATCATCTTCGCAATCGCGCTGGTAATTGGCACGCTGGCTTAGAGGCTGTAAGCGTGGCATAAAATATGCCACCGCTCTTCGTTTGACTCGATTACGCCGACTCCTATCCGGTCAGCAGCAGGACACCCAACCTTCGCCCGACTGGATTGGCGGACAAGGAGTGTCACCATAGCTGCAATACACGCAGCAGCCACCTTCTTTCGGCCGGGCTATTGATCCACATTTCGCGCATTCCCAGAAGTACGTGCACGCGTTGATGGGCATGGTCTCGCTGAAGACCGCACTGCAACTGGGACAGGTTATGGTGGATTGGGATTTTACGAGAACTGTCATAGGAACTCCGGGCCGGGCTGCGCTTGCAGAAAGCCGATAATCAGGCTCCGTCCTGGCGCTTATCAAGCAACGCCAGTGGTTCCACGAGGTTCGTTTGAACCGTTCCCAATTGCTGGTTATCATGGCAACGCTCCTCGGTGGTAGACCAGCGACGGCTGACCCGGCACTTCCAACATCTCTTTCAATCTTACTTTCAAGCGAATGAAGCGGACCGTACTGATCGTACTCGCCACAGTTCTCTTTTTGACGCCGTCCACCTGGGCCCAGGATGCCAATCCGGATGACGTAAAGACCATTGCCAGCATCATGAAGGCGTATTACGAGGTCATTTCGGGCCCCGCAGGTTCTACTTCTGACGTCGAGCGCGATCTCTCCCTTCATCATGCAGATGCATGGGTCGGCATCGGAGGGCTGGATGCCGATGGAAATCCTGTGGTCCGAACAATGACACTACTTGAATTTTACGGAGCAAATGCTCCTCGCACCGAAGGATTTTGGGAGTGGGAAACAGACCGCCAGATCCGGCGATCGGGCAATATGGCCAGCGTTTGGAGCAGCTATGCTTCTGCAAGAACCGAGGGGGGCGAGCCTTATACCCGAGGGGTCAATACGTTGACACTCTGGTTCGACGGAGATCGCTGGTGGATAATAAACTGGATGTTCGATACGTCGGACGGGTAGGCGCTTGCTACTGCTACAGCGAGCCATTATCGTGCGACTCGAGGAACGAAGTTTATCGGAAAGAGAAACACAATTACGGCCTGGATCAGATGACCAGATCGTCAACAACCAATTCTTGAAGCATGGATATTGAAATTTTCAAGCTCGAGCGGACCCAATCACTGTGGGAAAATACGGTCGAATTCAACCTTACTGAGACGGGAATCCACCCATTCACGATGTCTGAATTGCTGAGCGAGGCCGAGCTTGATGAACTCACTAATGTGAGGCTCGGCTACGGACAGACCAACGGTTCGATCGAGCTGAGAGAAACGATCAGCGGGATGTACCCCGGTACCGACCGGGAGAACATCATGGTGACGAGTGGCTCGATTGAAGCCAATTTTGTGGCTCTGTGGACACTTCTCAATCCAGGCGACGAGCTCTTGCTGATGTTGCCAAACTATATGCAACTCTGGGGCGCGGCAAGAGGATTCGGAATCGAAGTGAAGCCGTTTCATCTTCGCGAAGACCGGGACTGGCAGCCCGATCTGGACGAATTAAGAAATCTGGTCGGCCCAAAAACGAAGATGATCGCCATCTGTAATCCCAACAACCCAACCGGTGCCATCCTGAGTTCGGCGGCCATGGATGAAATTGTTGAGATTGCCCGTGATGCCGGTGCCTGGATTTTTTCGGACGAAGTCTATCGCGGCGCCGAGCTGAACGGACAGGAGTCGGCGTCATTCTACGGGAGGTACGAGCGGACCTTTGTTACGGGCGGACTCTCGAAAGCCTACGCACTTCCAGGACTTCGTATTGGCTGGCTCGTCGGCCCCCACACGGAAATATCCGAGGTATGGAAGAGGAGGGATTACACCACGATTTCAACGCCCATCCTCTCGAACAACATTGCGGCGATCATACTTCAGCCCGATCGCAGAATGGCCATATTGAAGCGAAACCGGGACATTCTCAACACAAATATCGAAGTACTCATCGACTGGGCGAACTCGCATGGTGATCTGTTCTCGTTTCGGGCGCCGCGCGCGGGTGGAATGGTATTCCTGAAATATGACCTGGATATCAATTCGACCGATCTGGTCACCAAGATTCGGCTTGAGAAGAGCACGTTCATTGTTGCCGGAGACTGTTTTGGAATGGATCGCCGAGTACGCATAGGGATCGGAGCCGAGACGGACTACCTCGCCCGAGGGCTCGAGCGCATCAGCGAAACGCTGGCCGAACTGAAATAACCACCGCCACCCGGAGACATGAGCCGCTGTGGCGCAGGTCAGTAGCCGTAAATCGAGAAATCGTCCCTGCGAAGATGAAGCGACAGCACGATGGCGAGCAGCGCTGTATTTGCCACAAGAGCCGACCCACCGTACGAGATGAACGGCAGAGGAATGCCAATAACAGGCAGAAGGGAGGTCGCCATTCCGATGTTGATAAAGATGTGAATCAGGTAGACACCGACAGTGCCGGAAGCAACCAGCACGCCGAACGGGTGCTTTATGTTGGCACCCAGTCGCAACAGCCGGATGAGCAGAACGCCGAACAGGGCTATCACGACCATCGCCCCTATAAAACCAAATTCCTCTCCGATCACCGAGAACACAAAATCCGTTGATTGCTCCATGACGTACCCGCCCTGGGTCTGCGTTCCTTTGAGAAATCCCTTACCGCTCCATCCCCCCGATCCAATGGCGGCCATAGAGTTAACTTGATGATACCCCACTCCCAGTCTGAACTCCTCCGCGCCTGGATTGGTGAAGGACAGGATGCGCTGCACCTGATAGTCACTCAAGATTTTCGTTAGAGCCAGTTTGGTAATCGCGACCGTTCCCCCGGTGAAGACGGCGGCGAAAAGACCCATTTTCCCGTCACGGCTTCGCCACCACATGTAACCCGTAAAGAGGGTGCACAGCACGATGGCAACAGGCATGGACACGATAGCAAAATACCCCGCAATCGCGGGCGCGATCATCAGGAGTAAAAGATTAAACTCGAGTCCGCTCCAGAACAACACGATGGGAATCAGCGCGAAAAATACCAGGGCCGTTCCGGTGTCATTCTGAGCGACAATCAAGAAGGCAGGAAGCAGAATGATACCGACAATCATGAACGCAAAGCGTAGGTCCATCGTCTTGGGCCGGCGCATACCCACGAGCTGAGCCACCGCCAGTATGGTGCCGACTTTTGCAATTTCAGATACCTGCAGGCTCATGGATCCGATGTAGAGCCAGGATTTCGAACCGTGGACCTCGCGTCCAAATACCAGGGCCACGACCAGGAGCAACGTGGTCAGAGCGTATAGAGGAAGCGCAGCGTTCTGGAAAAACCGAATCGGGAGAAGAAGCGCCACTATCAGCCCTGCCACGCTTATTCCAAACCATCGAATCTGATTGAAATAGTTTCCCCTTGGACTCGATACGTAGAATTCGGCGGCCGGACCATGGGTCGTCGAATAGATGGCAACAAGACCGATGAGAACCAGTGCAAGCCACGCTGCCAGACTTATCGCGTCAAGATTTCGATACCGTGTTCGCACAATAAAAGATCAGTTTCTCGCCAGAGGAGCGCTGTTTTTGGTGAACATCAGATCCATGAGATCGCGTCTGGCGGGCGTGTAGTCAACAAATCCCTTCAAATATCGCTCCGCCATGAAACTGCCGATGGGCCCGGCCACGGTCGAGCCATACCCGGCATTTTCAATCAAAATGGCTATGGCGATCTGGGGGTTTTCCGCTGGTGCAGCGATGATGAAAATAGAATCATCATCTTCGTGTCTTGGGTTTTGGGCCGACCCTGTTTTTCCAATCGAAGTTATCCCTGGAATTTCCAGCCATAAGCTTTTTTCCTGAATCACGAGTCGCATTCCCTCCTTGACGATGCCGACGTACGTTTGATTGAGATCCAATGTGGTGCTCGGATATTCAGAAGCCGTGATTTCTCCAGACTCCGAGTCGACCAGGCTACGAACGAGATGCGGTGTCACCAAAGTGCCGCCGTTCGCTAGAGCCGATAGGTACCTCACGAGCTGGAGCGGAGAGACCATCAGTTCTCCCTGGCCGACACCGAGGTTCATGATCCAGCCGACATTCCACCCCCCCCGCTCGCCAAAATTTCGGTTGTAGTAGGCCGAATCTGGCACCAAACCCGCCTGAATTTCAGACGTCGCAATATCCAGAAAGGGTTTCGATCCAAATCCGAACGCGGTGGCCAATCGATTCATCGAATTGACATCGATTCGCTTCATCATCTCGAAGAAGAATGTATTGCAGGAATGCATCAGTGCCTCGACGACATTGATCGATCCATGTTCAGCAAGGCAACTGAAAACTTCGCCGTTCCCTCGTGGGTGTCCACCACCGCAGTAGTATTCCTCGTACCTGGAGATTGCACCTTCCTGCAGCGCCAATAACGCAATCAAGGGTTTAAACGTCGATCCGGGAGCCAGAACACTCTGAGTCACCCTGTTGTAGAGGGGCCGATCGACGTGTGTTCGGACCTCTTCCCAGACCTCGGGATCAAGTCGCTGGGTGAACATGCCCAAGTCATAGTCGGGAGCCGAGTGAAGAGCCAGAACTTCTCCAGTATTCGGATCCATCGCGATGACACCACCCCGCTTCCCGACGAAGAGCGATTCAGCGAATGCCTGCAGATCGGCATCGATGGTTAGATTCAGATCCAACCCACTCTTGGCAGGCAAATCTTCCCGTCCACCCAGATAATCTCCGACCACCTGCCCCAGAACATTCACCATCTTGAAGTTGGCGCCTGGCTGGCCGCGGATCGGAGATTCGTACTCCAGTTCCAAGCCACCCTGTCCGTAGGCATCGCCCCTCCTATAACCGTCCTCTTCTCTTGCCCTCAGAACGGATTGGGATATCTCGCGAACATAGCCCATGGCATGGGTCATGCGAGCCTGTGTCAGATATCTCCTTTTCTGAGTGCTCTCGTAATCGATCCCAGGTAATCGATGCCTGTGTTCAAGAACACGACTCAGCGCTTCGAAGGACACGTTTGTGCGAATGGGCGAACGCTTAAAGGAAGACCACCTTTTCGCCGCCTGATACTGGTTTTCGATCGTCGAATCTGCCACCGTCAGCAGTTCCGCCAATAGCGGAATCGTGTTCTCCTGAAAGTAAAATGGTGTTACATAGATCGTGAAATTCGACTCGTTCTCGACCATGAGTACTCCGTTACGATCGAAGAAACGGCCCCGGGCTGGCTGAACGCGAAGCTCCCGCATGGCATTGGCTTCCGACTCACCCGTGTGGTCAGAACTGTCAATCAGCTGAAGCTTTCCGAGCCTCAGGGTTAGAATTCCAAGAATGATGGCAACGAGCGCAATGAAGATGCGAATGCGGGTCCTACCTTCATCCATGGCGTGTCTTTGATGGCGTACAGTTTTGACGACAGATTGTCCAGAACCGGGGTCTCTGGAACGCTGTTCAAATCGTTCCATGCCTGAGAGGGTTCCGTTCAGCAACAAGATCGTTCTGATCAGTTATCAAACCCTACAATTGACGCCATAATGCCAAAAATTTGGTTCGAAAATTGCGACTCTCAAGCTGAGAACATTTATTCTGAGCCGGCAACCGCAGATGAATACGCGTCGTATCACCACTTCGAGGTATATCGAGGCTTTTGATTTACGGTGCTAAGTGCCAGAAATACTTGCTTAACCAGCTTCAATTCTTCGCCGCGACCCCCCTACCCGCCAGTCGCCCGGAGATCAACAAGACGGAAGACATGACTCAGTCAAACTCCAAGCTCCACACCGTCCCCGTACTGCGATATGCTACATTCCTACTGGCGGTATTATTTGTAGGCGCACTCGCTTTTCCACTGATTTCAAGCGCACAGTACTTCGGCCGAAACAAGGTCCAGTACGATGATTTTGAATTCGAAACGTTCAAAACAGACCACTTCGAATTTTTTCTGTATGAGGAAGAAGAAGAGGCCGTTGGTGACGCTGCCCGGATGGCGGAACGGTGGTATCAACGTCACTCCCGAACTTTCCTTCGAGAGTTTTACGAGCGTAAACCCATCATTTTTTACGCCAATGACGCGGACTTTCACCAGACCAATGCTATTGGTGGAACACTCGGAGAAGGAACAGGCGGTGTGACCGAATCGCTGAAGGAGCGAGTGATAATGCCGCTGACAGGCAGTTACAAAGAGACAGACCACGTTCTCGGACACGAGCTGGTTCACTCTTTTCAGTACGATATCGCGCTTTCTAGAACCGATTCAATTCGATTTTCCTTCCAGCTGGTTCCGCTCTGGCTAGTTGAGGGCATGGCCGAGTACTTTTCTGTGGGACGCCTCGATGCCCACACGGCGATGTGGATGCGGGATGCCGCCCTTCGAGATGACATTCCGACGATCGAGCAGATTACAAGAGATATGAGCTATTTCCCGTATCGATACGGACAGGCTTATCTGGCCTATATCGGAGGGAAATACGGAGATGTCGCCGTTGCGAATTTGTTCAAGCTTTCTGGCCAGGTGGGAGTTGATTCTGCGTTCGTCTACACACTGGGCATAACGACCGACTCCCTCTCGACGGAGTGGATAGCTACCGTGAAGGACACCTATCTGCCGCTCACTGAGGGCCGTGACGAAAACGAAAAGGCCGGTCGCCTGGTATTGTCGAAAGAAATTGATTCAGGAAACATGAATCTTTCACCGGTCGTCAGTCCTGACGGCCAGTATGTGGCATTTCTCTCGGAAAAGGATCTGTTCGAAATCAATCTTTTCATCGCCGACGCGAATACGGGTGAGATTGTACGAAGGTTGAAAAGTGGGAATTCAGATTCTCACTTCGACGCGATCCGTTTCATCGCATCTGCAGGCTCCTGGTCTCCAGATGGCCGAAGTTTTGCCTTCATCACATTCGTAGAGGGCGACAATGAAATCGCGATCCTGGACTGGACCAAAGGTTCAATAATTCGGCGATTCAGCGTCCAAGGTGTGAGTGCGATAACCAATCTGGCCTGGTCACCGGATGGGGAGACCATCGCTTTTTCCGGAATGGACGGAGGCATAAGCGATCTGTATGTACTCAACATGGAATCTGGCGAGGTTCGCCAACTGACGAACGATCGGTATGCTGACCTACAGCCTGCGTGGAGTCCAGATGGGCGTACGCTGGCCTTCACAACCGACCGTGGCGAGAACGGCACGAACTTTCGGACCCTGGAATACGGTGAGCCTCGCTTGGCCACCATCGATACCGAGTCTCTTGAGATTAAGGTCTATCGTCCTTTTGACGGCCTGCACCACAATGCACAGTTTTCTCCCGATGGAAACAATCTGTACTTCATATCGGACCATGACGGATTCAAAGACGTGTACCGGATTGATTTGAATTCTGAAGACGTTTTCAAGATTACCAATCTGAAGACAGGTGTTTCGGGTATCACCGCCATGTCGCCAGCTATGTCGGTGGCCGCTCAGAACGGCAGGATGATGTTTTCTGTCTTTGGCGACAGCAAGTACACGGTCTATTCAAGGGAAGCAGATGAACTTGAAGGAGAGTTGATTCTCCCGGTTGAATCGTCCGCGAGAGCTATTGCGTCTGTCCTACCCCCGTATCGGGGAATTGACGAAGGACTGGTTGGAAATTACCTGAATGACCCTCTGACCGGATTGCCTCCGGATCAGGATTATTCGATCGGTGCCTACGACGCCCGCCTGAAACTGGATTACGTTGCGCCACCAACCATTGGTGTGCAGGCAGGCGGTCTGTACGGATCTGGCGTGTCTGGCGGGGTAGGATTCTTCTTCAGCGACATGTTGGGAAATCACAACTTGACAGTTGTCGCGCAGGCGAATGGATCCTTCAAAGACATTGGAGCTCAAGTTGGATATCAGAACCGGAAAAATCGGCTGAATTGGGGTGGCTTCGTCGGCCACACTCCCATTCTGTACGGAGCCTCCTTTCTCGGTGATGACGGATACAGCATTCTCCGCCTGCGTCAACGGATCTACATCGATCAGCTGACCGGAACAGCCGCGTTTCCCTTCACGACGAAACGAAGGGTTGAAGCATCTGGAGGCTTCACCCGATACGGTTTCGATTATGAGCTAGAGACAATACGGTTTGACCCCGTCACGGGCTTCCAGTCGAGAGATAGGCAGCAGCTGAATGATCAAGAGCCAGATGCCGTCTATTTTGCGACGGTAGGACTCGCTCTCGTGAGCGACTATTCTTTCTTCGGATTTACTTCCCCGGTTCGTGGAGGACGATCACGATTCGAGGTAACTCCGTTTTTCGGGACGGAGAACTTTATCCGTGTACAAGCGGACTATCGGAAGTACTTTCAGATCAGCCCGATTACACTGGCGTTCCGAGGAATGCACGTTGGAAACTACGGCGCGGAAGAGAGTGATAATTCGTTGTTCACCCGCGAGTACATGGGATATGCGAACAGTGTCGGCTTCATGCGTGGATACAGCTTCACCTCGTTTGACAACCTGGGCGAGTGCACCCCGACACCAGCGGGTGCCTGTGCTGAAACGGAGCGCTTGTACGGTACGCGTCTGGCAGTCGCCAGCGTTGAGTTTCGAGTCCCACTGCTTGGAAACGATGCGCTGGGATTGTTCAATTTCCCATACCTACCTACGGAAGTATCCTTTTTCGCCGATGGTGGTGTAGCCTGGACCGCTGAAGATCTTCCGAAACTTCGATTTGACAGAAATACCGCCGATCGTGTGCCGGTATTCAGCGTGGGCGTTTCAACCCGATTCAATCTCTTCGGCTTCACCGTTCTGGAGATATTTTACGCAAAACCGTTTCAGAGACCCGAAAAAGGCGCTCACTTCGGTTTTCAGCTTGTGCCGGGTTGGTAGCAGCAAGTTCGATCCATTTCTGAGTGTGGCCCGTCGCGAATGCGACGGGCCACACTTTTGTATAGAGCCAGATGGGATTGGAATGGGTGGTGAGGTTGGGATTCGAAATTCGGGATTCGAGCTTCGATCAGAAACTCATTTCTGCTTTCATCACCATGACAGCATCGCCCCAGAGGATCACGCGGTCCCCGCGCATCTCCAAATCGACATTGCCGCCCCGCGGGGATATTTGCCTGGCTTTCAATCGGGACCTGCCCAATTTCTCCTGCCAGTAGGGCCCGAGGCAGCAGTGTGCCGATCCCGTCACTGGGTCTTCCGGAACACCGCATTGCGGCGCAAAAAACCGTGAGACGAAGTCCAAATCCGATGTGCTCGCCCTCGCCGTGACGATGAGCCCTCGAACCGGAAGCTCCGCGATGGCGCTCATGTCTGGTTTCAAGCTTTGAAGGGTTTCCTCGCTATCAACCTCGGCCAACGCATCCATCCGATTTGCGCCGCCGAAGAGAATGGGGTTCCGAATGGCGTTCTCCAAAAGCTCTCGGTCAAATGGCCGATCGACTGGTTCTGCAGGAAAATTCATTTCAAGGCCAGTAGACCCCGTCTGTCCCACGGTGAGTTCTCCGCTTTTAGTCTGAAATCGAATGGTTTCCCCCTTCGCCACGCGTCCAGTCTCAAACAGAGCGAATGCTGAAGCCAACGTCGCATGTCCACACAAATCCACTTCGGCAAGCGGTGTAAACCACCTCAATCCCCACTCACCATCATTTCCAGGTATCACAAATGCGGTTTCCGCCAGATTCATCTCGCTTGCAATCGACTGCATCACATCGTCTTCGAGAGATTCATCTCGAATACAGACCGCAGCTGGATTTCCTTTGAACGGCGTCTTTGTAAATGCGTCTACCTGATAGATCGTAATGTTCATTCGTGTCGGGGCTTTGCTCGGTGATGAATTGATGTATCTTGCGTCGTCGCGATTTCTACGCTACAGATGCCGGTCTTAAAGCATACGCATGTACTCCAAGCTGCGATCCTTTCTTTTCTCTATCAGTCCTGAATCGGCGCATCTATTGGCGACGGGCGCAGCGCGCATCTCCCAAAAGTTTACGCCCTTTCTACTGGATTCGATGTACCAGTATGCGCATCCGAGCCTGCACCAGGAGATCTTCGGGAAAACGTTCGCCAATCCGATCGGTCTGGCGGCCGGATTTGATAAGAATGCCCACATGATCCCCTTCTTCAAGAAAGCGGGATGTGGGTTTGTAGAGGTGGGCTCGGTGAGCGCCAAGAAGAGCAGAGGAAATCCGCGCCCGAGATTATTCCGCCTACCAGACGATCAGGCGCTGATCAACCGGATGGGACTCAACAATGATGGAGCTTCTCGAATCCGTCACCGCCTGCAGCGTCATGCTGGCCAGATTGCCTTCCCGGTGGGCGTCAATCTGGCAAAGACGCATGATCCCAAAATCGAGGGTGACGCATCCATTGAGGACTTCTGTCAGAGTTTTCGGACACTCGCCCCGTGGGCAGACTACATCGCTCTAAACATATCGTGTCCAAATACGGCCGAGGGCAAGACGTTTGAAGATCCTAATGCCCTCGACAGACTGCTGACGGCCATAATGAAAGAACGCGCAGAAATGAATCGGCGCGTACCGATCCTTGTTAAGTTTTCGCCGCCGCATGCCGAGCGATTCGTCCTTGACAGCCTGTTTGACGAGCTCCTTCTCGTATCGCTGGCGCATGGGGTCAATGGATTCATCGCCACAAATACTGCTTCGGACAGGAGAGACTTGATCACCCCTGAGGCCAGACTCAAGCAGATAGGTGCCGGAGGACTCAGCGGCCAGCCAATCCGAAATCGATCAACAGGATTGGTTAGATACCTGTATAAAAAGACCAACGGGAAGGTACCCATAATCGGCGTCGGAGGAATCGCGTCGGCCGCGCAGGCATACGAGTATATCACTGCCGGAGCATCGCTCATACAGGTCTATACGGGTCTCGTCTATCAGGGCCCAGGCCTCATCCGTTCGATCAAGGAAGGCCTGGTCAAACTGCTGGCCGAACAAGGTCACTCGTCGATGCAAAAGGCAATTGGGAGCGATGTCGACTAATTTCGCCTTTTTTGTCTTTTCGGAACTGAAAGAGCTACATTCGTCTCCCTGCCGTCCGACGTCCTATTCATTTACGATCAGCCCTCATGCCAGCTCTCGTTGAATTCAATACGATTCCGCAATTGTTCAGCCGACTTGCGGATTACTATGAAGGCAAGGACAAAATCGCTCTTCGCTATGTAGATAAGACGTCAAAAGAGTGGGTCGACATTAGCTGGTCGCAGCTTCGAGAACGGGCGTGCGCCATGGCCGGCTACCTGTATTCTCAGGGAATACGGCCGGGAGATCGCGTCGCAATATTGTCGGAAAACAGGCCCGAGTGGGCGTACACGGATATGGCTACCCAGATGTTGGGCGCAGTCAACGTCTCCCTCTATACGACGCTTCCGTCAAAGGAGGTATCCTATATCATCCACAATTCCGAAACCAGCCTGTTTATCGTGTCTACCGGGATGCAGCTGAAAAAAGCGCTCCAGATATACGATCTATGCCCCAGTCTTCGAAAAATCGTAACGATGGTGCCGCCCCGGGACGAGATTCCCGACTACGTCGATCTTTTTGACGATGCCATGGAAAGTGGAGCTGGCCTCTACGATGAATTCAAGGACGCCATCCATGCCAACGAGTCGGGTGTAAACCCAGAAGATCTATCCGCACTGATTTACACATCAGGAACGACCGGCAGTCCAAAAGGGGTCATGCTAACCCATAAGAATTTTTGTACCAACCTGAAGGCCGCGGTCACGAGACTCCCTTTCGAAGAGGGCGGACACCACCTTTCTTTCTTACCTCTCTGCCATTCATTTGAACGACTGGGAGGATATCTCGGAACACTATCAACGGGGATGACCATTTCGTATGCTCGCGGCATCGACACGGTTACTCAGGATATTCTGACGGTGAAGCCTACCGTCCTGTTATCAGTGCCAAGATTGTATGAGAAGATTTACAATGGCGTCCTAAAGTCCGTTGAAGAAGGGTCTAACCTCAAGAAGAAAGTCTTCAAATGGGCCGAAAAAAGCGGATTCAAATACCATTCTGTCGTCGCATCTGGAAAGTCGGCTGGCCCACTTCTGAAAATGAAGAACTCGCTGGCGCAAAAGCTCGTCTTTTCAAAATTGAAGGAAAAGCTGGGTGGTCGAATTGAATTCGGCGTCTCGGGCGCTGCCGCCCTTCCCAGAACCATCGGTGAGTTTTTCTTCGCTGCCGGAATTCCGATCATTGAGGGATATGGCCTGACCGAAACGTCTCCCGTGCTGACACTTTCACCATTTGAACGTCCGAGATTTGGCTCGGTGGGCCATGTAATTCCGGGAGTCACGATCGGAATACAAGACTTGAATACGGGTGCGGATCTCGGACAGCTATTGGGTGATGATTACCCCAACGATCTCTCGACCGAGGCCGGGGAAATCGTAGCAAAGGGTCCGAACATCATGAAGGGCTACTGGAAAAATGAGGAGGCAACAAGAGAGACCTTCGATCCCGAAGGCTGGTACCACACCGGCGATGTCGGCCGATTCGACAAGGGCTTCCTGATCATTACAGACCGTATCAAGCACATGATTGTCTCGGCAGGAGGCAAGAACATATATCCGGCACCCATTGAAGAAGGATTCAAACACGAGCCTTGGATCGACCAGATCATGGTGGTCGGAGAAGCGCGTGAGTTTTTGACCGCTCTCGTAGTAGCTGAAGAGGACGTTATTCGGGGTTACGCGAAAGAGCACAAGCTCGAGGCGTCAAAACTAGCGGATATTCTTGCTTCCGAGGAGGTGCAGCGTGTATTCACCCAGATGTTTAAATCGTACTCGCGTCAGGCTGCGGCACACGAAAAGATTCGAAAATTCCGCCTCGTGCTCGAGCCGTTCTCGATCGAGAACGGGATGATGACGCCGACCATGAAACTGAAGCGAAAGGTCATCGAAGCCCAGTACGCCGAGCTCATCCAAGAAATGTATGAGGGAGTTGTCTGATTCGGTCGACAGGCGATCCAGCCTGGACGCTGCGCCGGGGCGCATCTGAACAGATCGGGGTGTAGCGCAGCTCGGTAGCGCGCGTCGTTCGGGACGACGAGGTCGTGGGTTCAAATCCCGCCACCCCGACCGAAGAAAAAGGGAGCTTGCTCACTTTTTTGAGGGAGGGGTAAGTGATTATTCGAAGGAAAATCCCGCCACCCCGACAAAGGAAAGATCAGGGATTGCGTGCCAACGAATTCTCGGCGTAATATTGACTCCCCACTCAGCCATCTTCCAGTTATTGATGAACATTCTGACTATTGAAGCGCTCCATAAAAGTTTTGGGGTGAAGCCGCTATTGGAAGCAGTTACGTTCGGGTTGGCCCATGATGAGAAGATGGGACTGATCGGCGCGAATGGATCCGGGAAAACAACCTTGATGCGAATCATCGCCGGCGTGGAGAAAGCGGACGGCGGCCGTGTCATGATCCCACGCGGCTCACGGGTCGCGTTTCTGCCACAAAATCCGTCTTTTGAGCCTGGGAACTCTGTTATCGATGCCGTCTTTGACCAAGGCGATCCCACACTGCGCCTGCTTCATGACTACGAAGAAGCCTCGCACGAGCTCGCCACTGTGGCCGAAACGGATGAAGGATTGCTGGCTCGAGTATCAGAGCTGAGCCATCAGCTTGACGTGACAGGAGGATGGGACCGAGAGGCCAGCGCGCGCGCCATTCTCGATCGGCTTGGAATTACTGATTTCAGCGCTCTCGTAGGCACGCTTTCGGGTGGCCAACGCAAACGTGTAGCATTGGCGCGCGCACTCCTGCTTCAGCCGGATTTACTTCTGCTGGACGAGCCGACCAACCATCTCGATACGGAAACGATCGCCTGGCTCGAAAGCTACCTTTCGCGCTATTCGGGAGCGCTCTTGCTGGTAACCCACGATCGCTACTTTCTGGACCGAGTCACCAACCGGATGTTGGAGGTTAGGCCCGGTGGAGTTGCGAAGTATGAAGGTAATTACACCCGCTACCTCGAATTGAAAGAAGAACAGGAGCGCCTTTCCGATGCAACTGAACGAACCAGACAAAACCTTGCTCGTCGCGAACTGGCGTGGCTCCGTCGAGGCCCGAAGGCTCGAACTACCAAAGCCAAATATCGGGTTGAACGAGCCCTGGCGTTGCAAGAAGGGGGGAAGACTGGCCCCGATGCTACGCTCGCTCTGAGCGCGGCTTCGACTCGACTTGGGAAAAAAGTGCTGGAGTTGGAAAACGTATCGAAAGCATATGGTGAACTAGTCCTGATCGAGAACTATTCGCGCATCTTCACGAAAGATGATCGCATAGGAATTATCGGGCCCAATGGCTCGGGTAAGACTACCCTTCTCGAAATGATTGTCGGAAATGTTGCTCCAGATTCTGGACAAGTTGAATCCGGACCGACCGTCGTCATGGGATACTTCGACCAGGAGGTCCGACCGCTTAACGATTCACTTCGGGTAATCGACACCGTAACCGAAGTAGCAGAAAACGTCAGAACGGCCGATGGCTCGGTGATTTCAGCCAGTCAGATGCTGGAACGTTTTCTTTTCGCACCAGCGGTGCAGTACACACCCGTCGCAAAGCTTTCGGGAGGCGAAAGACGTCGGCTCCACTTGCTTCTTGTTTTGATGGAAGCCCCCAATATTCTTCTGCTCGACGAGCCAACGAATGATCTGGACATCCCGACGCTGGCTGCTCTGGAAGAGTACCTGGACACGTTTCCCGGCGTCTTGATCGCTGTATCGCATGATCGGTGGTTTCTGGATAGAACAGTAGACCACATAATCTGCTTCGAAGGCGAGGGCAAGATGCGCACTTATCCGGGCGACTACAGTGCCTATCTGGAAGTGCGCAAACGAGAGGATGCCGAGGCCGGCAAACAAACTGCGTCCAAGACCGCACGTTCGATCCAAAAAAAGAAGAAATCGCCGAACACTTCCAAAGGGCGCTCCGGAAAGCTCTCATTCGGGGAAAAGAAGGAATTGGTAGAAACTGAGGTGCGGATTGAATCCGCAGAAGCTCGAAAGGAAGAAATCGAAAGTCTTCTGTCGCAAAACTCGAGTGACTTCGAAGCGATATCCTCCCTCTCTAGCGAACTTCACGAGTTGACGTCGCGTCTCGATCGTGACATGGAGCGTTGGGCCGAACTCGCAGAGCGTTCCTAGCGTGACTGACGCAACTTTGAGAAGTGACGACCCAGTTCTAGTTCATTGCCGCCGGATTCGGCGTGGGAAACGCTACCGCGGCTGATACATGCCACTCAGACAACATCGCGCTCATACGCCGGGCTAGAGACTCTTCAAGATCCAGGATATCTGTCTCTTCGGAGACATCCTTCGAAAGATCGTACAACTCTTCGTGACCGTCCTCGAAAAACCGAATGAGCTTGTAGTCCCCCATTCGTACAGCCGAGCCGGGTGATCCGCCCTGATTTCCGTAGTGAGGATAGTGGAAGAAGAGCGCGTCTCGCTCCAATGCTCGTCCCTCAAGAACCGGCAAAAGCGTCACGCCGTCCAAGTGCTGTTCTGGGCGCTGCTCAAGGCCGGCAGCGTCGAGAATCGTGGGATAAAAATCCATGCTGACAACCGGTTCGTCTGAAGTTGAACCTGCAGGAGTGACACCTGGCCACCGAACGATCATGGGTTCGCGGATTCCGCCTTCATAGAGCCATCCTTTGCCGGCGCGAAAGGGTAGGTTTGATGTAGGATGACCTTCGGATGTACTCAGTCCGCCGTTGTCTGACATAAATATCACCAACGTATTGTTGGCGACTCCCGCCAGTTCCAGCGCCTGGAGCACAACACCAACCGCGTTATCCATTGTCTCGACCATTCCTGCGTAGACTGCGTGGTTTTGAACGAGTCGCACCTTGCGATCCCCTTCCTGACCCCATGCTTCCTCGGGCCCATCTGCTTTTTTGGCTTCATATTTCTCCTGAAGATCGGCGCGCGTCATCAGTGGCGTATGAACGGAATAGAAAGACAGATAAGCCAGAAACGGTGCGCCTTCGGCCGCAGCAGTCTTGATAAATTCTGCCGTTTCCCGACCGAGGCGTTCGGGAAGATGCTCGCCCGCGGGTCCATCCTCCAGCCGCGGATTTCCATAGGGTGAGAAGTAGCGGTCGCCTCCGTAGGGACCGCCGCGTTGAATTCCACCCTTGTTAATCTCGAAGCCATGATCCTCAGGGAATGACCCCTCGGGGCCGAGGTGCCACTTTCCGGCGAAAAAGGTTCGATATCCGGCCTCCTGTAAAGCCTCGGCCACGGTTGTTTCTTCGTGTGGTAGAGCGTCGATGTAGCGAGCGGGAAGCAATGGCTTTCTGAGCCACGGTGGTCGCTGCGTATCCGGCTGGGGTGCGCCGAAATAGTCTGTCGTGTGAAGTCGGCCAGGATTTTTTCCGGTCATGATACTGGCCCGAGTTGGGCTACAGACCGGGGATGCCGCATATGCGTTCGTGAAACGCATCCCTGAAGCCGCCAGGGCGTCAAGGTTCGGCGTCTCGTAAAAAGTATCCGGATTGAACGCTCCGACATCCATTGCACCGAGATCATCTGCGAGAATGAAAACGATATTGGCCGGTGGAGCCTGCTGAGTCGGGGAGCAGCCAGGGGTCGAGAACAGCAGAAAGGCTCCCAAAAATCTCGCAGTAATCGAAATATCTTTCATGAAGGCATGGTCTGTGGTGGTATTCCGCCCTTCTTCAGGTCTGATCACAATGTAGGCAAACGCGGTTTATTCTAGACCGGCACTACGCATATGCCATCAACTGCTATATTCACAGTCTCAAATGCCAAATGGCTGTTTATTTGATTCTGGTGGCGATTCTGAATGAGGACGTAAGCGATGGCTAAACTTGCAATCGTATCTGAGGACACAGTCCGTAAAATCGTGACCCGGGGGCTCGCATTTGATGCGGTTCGCGCAGCGTACGAGGCTGTTGCCCTTGATCGTGCGAAGGTGTTCGACGTGGTGATTGGCACTGGCCTGAATGATGGAGAAGCTTTTGCCATCAAATCGGGTGTTGATCGTGAAAACGAAATGGTCGGGTTGAAATGCGGCACCTATTGGGCCGGCAATTACGACCTGGGCCTCCCGGCCCATGGATCGACGATCCTGCTGCTCGATCCTAAGACGGGATTCCCAACGGCACTCGTGAACGCCAATTACCTGAATGGTTTTCGGACCGCGGCCGGAGATGCCATTGCCGTCTCTTGGCTGGCGCGCTCTGACGCCGAAGTGCTGGGCGTCATCGGTGCGGGCCATCAGGCCGAACAGGAAATTCGTGCGGTGGCTGAGGTCAGGGAGCTTTCGCTGATCAAGATTTCAACCCGAACAGAAAAACGAGCCAACTGGATTTCTAATCAGTTGCAGGACATAGATATAGAAATCCACTTCACCAGTGCAGAAGACGCCGTTCGCGGCTCAGATATAGTCGTAACCGTCACGCCATCAGAGACTCCCCTGGTCCGGGATGAATGGGTCGAAGAAGGAATGCATATTTCAGCGATGGGCGCCGATGATTACGGCAAACACGAACTGGACACGGCTATTCTGAAACGCGCGAGCCTGTTTGCCGATTTCCCCGGGCAGTCTGTAGTCATCGGCGAATTTCAACACGCTCACAAAGAAGGCCTCATTGGCTCAATCGACGACATCTGTGCGATCGGCCTGGTTACACTTGGGAAAGAACCCGGCAGAACTTCCGATAGCCAGATCACAGTCTTTGACAGCTCTGGAATCGCCATTCAGGACCTGACCGCTGCAGGCGCAATTTTCGAGGCGGCCCAGAAGATGGGTCAAATTCAACATATTGACTTTTAGGGAATGCATCGATGATCAGTTGGCAGGACTATACCTTGGTCGATCCGGACGCGTTGGAAACGCCAGCCATGCTGCTTTTCCGCGACGTGATGGACTACAATATCCGGAGCGCCTGCGAGCTCGTGGGAGGCGGCCAGAATCTGATTGCCCACGTAAAGACGCACAAATCGGACGCAGTCGCGCGCAGACAAGTTGAGCTCGGAATTCGCGGATTCAAGTGTGCCACGTTGAAGGAATTGGAATTGGCGCTCGGAGCCGGAGCCGACAAGGCAATCCTCTCCTTCCCGCAGGTCCAGGAGCGCAAGATCGAGCGTCTTTGCAGTCTGGTGTCGTCCTACCCGGACGCATGGATTGCTGCAATCGTGAGTTCCTCCGTTCACGTCGATATACTGGCCACGGTTGCCACCCGCAGAAAGCAATCCCTGCGAGTCATGCTGGATCTGGATGCTGGCATGCACCGAACGGGTATCGGAATCGGCCGCGAAGCCGAATCGCTATACCGAGAAATCGACGCGCATCCGATGCTGCAGCCATCTGGTTTTCATCTGTACGATGGACACAACGAGTTCAGCGATGTTAAAGAGCGCGAAGCAGCGGCACAGCAAAACGTCAAGTCGCTTCAGGATTTTCAAGAGCTCATCGAGTCGGCGGGGATGTCTGTTCCGTGCGTCGTGGCCGGAGGCAGTTGGACATTCCCTTACTACGCCCGAACAGAGGGTATGTACGGATCGCCGGGGACCTTCGTCTACTGGGACGCAGGCTACGGCGCGTCAATGCCCGACCTTCCATTTCGTAGTGCCGCGCTGATTCTGACCCAGGTGGTGGACCGGTTTCCAGAGGCAGGGACGATCACCACAGACCTTGGATCGAAGGGAGTCAGCTCAGACCTTCAACTCGAAGAGCGCGCCTTCCTGCTCGGGTATCCGGAGGCGCACCTCGTAGGCCAGAGTGAAGAACATGGGGTATTCCAGGTCTCGGGTGAGCTGCCTGGCGTGGGCGACTATTTACTCGCCGTACCAGGCCACATTTGTCCCACCACGATCCGCTACCCTGGTATCCACGTGATTGATGCAGCCGGGGAGGTAATCGACTACTATCTGCACACCGCACGGGATCGTCAATAGTCGAGCTCCGTCAACAAAACTGACATCCAGTGATTCATGGCTGAAAAGAACAACGTACAGGAAGAAGGACTGGTTCGAGCGATCGGAACGGGTGCCCTCGGAATCAACGTGATCAACATGATCGTAGGGGGCGGCATATTCGTATTGCCGGGGCTGGTAGCAGCCATTCTTGGACCCGCCGCAATCATTGCCTACCTGATCTGTTCCGTAACAGTAGCCCTCGTCTTCTTGTGCTTTGCCGAGGTCGGAAGCCGCGTATCCCGCAGCGGGGGCACTTACGCGTATGTCGAAGAAGCATTTGGCCCGTTTGTCGGGTTTATAGCCTCAATTCTCTTCTGGTTTGGTTTTTCTGCACTTGCGGACGCGGCCATAACAGTAATAATGGTGGATGCCCTTGCCGTCCTCTTTCCGATCTTGAACGATTTCTTTCCGCGCGCGGTGTTTATTGTCGGCTTGCTCGTGTTCCTGACTGTTGTCAACATCCGGGGTGTTAAACAAGGGGTTCGATTGTATGTCTTCAATACAATCATCAAGCTGGTCCCGTTGGTGTTATTGCTCGTGGTTGGATTGTTTGCAATAGACCTGCAGAATCTCGTCATTCCCGAATGGCCTTCCATAGCAAACATTGGCGCGGCTTCCATCCTGCTATTCTATGCATTCAACGGAGCGGAATCAGCCCTCAATGCGAGCGGTGAAATAATGAATCCTGCGAGAACCGTTCCTCGCGGACTTCTTCTCGGCCTGAGCGGAATCCTTGTCCTGTACGTTGGCCTGCAGACGGTGTCGCAGGGGGTGCTTGGACCCGATCTTGCGAACAACACGGTTGCTCCTCTCGTGGCCGTTGCCACTGGAGTCTTTGGCGACTGGGGAGGAAAGATGTTGATCGCGGCGGTGGTACTCTCGATTTATGGCAATCTGAGCGGCGACCTGTTGGGAGGCCCCAGAATCATTTTCGCGTCAGCCCTGGACAACAACCTGCCCCGCTCCCTTGGAAAAGTACATCCGAAGTACAAGACCCCTCATGTTGCCATTATTTTCTTCGCGACAGTCATTGCGGTGTTCGCGTTGAGCGGCACGTTCAAATATTTGGCGGTTGTGGCTACCGGTTCACTTCTCTTGGTGGATCTGGCAGTCATTCTTGCTGTTCCGCTGCTTCGCCGGCGCGACGGAATGCCAAAGGAAGGCCAATTCAGACTGCCATTCGGGCACGTCATCCCGATACTGGCCTTCGGTGTCGTCGGTTGGCTACTTCTGCAGATGCCACTGAACGAGGCGGCCACTGTCGGAGCGTTGATTGGCGCTTGTGTCGTGTTCTACTTTGGTCGTTCAGCGTGGCGAAAGGCAAGGAGAAACGAAGATCCTGGCGACATCCGCTAGTTCGGAACAGTCGGATTCTCTGGTAGAACAATTGGGGCAGGATCAACTCCGACCATTGGCAACGACTCCCCGAGACGGGTTCGAATCGCTTCGAGACGTTGCTGCAACTCCTCCTTCACGGCGAAATAGTAGGTGTCGTTGATCAGATTGTTGAGCTCGTAGGGATCATTTTTCAAATCATAGAGCACCCAATCACCGCGATAGTGTC
>Ga0209554_1001131_pt1 | contig 20932 bp, 18 predicted proteins | sample MarorgKNORR_S2LV_5_FD_188221 | JGI IMG/M metagenome (GOLD analysis project Ga0209554, IMG submission 188221) | Marine microbial communities from the Southern Atlantic Ocean, analyzing organic carbon cycling - Bottom_A/KNORR_S2/LV (SPAdes) (version 2) | ecosystem: Environmental > Aquatic > Marine...
GGATGGCCCGGCGGATGATCCGGCGCAGGACGTAGCCCCGCCCCTCATTTCCGGGAGAGACACCGTCGCCGATCAGAAAAGCGGCGGACCTGGCATGTTCCGCCACAACCCGCAGGGCGTAGTCGGTCTGCTGGTTCTGCCCGTAAGTCTTGCCGGTTAGTTGGCAGGCCTTCTCGATGATCGGCACGAAAAGATCTGTCTCGTAGATGTTGGACTTGCCCTGGAGAATGACCGCCGCCCGTTCCAGACCCATTCCGGTGTCGACACTGGGAGCGGGAAGGGGTTCGCGGACGCCCTGGGTGTCCTGGTAATACTGCATGAACACCAGGTTCCACAGCTCCACGAAACGCTCGCAGTTGCAGTTGGGGTGGCAGCCGGGGACATCCGGAAAACCAGACTTTGCGCCGGCATCCCGGTCTTCCCGCAGGATGGCCGTCAAAACATCCGGTGTGACCATATCCTGGCAACCTTTGTCCCGTCCGCCGTCGTAATGAATCTCAGAACAGGGGCCGGTCGCTCCTTCATTGCCCGCGGGACCCCACCAGTTGTCGCTGTCGCCGTACCGGTAGATACGCTCCAATGGGACTCCCACCTGGTCCCGCCAGATCAGGAATGCGTCGTCGTCATCCAGATGGATAGTAACGAAGATCCGCTCCGGGTCCAGGCCGAACTCCTTGGTAACCAACTCCCAAGCGAAGCCAATCGCGCCCTCTTTGAAGTAGTCGCCGATGCTGAAGTTGCCCAGCATCTCGAAAAAGGTCAGGTGTTTGTGATCACCCACCTCGTCGATGTCGGTGGTGCGGAAGCTTTTCTGACTGCTGGTCATCCTGATACTGGGCGGCGTTTGCTCACCGGTGAAATAGGGCTTGAAGGGGACCATGCCGGCGCTGGTAAACAGCAAGGTTGGGTCTCCCGAGGGAATCAGCGAGGCGCTGGGCATGGCCAGGTGGCCTCGGTCTTGAAAGAAGCGGGTAAATAGGTTCCTGATCTCGTCGCCGGTCATGTTTCTAGACTCGCTTTACTGAGATTACGGGATGCGTTGGAGTGGTTGAAATTGTATGCCAAGGGCCAAATAGCGTCAATCGAACGCCCTAAATATTTTCCGCACTCGCCACGCCTGATTCAAAATTTGAATTTATCCGGTCATAACGACTACAATAAGGGTGGATATCACAATCGGGGTTTAAGGGCGGCGGCCCATCTCACGGCCCATAATCATAAATGGTTCGGAGGTGACAATGGACTCCAGCACAGTGAGCAAGATCGAGAAGTCCAGGACCTATGCCGAGCAGAAGGAGCGGGTAACGATCACCACTCTGCAGGCGAGCTTCGATGGCAACCACAACACCTATCAGATCACTTACGACGAAGCCGGTTGGGACTGTCAGTGCCACTATTTCGACACCAGGGGCGTGTGCAGCCATACCATGGCTCTTGAGCGGATCCTGGAAGGTATGCTGGTCCAGCGGGATAAGCCTGCCGCCAAGGTTTAAAACTCACCCACGGCCTAGCCGATCGAGGAAAAGCACGTATCTATTTGATCATGACGTTAACGCTGATTCGGGACATCGCTCCGATCTACAAATAGTCCCCTCTCCAGTGGTCTATCGGTGCGGGATGATCCTACCGGGTCTGTTGACTCCCACGCCCGCATCATGACTTTCATCGGCCTGGTGATTCTGGCCTTTGGCGTCGTCTTCATGGCCGTCGCCATGGGACCCGCATTCCGCCGCCGGAGACGGGGGTTTGCGAAATCCTTCCTACCTCCGGCGCTGCAATACCCCAAATACCGGGCCTACTGGCTCGGGATGTTGGCGGCGGTTAGCGGTTACCAGATGTTCCGTGTCGGCCAACTCTGGCTGATCTACCTCATCACCGACTCCCCTTGGTTCTTGGGGTATGCGGGCGTCGCCAACGCCCTCCCCGGTATGTTCTTCAACCTCTTTGGTGGCGTATTCGCCGACAAACTGGACAAGCGCCTCTTGATCGTATGCACTCAGGCCACCACCGCCGGCCTGATTTTTCTTCTGGCGATACTCACCCTATTAGATGTCGTGCAGCCGTGGCACATCTTGGCGATCGCTTTTCTGGCCGGCGCCGTGGAGGCTTTCGATACTCCGGCCCGTCAGGCCATCTACCCCCACCTGATCGATCGCAAGGTAATGATGAGCGCGGTGGCCATGAACTCCGTAATCTGGCAGAGCACCCGGATCATCGCCCCAGCCATAGCCGGATTCATCATCGACTTCATCAACACCGAAGCCGCCTTCTTTATAGCCGGGGCTGGGTTCTTGACCATGTCGGTGGTCATGTTCTTCCTCCAGGTGCCGCCGATTCCCCGGGGTTCCCGGGGCAACGCCGCCCAGGACATGCTGGAGGGTCTCCGCTTCATAAAGCGCAACTCCATATTCTCTTTCCTCATCAGCATGACCTTCTTCAACAGCTTCTTCGGCATGGCCTATATTATGCTCATGCCTGTCTTCGCGGTAGACATCCTGGACGTAGGCGCCCGGGGACAAGGCCTGATGTTGGGTGTCGGTGGAATCGGCGCGTTGATCACCACCATTTGGTTCGGGGCCCGCGGCAATGTAGTGAACAAGGGCCAATTTATCATCGGCGGCGCCGTAGCCTTCGGCTTGCTGGTGGCCGCCTTTGCCATGGCCGCCCAGTTTATCGGGTCGCTCTACGTGGTGATGGCCATACTGTTTGTCATGGGCGCCTGCAACTCCGGCTATATGATCTCCATCCAAAGTTCTCTTCAGATGCTGGTGCCAGACCGGATGCGAGGGAGGGTGATGGGGTTCTACGGAATGACCTGGAGCATAATGCCCTTGGGAGGAATGCAAGCCAGCGCCCTGGCCGGCTTCAGCTTTATCACGGTGCCCTTCGCCATCGCGATCGGAGGGCTGGCCGTGGCAGGCTTCGCCATCGGACCGGGTCTGCTTAACAGCAAAGTACGCAATCTGGGGTCCCAGTTGCAACCGCTGGAATCCGCCGAAGCCGAGGTTGTGCCGACACCAAGTCTGTCCTCAACACAGGCGGATGACTAGACCAGTATTTGCGCCTGTCGGATTCGATCGCTTTATTTCGATTCAACAGTTTGTCGATCCCTTTTAACTCGCCCCCGGGCCAACCACGGTATCCGGCTCCAGCTACGTCGCGTGTGGGCCTACTTGGTCCGAGAGGTGGTACAATCGTTCTCGAATGAATCTTCGCTTCTACCTTGATCCACAGACTGGGGATCTCATATCTACAACCATGACAAATCGCAGATTTCCTCTGGGCTGGGATGAAGAGCGTGTGAAAAAGGTCATCACCCACTATGAGGAGCTAACCGAAGACGAAGCAGTGGCCGAGGACGAGGCTGCTTTCGAAAACCCTGACCATACCCTTATGGAGGTTCCTAACAAACTCGTGCCTGCTGTTCGAGAATTGATCGCGAAACGCCAAGAGTGAATGATCCGGTAGCGCTGTGCAGAGTAAGAGGCAACTTAGTAAAAGACGTTAGATCGTCAATCGTCCCCTTTTGGAACGATCATAGTTGAATGCCAGTACGGGGATGGCAATTTCGTCAAATAGATAAGATAAGCTAGGGAGCTTTATTTGGAATTCCTGGTCGTAGGATTGAACCACCGTACCGCGCCGCTGGAGGTGCGGGAAAATATAACGCTGAATTCGGAGCAACTTCCTTCCGCTTTGACAACCATGGCGGCTTACGGAATGCCCGGCGTCATCCTGTCCACCTGCAACCGCTCCGAATTTTACGCCTTGGACCCCCAAGAAGGATCAGACTCGTCTGCCGAATGGGGCGAAGGCGAGAAAAATATAAAAGAGTTTTTGGTCGACTTTTTCCACATCCGGCTGGTGGACGTCGAAAGATACCTCTATCTTCATCGCGGACGGGAGTGCGTCAGCCACCTTTTTCGAGTGGCCTCCAGCCTGGATTCAATGATGTTGGGCGAAGACCAGATAATCGGACAGGTGCGGGAAGCTTTTGACACGGGCGTTCGCAGCGAAACCGTGACCGGGCCGTTGTATCAACTCTTCCAACAAGCCCTACGAGTGGGACGCAAGGTACGCCGGGAGTCCGGCATCGGCCAGCATGCCATGTCCGTCAGCCAGGCCTGCGTGGAATTGGCCGTGGGCGACTTAGGAGATCTGACTGGTTTGAGCGCCATGGTGTTGGGCACGGGACAAGCCGGAGGCCTGGCAGCGATGGGATTGCGCTCTTCCGGCGTGTCGGACATCACCGTGGTTAACCGTACCCATCATCGGGCGGTGGAACTGGCCAAGACCCTGTCCGGCCATGCCGTGCCACTTCCGGAAATGCCCGATGCCCTCAGGGAAAGCGATCTTGTTGTCGCCTGTACCGGCTCGCCGGAATACATCTTGGGCGCGGATCTAGTCAGTAACGCCATGGCCTCCCGGCCTGACCGGCCCATGTTTCTGATAGACATCGCGGTACCCAGAGACATAGACCCGGCAGCGGGCTTGGTCGATAACGTTTTTCTTCACGACGTGGATGACCTGGACAGGGTATCTGAAGCCCGCCGGATCGCCGCCGCCAACGAAGCCCAGCAGGCGGAGGAGTTGATCATCAAGGAAACGGAAGGGTTCCTTCAGTGGCGCCTTGCCCAACAAGCCCTCCCCACGGTGATCGCTCTGCGGGACAAGGCTGAAACCATCAGAGCGCAGGAACTCAAGAAAACCCTGCGGAAGATGAACCCGGATCTATCCCCGGATGACACCGCAACACTGGAGGCGATGACCCAAGCTATCGTCAAGAAGATTCTCCATGGCCCCACCATTTACCTCAAGGAGCATCGGAGCCCCAGCGACCTCCGCATGGCCCGGAAGATTTTTGAACTGGGGGCCGAGGAGTGTTGATGCCGTCTAGGATCGCCGTAGGCTCCGAGTATTCAAACCCCGGCCGGAGTTTGAGTAGCTAATATGTCACTGGTTGAAAAATATGCTTTGCTGCCGGACGAGATCGACCGGGAAAGCCTGAAAATGGTGGAGGCGTCCCTCCCCGGCTCTCTCTCGTTAAGCGGCAACGAGCGCTACGTGGTTAGCCGAATCGTCCGGGCCGAAGGGGACCCTCAGATAGCATTGGACGTGTCTTTTAGCCCAGGAGCGGTGGATCTGGGTATCGGCGCTCTTCGGGACGGGGCCGTGGTCGTTACCGATGTGCGGATGGTGGAGATGGGAATATCCAAAGCCTTGCTTAAGAGCCATCAAGTCGCCACCCAATGCCGCATAGACACCCCGGAAGTCGCGGCCCGCGCCAAAAGCGAGGGAACCACCCGTTCTGTTGCGGCCATTCGGGAATTAGCTCCGTATCTGAACGGATCAGTGGTGGCCGTGGGTAACGCCCCCACCGCCTTGCTAGCATTGCTGGACTTGGTTCAAGAAGGGAAAGCCTTGCCAAGATTAATCATCGGTATGCCCGTGGGATTCGTGGCTTGCGCCGAGTCTAAGGAAGAACTGGCCGCCGGTCCCATCCCCTATATCACCGTGCACGGAAGGCGCGGCGGCAGTTCGGCAGCCGCGGCCACCGTCAACGCCCTGCTGTCGCTGATAGATCAGAAGGCGTCCTCATGACCGGACGGCCAGAGATGTCTGCCGGTAGCGATGACCAAAACGGTGGCGGCCGGTGGGGTGTTGTATTCGTGGCCCACGGCAGCCAGCGCGGCGCTAGCCCCGATGAGTGTTCCTGTTCCTGGCAAGGGACCGGACAAGAACGGCCGCCATGGTGCCTGGATTGTCCCAGCACCCCGTTGGGATTAAGGGATGCGGCGGACCGCCTGCAATCCTCATTGGGCGGCCAACGGGCCGAGGTGGAGCTTTCTTGCTTGGAGTTCATCGAACCGCATCCAGACCAGTCCATCCGCAATATGGCGGATCAGGGACTGGAACGGGTGGTGGTCATCCCGTACCTGCTGGGTCAGGGAAAGCACGTCACCTTGGAGATGGACGAGATCCTGGACGAGTTACGCGCGAAACTGCCGTCGTTGGGACTATACCTGGCCGAATCGTTGGGCCCTGATCCCCGCATGGCGGAGATTATCGTGGAGCGTGTACAAAGTCTGGGCCTGGCCAACGAAACAGAATCTCCTACGAATAAGGTAGGAGGGCCTACCGGGGTGCTTGTGGTCAAGGCAGGCACCAAGAACCAGTACGACGATTGCCTCTGGTTCCGGGACTTGGGGCGCATGGTAGAGAATCGTCTTGGTTTGGGCTATGCTGTTGCGGTGGCCCAGTCCCACTACGGTGACCCAACGGTGGACGATGCCGCGACGAGATTGGTGGAAGAGCGGGGAGTCGCCCGTATCGTGGTCGTGCCCTATCTGTTTTTCCCCGGGCTGATTCTCAAGAGAAACATTTTGGGAGGCATGGACCGGATAGCTCAAAGTCACCCAACCGTATCTCTGTCGGTAACGCCGCCCCTGGGCGTTGACGACCGGATGGTAGCGGTGGCCGCTGACCGGATACGCCAAGTATGGGATCGGGTGGAGGGCTAGTGCTCTCGCCAGCATGTGATCGGATAAGACACGATGGTTGACAAGCCGAATCCGGACCAAAAGCCGGAAAGCGACTACAGCAGGCAAACGGTTAAGCGAGGAGGCCTGCGCACCGGGTACACCACCGGGTCATGCGCGGCAGCCGCGGCCAAGGCCGCCACCCGATCCCTGCTCACCGGGGAATCGGTTGGCCAATCAACGATTCAGTTGCCGGTGGGCAGATCGGTCACCTTCGAGATTCACCGATGCCAGACCTCTGATGATGGAAGCAAGGTGACCTGCTCGGTCATCAAGGACGGCGGCGACGATCCGGACGTCACCCACGGAGCGGAGATATGCGTCACGGTCTACCGGGACCCAAACTTCGCCGATAAAGTACGGATCACCGGGGGTATCGGCGTGGGAACAGTGACCCGCCCCGGTGTCGGGATCGAGGTAGGCGAACCGGCCGTCACCCGGGTACCCCGGCGCATGATAATCGACTCTGTGAACGAAGCGGCCACGGCCTACGGCCTTCCATCCGAAACCGGCTTAGTCGTGGAGATTTCCGTTCCCAACGGCGAAGAGATCGCAGAAAAGACCACCAACTCGCGCCTGGGAATCCTGGGAGGGATATCCATCCTGGGCAGCACCGGAGTGGTCCAGCCCTTTTCCACTGCGGCATGGCGGGCCAGCGCAAACATGGCCATAGACGTAGCGGCAACCAACGACTTGTCCCACTTGGTGCTTTCCACCGGCACGCAGAGCGAGATCTTCACCAAAAAAGTATTGGACCTGCCGGACATGGCTTACATCGAGGCCGGCATCTTCAGCGGACCGTCGTTGAAACGTTGCGTCATGCGTAACGTCCAACGGGCAACCCACGCTGGAATGGTCGGCAAACTCTCAAAAATGGCCCAAGGATACTTCGTTACCCACGTGGCCGGAAACCGGGTGGACACCACCTTCCTGGCTGCCCTGGCCTCCCAATGCGGTGCGACCGATGAGGTTCAAGAAGAGATACGCCAAGCCGCCAGCGCCCGCCACTTTCAGGAACTTGCGCTGGCCAACGGTCTGAACTCGGTATTTACCTTGATGTGCGAGATGGTCTGCGAAGAAAGCCATAAGCTACTCGGCGGCGACGCCGATAAACTGATCGTCGATAGCCTGTGCTTCGATTTCGATGGCGCACTCTTGGGCCAGGCTTCCACATCGCCCGGAGGCATTCCTCTGACCGCCGTTGCGGGAAGTTAAACCAATGGTTGAGAAATTGCAGGCAGCCTCGCAACGGGCCTTGGGCCTTCCCGACGATGCTTTCGAGCAACGACGCCCGCTGCAGGGGCAGATCACCAAGCGGGAAGTGCGCGCGGTCAGCCTCTATTCCCTGGGTCTCCGGCCCGGCAGCGTGGTTTGGGACATCGGAGCAGGCACCGGGTCCATCTCTGTCGAAGCCTCTATAATCGCCCGGGAAGGCACTGTCTACGCTGTGGAGCGTGACGAAGAGAGCTTGCCCCTGCTCCGGCGTAACGTGGACCAATGGGGCTCAAAGAACGTTCAGGTCGTCGCCGGAGAAGCGCCGGACGTACTGGCGGAATTGCCTGACCCAGACGCGGTGTTCGTGGGAGGCAGCGGCGGACGCATAACGGATATATTAGACGTGGCAATGAAGCGGCTGCGAGCAGACGGCCGCATCGTTGTTAACCTGGCTGCCTTGGAACGCACAAATGAAGTATACGAACGCTTCAAGTCATCGGGTTTTGTTGCCGAGATGGTTATGGTGAACTCGTCCAGAGGAAAAGATATGCCCGACGGGACGGTCCGGTTGGAGGCCCTTAACCCGGTCTTCGTGGTGACCGCCCGGCGAGAAGGATAGCCCGATGAGCACGACGGGAAATAGCACCAAATTAGGGTGCTTCTACGGAGTGGGAGTGGGTCCCGGCGACCCGGAGTTGCTCACGTTGAAAGCCCTACGGGTTCTCCAAGAGGTGCCGGTGATATGTACACCTCGCTCGGAGTCCAGCCAGGAAAGCTATGCTTTGGACATCGTGCGGGAATACCTGGACGAGCAAAAACAGGAAATCATCCGGATTCCGTTCCCCATCGACGACGAAGCGGGAGCCGCGGCGGTCTGGCGGAACGCCGCCGACACCATCGGTGGTCACCTCACACAGGGAAAGGACGTGGCGTTTATCACCGAAGGCGATCCCATGCTGTACAGCACCTTTTCTTACGTGTTGGACAGCATCACGTCGGGATACCCTGAGGTTACCGTGGAGATCATTCCCGGCGTGTCCTCCGTCATGGCGGCGGCAGCCAGCGCCGGAGTTCCCCTGGTCACCCACGGCCAGAGATTGGTGATCCTGCCGGCGGTCTATGGCATCGACGACCTATCCGAAGCCATCGCCAACTACGACACCATCATCCTCATGAAGGTTAACCGCACCCTGCTACAAGCGCTGGCCAATCTGGAGCAACTGGGCTTGGCCGGAAAGGGCATATACGTACGCCGTGCCAGCACCGCCCGGGAAGAGGTGGTCAGGGACCTTAGCACGCTCTCCGAGGAAGACCTGGACTATTTCTCCCTTCTGATAATCAAGAGGTAAAAGAATGGCTCAAAGCCAAGGCAAGGTATATATAGTTGGCGGCGGCCCCGGCGACCCGGAGTTGTTGACGTTGAAAGCCAAATCGGTGATCGAATCAGCCGATGTAATCATATACGCCGACTCCCTGGTACATCCTTCCATCGTGGATTTCGCCAAGCCCGGCGCAGAGGTCCATGGCAGCAAGACTCTGAACCTGAACGAAATCATGGAATTGACATTGGAGTCGGTTCGCCAGGGGAAGACCGTGGCTCGCATCCAGAGCGGCGACCCTTCTATCTACGGGGCCGTCCTGGAACAGATGCGCATCTTGGAAGAGGCCCAGGTAGATTACGAGATCATACCGGGGGTAAGCGCGGCCTTCGCGGCGGCCGCCCGGCTGAAAGTTGAGTTGACCATCCCCGGCGGGTCCCAGACGGTCATCATGACCCGGGCACAAGGCCGTGTCTCCATGCCACCCGGAGAACAACTGAAAGACCTGGCGGCTCACGGGGCCACTCTGGTCATATTTTTAAGTATCACGCGGATGTTCACCGTGGTGCGCCAGTTGTTAGAAGCGGGTTACACTGAATCCACTCCGGTGGCTGTTGTCTACCGGGTGGGTTGGCCGGACGAAAAGATAATTCGAGGCACCCTTAGCGACATCGCCGCCAAGGTCAGGGATGCCAAGATCACCTTGCAGGCTCTAATCATGGTTGGCGAAGCGATGGACCCGGCCTTGCTTCATCACGTCCCCACTGCGGCCAACGGCGTATCGTCGTCCCACCTCTATGCCAGCGACTACACCCACCTGTACCGACGGGCCGAGGCGGAGTCTTCCGATGTGGGGGAGGGCTCCAGCGGCGACGGCGGGCAGTGAACACCGGGCCATGACCGATACCGCCATCGTCGCTATTTCCCACAACGGCGCAGTGCTGGCCCGTAGGCTTGCCACCGAATTGGACGGCGGCTCGACCCTTTATCTGGACCGGCGCTTTTTGGTTGGGGAAGATAACGCAGTAGCTTTCGACCTGCCGGCCCGCCCCCTGGTTCAAAGTGTTTTCCAAGAGTGCCAACGATTGGTGCTTTTCATGCCCGTGGGGGCGGCGATCAGACTGCTAGCGCCATGCCTGGATCACAAGCACCGTGACCCTGCCGTTGTTTGCGTCGACGACGCCGGACGGTTCGCCGTGAGTCTGCTTTCGGGACACCTGGGTGGGGCTGACAAACTGGCTCAAGAAGTGGCTTCCATCCTGGACGCTTCTCCCGTCGTGACCTCGGCGTCCCACGTGACCGGACGCCTTGCCGTGGACTTGCTGGGTCAGGAATTCGGCTGGCAGATAGAAGCGGACCCACTGACCGTCACAAGAGCCAGCGCCATCTCCATAAACGGAGAGCCGGTGGGTATATACCAGGAGGCCGGGGAGACCGGCTGGTGGCCTTCCGGCCAGCTGTTGCCGGACAACGTCACGGTCTACCGATCTTTACAAGCTCTGGCTGAATCCCCATGCGCCGCCGCGCTGGTAATCACCGACCTAGTGGCCCAGAATCTTTCCAGCGAAAAGACCTATTCCGATGCCTTGCCCGGCAAATTCGTCGTGTTATATCGGCCTCGCAGCCTGGCGGTCGGCCTAGGGTGCCGCCGCGGCGTCCCCATGGAACATTTAGAGCAACTGGTCGACACGACATTCCGCGATAACAACCTGGCTAAGGCCAGCATAAATTGCATCGCCACCGCCGAGATAAAGCGCGACGAAGTGGGCATCGGACAACTGGTGGACAAGCTACAAGTGCCGATCCATTGCTACGGCGAATCAGATCTGAACTCCATGTTTAGCTCTGAAGGCTCTGAACTTGGTCCAACCCCCTCCCCAGAACCCCATAGATTGTTGGGAATCTGGGGCGTATGCGAGCCCGCCGCCCTGTTGGCTTCATCCGCGACTGAACTATTAGTCACCAAAACCAAAACCGACCGCGCAACCGTGGCCGTTGCCCGCGTTGTTTTCAATTAAAAATGCGGGGATTCACCGCAGAGACGCGGAGATCACAGAGTTCCAGAAGATTACAAGAAAGACGTTCGAAAATGGAGTTATGAATTTGATGTTTATTCCCCCTATGCCTCTGTGTCTCTGTGGCTAACGACAACAAACAAGGCAAGCTGTATCTTGTTGGGCTAGGACCCGGCGAGGCTGAGTACTTGACGGGTGCGGCCATGTCGGCCCTACGGGAATCGGACGTCGTTGTCGGGTTCCGTGCGTATATCGAACAGGCCGGAGACTTGCTAGCTGGCAAAGAACTCGTCTCCATGGAATTGGGCCAGGAGATTGAGCGGGCGACTAAGGCCGTGGAGTTGGCTTACGCGGGGCGGGTGGTGTCGGTGGTGTCTTCGGGAGACGCCGGCATCTACGGCATGTCCGGCCCGGTGTTCCAAGTGTTAAATGGTTTGGATTGGGACGGGCACAACCCTCAAGTGGAAACGGTTCCCGGCATCTCCGCCATGCAGGCTGCCGCAGCTTTGCTGGGCGCGCCCTTGATGCAGGATTTCTGCGCTATCAGCCTCAGCGACCTGCTGACCCCATGGACGGCCATCGAACAACGGCTGAAGGCGGCGGCACAGGGAGATTTCGTCGTCGCCCTATACAACCCCCGCAGCCGGAACCGCCAATGGCAACTGATGGAGGCCCGGCGCATACTTTTAGAGCATCGCTCCGGTAAAACCCCAGTCGGCATCGTGAAGGACGCCTTTCGGCCGGGGCAACAGGTGACTATCACCGACCTAGACGGGCTGGAAGCGATCGCCGAGGACATCAACATGGTCACTACCGTGGTCATTGGAAACTCGACCACGTACCTGCTGCAAGGGCACATGGCAACCCCCAGGGGATACCGGGACAAGTAGAGAAGACATCTTTTCCGGTTCCTCGATCTTGCCACCCAGCCTCATGTAGCCATCTGTGTATTTTCGCTCAGAAGATTCATCCCAGTCCTACGCCACCCAGGCCACCTTCTCGGCAGTTCAGGTTGGTCCGGAGGTGCGTCTTAAAATGCGGCATATTAAGGCATTCCTCAAATCCCAGACCCCACTCCCACAATACCCGCGTCTAACCAGGATTTAAGTAACCTGGTTTCCTTTGGTGATTGATTTCGCATGGTATTACTGGGCTCGTACGTCCGCCCTTGAAATCACTTCCCGGTAATAAGCCGGTAATTCAACAGTAATTCCCCGGTAACGCTGGGTAGTGTTTAATAGGTTTACAGGTTGGAGCAGCCGAACCGAACAAGATACAGGAGGAACGACAATGGTTAACACAAACAAGTTGGTCACAGGACTTATCGCTGGCGCCGCTTTGGGCGCGGTTGCCGGCCTATTATTCGCGCCCAAACCCGGTAAAGAGTCGCGGCAGATCGTGGCGATCCGAGCCGACGATCTTCGCAACAAAGCCGACGGCATTCGCGGTAAGGCCGCCGGTTACGTAGACGCCATGCGCTCCCGGAGAAAGAGCAAGGAAAACCAACCCGTGTTGGCCGAGGCTACCAACGGCCATGTCAATGGAACGGTATAAGAAATGTTTGCCTAGGTCCGAGCGAAGACTACATTCTCCCGTGCCGGGGTGATTCCCCTTCTCCCGGCACGGTCAATTTACCGGGCCGGCTGCTCCTTCAAGCTAACAGCACTCGCCGATCTGCCCACTTCTTCAGCCGCGGCCGGCGGCATTCCAGATCCTACGAAACCACTCCTCGTCTTTGATCAAGGCGTAAGCCGCGCTGTCGATGTCCACTACGAACAGGTGGAACTCCGGCTCTTCCGGCTTAAATCCGATCTTCTCATGAAGCGCCTCACCGTAGCGACGCCGCTCCTCCATATCCCGGATCTCCAGACCACGACCATACAGCTTGAACTCCCCCTCACCGCCATGCCGGTCCGAAACGGTGCTGTGAACAGTGCACCGGGGGTCGCGCAGCAGGTCCAGCGCCTTGCGCGACTGCCACATCATCCCCAGGTAGAGACGCCCCATGGTCAAGAGCGGTTCCACCGGCGAGATGCGCGGGAAACCGTTTTTTCGCAGGGTACCCAATAGCACCAACCCGGTTGCCTCCATGCGCTCTTCACCCAAGGCCGCTAATTCTGGATCGGCGCGTTTGAATTCTTCCCAATCCACCCTATTCCCTCTTAACTGATTCTTAATTTCCAAGACAAATTATATTCCGAATCAGATCTAAGCAGACACGGCCGTTGGTACGACGTCCGGTATACACCGGCACTGGAACCCTCTATCCATTCCAACTATACTGGCCCCATGTCACAACCTTCGTCTCAATCGAGTCACCAGTCATCTTCCGGCGGCGTCTTCGTTGGCCGCCAGAGAGAGTTGGCCGAGCTCAGGTCTGCGCTGGAAGAATCTCTGGCCGGACGCGGGCAGATGGTGATGCTGGTGGGGGAACCGGGCATCGGAAAAACTCGAACAGCCCAGGAATTGACTTCTTACGCCCAAAGCCGAGGATCCCAGGTGTATTGGGGCAGGTGCTACGAAGAGTCCGGCGCACCGCCGTACTGGCCTTGGGTGCAGGCAATCCGAGACTACGTCCAGCAGTCTACGCCCGACCGGCTTCAGACAGAGATGGGACCCGGCGCTGCCGACATCGCCGGTATCGTTCCCGACATCGACGCTAAACTTCCCAGCTTGCCGGTGCCCCCGGCCCTAGAACCGGAGCAGGCCAGGTTCCGGCTGTTCGACTCCATAACCAGGTTTTTCAAAACCGCCGCCCGGTCCCAACCGATGGTGCTGGTGTTGGACGACCTCCACTGGGCTGACGAGCCTTCTTTGCTTTTGCTCCGGTTTATCGCCCAACAACTGCAAGACAGTTGCATTCTCGTCGTCGGTTGTTACCGCGACGTGGAACTCTCCCGGCAGCACCCCCTCTCCGGAACTTTGGCCCAGCTATCCCGGGAGCAAGGATTCCAAAGGCATTTGCTCCGGGGTATGAGCCGGGAAGAGACCGGCCTATTGGTGGAAGCGGCCTCCGGCATACATCCTAGCCCTCCTGTGGTGGACACGGTGTACGCGCACACCGACGGCAACCCTTACTTCATGACGGAACTGGTCCGGCTGTTGATGTCCCAAGGAGAGCTGGTTGAGTCTGGAGCAACGACGTCCCAAGGGCTTCGCATCCCGGAAGGGGTCCGAGAAGTCATTGGCCAGCGGCTGAACCGCTTATCGGAACCGTGCAACCGGGTGTTGAGCACCGCCGCGGTCATCGGCCGAGAGTTCAGCCTGGATCAACTGGGTAAGCTTCATGAAGAACTGTCTGAGGACCAGTTGCTGGAAGGCCTGGAGGAGGCCTTGGGCGCCCGTCTCATCGAAGAACTACCACAAACCGTTGGCCGCTACCAGTTTGCCCACCGCCTGGCTCAAGAAACCCTTACCCAGGAGCTCTCTTTAACACGGAGGGTGCGGCTACATGCTCGCATCGCTACGGGGTTAGAAGAGCTATATGGCTCAAACACCAATACCCACGCTGCGGAACTCGCCTACCATTTCGCCCAAGCGGAGACGGTCACCGGGACGGATAAGCTGGTTGAGTACTCACTTTTGGCCGGAGAACAGGCGTTGGCCGCCTTAGCCTATGAGGACGCCCTGCTCCTATTTCAAAGAGCTCTTGAAACCAAGCAGCGTCAGCCCCCTTCCGGGAACCCAGTAGTCGTGGCGGACGGCGACACAGCGGCGCTGATGTTCGGCCTCGCCCGATCCCAACTTGCCACATTGGACAGAGGGAAGCAACGGGAGATATACCCGAATCTACGACTTACATTCGACTATTATGTCGAGGCCGGGGATGTAGAAGCGGCTTTGGCGGTAGCTGAATTCCCCATACCTCGCACAGTCCACTTTGACCTTGGGAAGAATAGGCTACTGTCCGATGCCCTGGCGTTAGTACCGCCGGATTCCCTTCACGCCGGCCTCCTTCTCGCTGAATACGGTAGGGCCGTATACTACGAATTAGGCGGCTACGATGCCTCACAGGAAGCCTTTAGCCGTGCCTTGGCCATCGCCGAAAGTGAAGGCGACTTGGCTTTGGAAATGCGGATCCTGACTCATTCCATTGAGGTGGACTTGTGGACTTTAAACTGGGAGGAAATCCCGACGAGGGAACGGCGAGCCATCGAGTTGGCCCGCAGCCTTAACGACTCCGCGTTCCAAGTAACTGCATCATACGTAACATCTCGCGCCTTGGCGGCAATGGGCCAGCTCCAGGAGGCCCGGAAGCTGGCCGAAGCGATGATCGTCCCGGCGGAGAACTCCCGGAGTCTAAACCCACAGTTGGATGCCATTTGGGCGAACGGAACGTTGTGCCGTTCTTCCGGCGACTGGCAGGATGCTCGGCGCTATTTAGAGAGTGATGCGTTGCCCGTGTATGAAATGACGCGGCCGGCCTCCGATCTGGCGGTCTTGAATCACGAGATAGGTGACTTGGTTGAAGGCGAGGCGATGGTCGGCAGGTTGCTGGAAAACCTGCCCGCCGGAGTCACCTGAGCTTGAGATGTGGTGGCGCTGCCGGTGGCAGCCCAGATAGCCGGGAATAATGAATGGCTAACCGTTGCCGAAACGCGGGCCAAACGCGTTCTCTCGGCGGCCGCCGGACTCTTTAGCGCCACCATGGCCAGGGTAGGACTGGCATTGATAGCAGTCCAGCGGGACGATGCCGCATCGGCTGAAGAGCAATACGCTGCCTTGGCGCCGGTACCGGGAATCATGGTGTTCTACATCGGCACCGACCAGGTCTTGGGGTTGCTCTCGGTCACTCGGGGCCAGCTGGACCAGGCGGTTGCCCACTTCGAAGACTCTCTGGAATTCTGCCGCAATGCGGGGTACCGGCCAAATCTGGCATGGACCTGCTATGACTACGCCGCCGCCCTATCCCAGCGGAACGGTTCAGGTGATTGCGAGAGGGCGGTTACGCTTCTTGACGAATCACAGGCTATCTCTGACGAATTGGGTATGCGCCCATTGTTGGAGAGGATAGCCGTCTTGAGAGAGGCAATCGAGACTCGACCGTCGGTGCCAACCACCTACCCCGACGGATTGACCCAACGGGAGGTGGAGGTGCTGCGCCTCATCGCCCTGGGCCGAAACAACCGGGAGGTTGCCGAAGAACTGGTCATCAGCCTCCGCACCGTGGCCCACCACGTCACCAGTATCCTCACCAAAACAGGCGCTGCCAACCGCACGGAAGCGGCCCGGTATGCCATCCGCAACGAGATAGCAACCTAGCAGACGCTACCTACCGTCGCCGAAGAACTGTTTCTCCGTCCAAGCTGACTGGAACCCCGCTCAGATTCCAACTATACTGGCCCCATGTCGCAATCTTCGCCTCAATCAAGCGGCGCAACATCTCCCGGCGGCGTCTTCGTTGGCCGGGAACGGGAGCTGGACGAGCTGAGGGCGGCACTGGAAGAGTCCCAGACCGGTCACGGCTGGCTGGTGATGCTGGTTGGGGAACCGGGAATAGGCAAAACCCGCACCGCTCAGGAGTTTGCCGCGTACGCCGAGACACGCGGCGCGCAGGTCCTTTGGGGCCTGTGCTATGAAGAAGAGGGAGCGCCCCCTATTGGCCCTGGCTTCAGTCGATTGGTGCCTACATCAGGGACCAAGAGTCCACCCAGCTAACTTCGCTAATGGGACTCGGCGCTGCCCACATCGCCGAGATGCTCCCAGACCTAAGGGATAAGCTGCCTGATCTTCAAGACCCACCGGCACTGGAGCCCGAGCAGGCCCGGTTCCGCCTCTTCGACTCCGTTACCGCCTTCTTGAAAAACGCTTCTCAGGAACAACCACTGTTAATCATCCTGGATGACTTGCACTGGGCTGACCAAGCATCTCTGCTATTACTGGAATTCCTGGCACGGGCCATGGCGTCCACTCACCTGCTGATAGTGGGTACTTACCGGGACGTAGAGGTATCTCGACAGCACCCCTTGTCCCGGACATTGGGTAGCCTTATGCGCCAGCAACTGTTCCGCAGGATCCAGCTTGGTGGACTGACCCGGCAAGAGGTAAACCGGTTCGCCGAGCTAACCTCCGGGGTTGCCCTCCCTGATAACGCGGTGGACCTAGTGCACCGGCGTACCGAGGGCAATCCACTGTTCGTCAGCGAAATCGTACGGTTATTCTCCCAGGGAGAAGGGGCTACCAGCGCACCCTGGGATGCTACCGTTCCCGAAGGTATCCGGGATGCGATAGGCCGGCGGCTCGACCAGTTATCCACTGCATGCAACCAAGTGCTTACCACTGCCGCGGTGGTTGGCAGACAGTTCGATCTCGCTCTGCTTGAGGTATTGAGCAGCGACTTCAGCGAAGAGCAATTGTTGGAGATGCTGGACGAAGCTCTGAAGGCGGGAGTTCTGGAAGAGGTCCGCGTGGGAGCCGGGAGGTTTCAGTTTCAACATGCCTTGATACAAGAAACGTTGGTCAGCGAGTTATCCGCCGCCCGACAGGTGAGGCTCCACGCCAGGATAGGCGAGGCCCTGGAACAGATGTATGCCGGGGAAGTTGAGGTCCACGCCGCCGAACTGGCCCACCACTTCGCCGAGGCCGAACCGGTGCTGGGCGCCGAAAAGCTGGTGCGCTACTCTCTTGCTGCTGGGGAACAAGCTTTGGCCGCCTACGCCTGGGAAGAAGCTTCGTCTTTATTCCAGCGGGCTTTGGACGTTAAGCAAGGCCAAGCGATGGATCACGAATCAGCGGCGCTCCTGTTCGGGCTAGGCCGCTCCCAGGCGGTGATGCTAGACAACCAGACCAGAAACGAGGCGTATTCCAGCATGAAGAGCGCCTTCGATTTTTATATTGATGTGGGGAATGTGGAGCAGGCGGTGGCCATCGCCACGCACCAACACTTTTCCGGCTTGGCACTTAGCGGAGGATGCAACACCAAGTCCGCGCCCGCGCCTTAAGTCTTGTGCCTGAGGACTCCATATCGGCGGGACAGCTTCTGTGTCATTATGCCTTTGATCTTTATCACGAGACTGCGGAATATGCCGGCGCTGTTGCATCCTTCGACCGGGCCATCGCCATCGCCCGGCTTGAGGGTGACACGGCTCTCGAAGCGAAAACATTGAGTATGGCTTCCCATGTGGATTCGGACGTATTTCACTGGGAGGAGAGCCTGGAGAAAAGCGTGCAAGCCATATCTCTGTTAACCCAAGGAGAAAATCCTGAAGCCGATAACTGGGCGAGGCTTTCCGCCTTTGAATCTCTTAGCGCCATGGGTGACTTTGATGGCGCAAGGCGGCATGCAGAGGCCATGTTGGTCTCAGTTGAGCGTGTTCCTCGGAGGCAGCGGGCAAGAGCTTTCTATGCCAATGTGATATCTGCCTACCGCCGAGGCGATTGGACTGCCGCCCGCGCGCTTAGTGATCGCGGATTGGAAGTTGGTCAAACGTTCCCGCAACTCCTTGGTTGCCGGGCCCAGTTGGAATTTGAGACTGGCAACTTCGAGCAGGGATCAACCTACCTGGAAACACTGATCCAGGCAATGAATCAAAGCGCCTCCGTGACGCAATCAACAATTGCCAATGCGGCACTGGTGATTGCGTCAGTAGCCCGAATCACCGGCGTCACGGACCGCTTCGAGGCCGCTGAAGCCGCCGCTGGTATTATTCTTTCGTCCCCTTTCGACATCCCCCGTTTCACCCTAGCCGCCAGGGTAGGCTTAGGGATGATGGCCGTGCAGCGAGGGGATGTTGATGCCGCAGCGGAGCAATATGCGGCGCTATACGAGGTGAGGGACACATTCTTGCTGGTTTTGGACATGTCCAGCGTGCAACGCCGGTTAGGCCTTCTGGCCCAAACCATGGGCAATCCGGACGTGGCAGCCGGGCATTTTGAGGAAGCTCTAGCCTCCTGCCGCAAAACAGACTACCGTCCCGAGTTGGCCTGGACCTGTTGCGACTACGCCGACGCGTTATGTCAACGAGGGGGACCCGGTGACGCCGATAGGGCGGCCGCTCTGCTGGACGAATCGCTGGCCATCTCCACCGAGTTGGGTATGCCACCTTTGATGGAGCGCGCGAAGACCCGCCGGGAGGCCATGGGGCCGCAACCGTCGGCCCCGGCAACCTACCCTGACAGACTGACCCAACGGGAGGTGGAGGTCCTGCGCCTCATCGCCCTGGGCCGGAACAACCGTGAGGTTGCCGAAGAACTGGTCATCAGCCTACGCACCGTGGCCCATCACGTCACCAGCATCCTCACCAAAACAGGCGCTGACAACCGCACGGAAGCGGCGGCCTATGCGGCCCGGCAAGGCCTGGTTTCCTGGTAGATACCAGCCCCAGTCCTGTCAGCGTCCATCGTCGCAGCAGTCCCAGCCTCCCCGATCCAGAGTGATATGGGACATTGTTCCCATGCCACCTCTCCGGTCTTGCTTAACGGCTTGTCAGTTGTTCCCATGCGCCGAACCAATCTCCGCTTTTTCCACATTTCGAAGTTGGGAACTCATTACGATGTCGGTCTTCGCCTCCCCGTCTAACATGCTGAACAAGCAAGTTAAACAAAACGGGGAGACGAGAAAATGACAACACTAACCGTCAACAATATTTTTGGAATCCGGGCAATCGAGGACCAACCGATCACCGGCCAACAAGACGCTGACGAAGTAGTAGCAACCGTCGACTCCATTGAATTCCCAATATTGGCCGATGGGCTTTTGCTCGCGGTGGCAACGCTCATCTCGCGTTTCGTCGAACGAGCGTTCGGGCCAGCAGATAACTATACGAACTTAGAAGACATCCCAGACTACTACTTCCCCCCACGTTGCTGCGGCTAGAACTCAGGCTCGGCGCCAACCGGTTTATTCACGATAAAAGAGAACTTAAGGAGATAACTATGTCCACCACCATGAATGCTGGCCCGGAGACCATTAACCGCATCGCCGACGGCGCTTATCCCGCCCTGGCCATGCTGGCGGGGATGCAGCTTGACTTATTCACTCCTCTGGAACGCGGATCAATGATCGGTGAAGAGATCGCCCAGGCTATCGGAGTCGACTCGGCCAAACTGAAGCCGCTGCTCTACGCCCTGGTATCAGCAAACCTGCTAACAGTGGATGGAGTCTGGTTCGCCAACACAGCCGAATCGGCCCATTTCCTGGTCTCAGGAAAGCCGGATTACATCGGTCATCGCCACGCCAACATGGCTCGCCGGTGGAACTCGGTTCTCCACACTGCCGAGTCGATACTGGAGGGCAAGGCTAAAGCCAAGCTCGACTTCTCCGACATCGGCGAAGATGAACTTGAAGTATTTGCCAGGGGCATGCATAAAGAAACGCTTAACGCGGGGCGGGACCTGGTGGCCAGGTACGACTTTTCTAAGCATCGCAACTTGCTGGACGTTGGCGGCGGCACCGGCGGCATGTCCTTCGCGGTGGTGGAAGCTCAGCCTCAGATCCGGGCGACGATAGCGGACATTCCGGCGATGACGCCGATCACCCAACGCTCAGTTAGGGAGGCCGGTTTCTCAGAGCCGATCCAGGTGGTGACCGCGGATATGGTAGAGGGGACCTTGGAAGACTCTTATGACGCCGTCATCATGAAGAGCTTCATTCAGGTCCTTAACCCTGATCAGGCTCGCCGGGCGCTGGCGAACGTCCATCGGGTTACCGAGCCGGGCGGCACGGTTTACATCTTGGGAGCGGTTCTGGACGATTCGCGGCTGTCACCCCCAGAGGCCGTGGCATCCAGCCTGAACTTCCTGAATATCTACGACGGCGGTCAGTCCTATACCGAAGGGGAATACAGGGACTGGCTGACCGAGGCGGGATTTGTGGATGTTGAGCGGGTGGTGACTTCCAGCGGAC
>Ga0209554_1001136_pt1 | contig 20893 bp, 24 predicted proteins | sample MarorgKNORR_S2LV_5_FD_188221 | JGI IMG/M metagenome (GOLD analysis project Ga0209554, IMG submission 188221) | Marine microbial communities from the Southern Atlantic Ocean, analyzing organic carbon cycling - Bottom_A/KNORR_S2/LV (SPAdes) (version 2) | ecosystem: Environmental > Aquatic > Marine...
CCACCCCGGCCAGCTCGGACTCCCCGAGCACCACGGACTACCGCAAGGTGGTCTTTGGCAAGGCCGCAATCAAATTCCAACTCGATGACGAGAAATTCGTCATCGATGGCAGTAAAATGCAGATCAGACCTGAAGACCGTATTAATCGGCGCTTCAAGGCAGAACCGATGGGGGAGTGAAAAATGCGCGATATTGGAATTGATGTTAAAATGCCCGAGGGCGAATGGGATGGCGATGCCAACTGCCCGTTCTACGGCAGCCTAAGGCTACGCGGACAGGTTTTCGAGGGGATTGTTTCCCGTAACGGGATGCAGAAGACCGTTGTCATCGAGCGCGAAAACGTTCGCGCCATGCCGAAATTCGAGCGTTATGAGAAGCGCACTGGCCGACTCTCGGCTCACCTGCCCAGTTGCATAGGTGAATTGGATCTCGGCGACCGCGTCAAGGTGATGGAATGCCGCCCATTGTCAAAGACGGTTTCGTTCTGCGTGGTTGAAAATCTGACCGAGGAGGGAGTCTGATGAAGGGAATCGCCGGAAAGGTGACCCGTGGTCTGCCGACCGCAGCCCGCTTGACCTGTGCCGACAATACCGGCGCCAAAGTCGTCGAAATCATCGCCGTACCAAAATTGGGTGGGACCATGCGTCGCTATCCCAGTGCCGGTGTCGGTCATATGATCAAGGTCAGCGTGAAGAAGGGCACTCCCGAGACCCGCCGGCAGATGTTCTCGGCGGTAATCATCCGCCAACGCCGCCCGTTCCGTCGTGTCGACGGAACCTGGGTGCAATTCGCCGATAATGCCTGTGTCATCACCAATGAGCGCGGAGAGGTTCAGGGTACCGATATCAAAGGTCCGGTTTCTCGTGAATCGGCAGAGCGTTGGCCAAGAATCGCCGCCACCGCCAAGCAAATTGTATGAGGTGAATAAGATGGTCAAGAGCAGCAAACCGGGAAAGCAACGCAAGAGCGCGGCAAATGCACCGATTCACATCCAGCGCAAGCGCCTGCGCGCCCGCCTGCAGAGCGACGACCCACGTCTCGCCGCAGTCCGCTCGGTCACTATCCGTACCGGCGATGAAGTACGGGTTCTGCGCGGCGACTTCGCCCATGGCGGCAAGCGTCACGGCGGCAAGCGAAAAATCGCCGCCCAGGACAAGAAATCACACAAGGTTCTCCGGGTCGAATCGAGCAAGGGTCGTATATTCATCGAAGGCCTTGTGGTTTCGACCTCAGATAATAAGGACGAGGCGGTTTCCGTCCACGCCTCGAATGTCGTCGTCGTCAAACTCGACGAGACCGACCCTTTGCGAATGCAGAAGTTGACGGCGGACAGGAGTTGATTAATTGGGTTCAGGAAGTCATCTAAAGCGCTTGGCAATGCCTCGAAGTTGGGCTTTGCCACGAAAAATCTCGATATGGGCATCACGCCCCCGTTCCGGTGCTCATAGCCTTGAGTACTGCATGTCCATTTCAACCGTCATCCGCGATGTTCTCGGCTTTGCTGATACCGCTCGAGAGGTTCGCCGAATCCTACACGAAGGCAGGGCACTTGTCGATGGGCGAGTCGTTCGCGACGCCCGCCGTGGCGTCGGTCTGATGGATGTTCTGACCCTTGGCGAAGAGCACTATCGCTGTGTACTGGATAAGAATGGGAAACTGCGCTACCAGCAGATTCCCCCCGACGATGCCGAGTGGAAGGTCTGCAGAATTGAGGGCAAGTCGACCATCAAGGGCGGAAAGACGCAATTGAATCTCCACGACGGCCGCAACATCCTCGTCGATGATGCAGATGAGTTCAGCACCGGAGATTCGCTGAAAATACAACTACCCGACCAAGTAATCCTCACCCACCTCCCCTTTGAGGAGGGCTCCCAAGCCTACCTCATCGGCGGAAGTCACGTTGCTACCATCGCCCATATCAAGGAACATATCGTCAAGCGCTCAACCATGCCGAACGAGGTATTGTTCGACGAATTCGGCACCATCGCCCGACACGTATTCATCGTCGGAGATGACACCCCACTACCGAAGGCGGAGGTGGCACAATGAGTGAGTCGCTAACTTCCATGACCGCACCTCGAATCACCAAGGTGACGGTGAATATCGGTGTCGGTGAAGGCGGTTCTCGCCTGCAGAATGCAGAATCGGTTCTCGCTCTACTCACCGGAGGTACTCCGATCCGCACCCTCGGTCGGATTCAGAACCGCGACCTCAAGGTGCGCAAGGGCGCACCGATAGGCTGTAAGGTCACCATTCGTGGCAAAGCATCGATTGAGAAGTTCCTCACCGATGCCTTCTGGGTACGTGAGAATACCATCCCCTCATGGAGTTTCGATCGACAGGGTAACCTATCCTTTGGAGTCAGTGATTATACAGAATTCCCCGACCAGAAGTACGACCCGGATATCGGTATCTACGGGATGGACATCAACGTCGTTCTAGAGCGCCCGGGACACCGTGTCTCCCGTCGTCGCCGTCGCAGTCGAAAAGTAGCTAATAGCCACCGTGTGAGGAAGGATGAATCCATCGCTTGGTTCGCTGAGAACTACAAGTTGAAAATACAGGAGGAGTAATTGATGGCAAGAGAACATGGAATTGAGATCGGCCGCACCGTAGGGTGCCGTAGATGTAACCGCAAGCGCGGATTGATTCGTCGACATGGTCTGAACCTTTGTCGTCAGTGCTTCCGTGACATAGCCGCCGATATCGGCTTCAAGAAGTATAGTTAAGGAGGTGTGAAGGATGCAATTTGATCCCCTGAATGACGCAATGGTGAAGATATTCAATGCTGAGCAAGCCGGAAAATTTGAGGTGCAGATAGCCCCCGCGAGCAAGATTCTCGGGTCGGTACTCGACATCATGCAGAAGTCCGGTTACATCGGTGAGTTCGAGTCACAAGAAGATGGCCGCGGCGGTTCGTACAATATCGTATTACGCGGTGCCATCAACCGCTGTGGAGTGGTTAAGCCGCGCTTCAGTGTTCGCCGCCAAGAATTTGAGAAGTGGGAGAGCCGTTATCTCCCGGCCAAGGACTTCGGCCTGCTCATCCTGACGACCAATCAAGGCGTGATGAATCACTACCAAGCCAAGGAAAGCAGAATCGGTGGCCGATTACTGGCATATGTGTACTGAGGTGAAAAAATGGTAATTATAGACAGAATCGAACACTTCATCACAATCCCTGAAGGGGTTGACGCCAAGTTAGCCGATAATGGTGACGTCACCATTTCCGGTGATAATGGCACACTCTCACGCAATTTCAGCCATTTCAAGGTACAATTGTTCGAGCAGGACAACGGCCTATTGGTGCGCGTCGACCTGCCACGCCGCAAGGAAAAGGCAGTGGCCGGAACTTGGAATGCCCACCTCAACAATATGGTCAAGGGAGTGTCCGAGGGCTTCATCTACCGTCTCAAGGCGGTCTACTCACACTTCCCCATGAACCTGAAGGTCGTCGACCAGGCAGAATTGGTCGTCAATAACTACTTCGGCGAGAAAATTCCCCGCCGGGCGGTATTTGTCGGCGATGTTGAAGTCAGAGTCGAGAATAAGACCGAAGTAGTCGTTTCCGGATACGATAAGGAATCGGTCGGCCAGACCGCTGCCAATATCGAGCGTTGCTGTAGTGTGAAGAAGCGTGACCGACGAGTCTTCCAAGATGGAATTTATCTGGTGGCCAAGGAATAAGAGGAGGAATGATAATGGCAGAAGATTACGAAAGTATGACCGTCTCTGAGTTGAAGGAATTGCTCAAACAGCGAGAACTGAAACTCTCAGGCAAGAAATCCGAGCTCATCGAGCGACTACTGGAATTCGACGGCGTAGAAACCGACGACGAATCCGGCGCTGACGCCAGCACTGACGACAGCACTGACGACGAAGACTCCAGTGATTCGGATGAGTCAGAGGATTTCGACGAATTCGATGATGAGGAGGACTGGGATGATGAAGAAGAGGACGGTGAATACGTCGTCAAACAGAAGCCCGAACTAGACGATGTGACCAAGGCTGCATTCGCCCTGCGGGCAGAGCAGAAGAAGAAGACTCCTTCCTTCCGCCGCCAAGAGTGGTACCGCTACCGTCGTCTGGCCAAGTCAGGGTGGCGCAAGCCGAGCGGAATGGACAGCAAACTGCGCCGTAACTACAAGTATCGCGGCGCACTGGTGAAAATCGGTCACGGCAAGGTTGCCGAAGCCCGATGGCTTCACTCCAGCGGTTTCCGCGAGGTCATGGTGCACAATGCCACCGACCTCGATGATATCAACCCGGCAACCCAGGCCGCCCGAGTGGGCGCTACCGTGGGTGGTCGAAAGCGTGAACAGATTCACCTCCGTGCCGATGAATTGGGCATAAGAATTCTAAACCGCAGGAGGGGTGTCTGATGCAGATCACCAACCAGAAGAAGATGGCGGCACGATTGCTGAAGTGCGGTGTCAACCGGGTTTGGATTGACCCTCACCGCGTCGACCAGGTCGCAACCGCGGTGCAGAAGGATACCATCCGCGAGCATATTGCCGAGGGCTGGATTCGGGCTATGCCGATTCAAGGTATCAGCCGCTCGCGCGCTCGCGTCATCGCCCGGCAGAAGGCCAAAGGCCGTCGCAAGGGACATGGCAAGAGGTCAGGTACCCACAATGCCCGCGACCCGAGGAAGAACCGCTGGATGCGCAATATCCGTGCCCAGCGCCGTGTGCTCAAGGAATTGCGCGCCGATGGCACCTTGAAACCCTCCAATTACCGCTACTACTACCGCAAGGCAAAGGGTGGCTCATATCGCTCGATCGCCCACATGAAGACGCAGATGGAAATCGAGGGAATGGTAATCACTGGAGGTGAATCTTGATGGCACACGGACCTAGACAAAGAGCACAATACCGCCGCCGCCGCACCGGCGAGACCGATTATGGCCGCCGCCTCAAACTACTGCGAAACGGTAGTCCACGCGCGGTGGTACGCATTTCCAACACCCAGACAACGGCCCAGTTGGTCATCTACAAACCCGATGGCGATCAGGTCGTGGTCGGGGCGACCGGAGAAGGGCTGGTCAAGAAATACGGCTGGCCTGAGAAGATGTCGCGCAAGTCGGTTCCGGCTTCCTATCTAGTTGGATACACTCTCGGCAAGGCCGCAGTGGCCGCTGGCCATAGCAATGCGGTACTCGATATCGGACTTTCAGCATCGGCACCCGGGGCACGAGTTTTCTCAGCCCTGAAGGGAATGGTCGATGCCGGGATGGAGATACCCCACGGTGAATCGATTATTCCACCTCAAGAGCGCATCGACGGCGCGCATATCGATGCTGGGGTTGCCAAGGTGGTCGATAAGACCAAGTCGAAGATTGAGGAGGCGTTTTAATGAGCGAAGAAACCACTAAGAAAGTCGAAGAAACCCCTGCCATGACTGCGACTGACGCACCGGCCACCGACGCACCGGCCACCGATGCACCGGCTATGCATGTCGAGGTGGAGGAGGTCGAACTCGACCTGTCCGGCTTGGCGCCCGGACTTCAATTAGCCTTCAATCCACAGGAATCCACCGAGACAGAAATGCCTCGCCGCCGCCGCGGTGTCGGCCAGGACCCAATCCTCGCCCTGCGAACCTGGGAGCCGCGTACCCGTCTGGGACGAATGGTTGCCTCAGGGCAAATCCGCACGATGGAACAGGCCCTGCGCTCGCGTCTGAAGATTCGTGAAGTCGAAATCATCGATGCTCTACTACCCAACCTTGAGGATGACGTCCTCAAGGTCAACATGGTTCAGCGAATGACCGACAGTGGTCGAAGAATGCGCTTCAGCGTCATGGCCTGTGTCGGCAATAAGGACGGCTATGTCGGCTTGGCAATCGCCAAGGGCAAGGAAGCGGCTTCGACCATCGCCAAAGCGATTGTCCGTGCCAAGTTGAACGTCATTCCGGTGATGCGCGGCAACGGTTCGTGGGAATCGAGTTCCGGTGGCGGCCGCAGTATCCCGCTGGCCATTACCGGACGTTCGGGTTCGACCCGGGTCACCCTCTTGCCGGCACCATCGGGTAAGGGACTGGTCATCGGCGAGTACGGCAAGCGGGTCCTGACCTTGGCTGGCATCACCGATGTCATCAGCCGCTCGAAGGGTCAGACCCGAACCACCATCAATTACTCTCAGGCGACCTATAACGCGTTGGCAAACCTCAACAAGATGCGCATCAGCGACGAGCAGAAAGAGCGTCTATTCATGGCCGAAGGGAGGTTGTTGGAATGAGTTGGTTGATCGTCAGGGTACGCTCCGATGTCAATGTCGAGCATTCCATCAAGGAGACCATGCATCACCTCAATCTGACCAAGGTCAATCATGCCACCATAGTTCCCGAGCGCCCGCAGTATGCGGGAATGTTGCAGAAGGCCAAGGATTACATCACCTGGGGTGAAGTATCAGCCGAGACCATCGAGACGATTCTACGTCAGCGCGGCAGGCTTGTCGGCGACGCTCCTCTGAGCGACGAATACGTCGCCGAAAACAGTGATTTCAAAGATATCACGGCTTTCTCTGCCGCGCTAGCCAGCGGCGATGCGGTCATCAAGGACATTCCCGAACTGAAGCGGGTCTTCCGCCTTGCACCACCGACCGGTGCCCAGGGCTGGGGTGGCATCAAGCGCAGTTTCGTCATCGGCGGAGCACTGGGTGCTCGCGGCAGTGCGATCGAGGCACTGGTAGAGAGAATGATCTGAGGTGATTAATAATGGGACGAACAGGAAAATTTCGAGGACGCAGTCGCTACCACGGGCGTGGCAAGAAAGCCGGCCGTGGTGCTGGAAAGCGTGGTGGCCGCGGCAATGCGGGAATGAACAAACATCGCGTGATGTATCGAATCAAGTACATGCCCGACCACTGGGGTATGCATGGTTTCAACCGTGACCCGAGTCTATGCACAGTTCACGTCACCGTCAATGTCAGTGCCCTTGAGAAGATGGCAGGCGATGCCGACAGCATCGACCTGGGCGAGTTCGCCATCGATAAGTTACTCGGCTCGGGCCGAATCAGCAAGGCCCTCAACATCACCGTCGAGCACGCCAGCGCCAAGGCCATATCCAAGGTCGAGGCCGCCGGTGGCTCAATCACCCTGTCACGGGGTGGCGACGCTGATGAGTGGGAAGAGTCTGAACAGGGTGAAGAATCCGAAGGCTCCGACTAGGTCGGCAAAGAAATTCAGCTACGACTACAACCTTGAGGAGGAATGAAGAAAATGGCACATCGTCCAATACCTTGGGCCATCGGTCTCTTTGGGGTTCTCTACTTCGGTACCCTGATTTATTGGCAATGGGATGCACTATTCTCCGATGGAGTCGTGCAACTGGAGCGCGACCGAGCGATATTTGGTCTAGCGATGTCGTTGGTCCACCTCGCCTACTGTATGTGGGCCTTGATGACCGACATTCCCGACAGGCTGAAACAGATTCCATTCATCGGCTCGGGTTTGAAATTCGTCGGTTGGCTGATTATCTTTGCAATCTGCATCTGGTATGCACGCCCTTGGGGTGGTGGCGATCAGGAAGCCATCGGTTTCCTCTTTGTCGGCGTCATCCTGATGGGCTTCATCACCGCCATAGCACTGACCTGCGTGATGTATTCTGGCGATGAGACCAGCCGTCTGTACGCACTTCGTCGATTCGTCGATGTCTATCCGGCCATCACCAAACCCGAAGGCCACGTCCGCTTCAACAGTAAATTGTGGACGACGACCTTTGTTCTAGTTCTCTACTTCGGCATGACCAACGTCATGATATGGGGTATGTCGGGTACCGCCCTCGACGTTTTCAGTGGCTTCCGCGCCATCATGGCCGGTGCCAGCGGAACAATCATGCATCTGGGTATCGGACCAATCGTCACCGGCTCGATCATCATGCAGTTGTTCGCCGGTGCGAAAATCATCAAACTCGACCTGCAGGACAGTAACGACAAAGCGCTGTACCAAGGGGTGCAGAAGTTGGTCGTTCTGATAATGATTCCAGTCGAGTCGATTCCCCAGACCTATGGTTTTCTCGACCCTTCGGTCGACCTGATTACCAGTTATGGCCAAGGCTGGGCCAGTGCGGTCATCGTGGCGCAACTATTCGCCGGCTCGTATCTGGTGTTCCTTCTCGATGAACTGGTCAGCAAGTGGGGTATCGGCTCCGGTATCTCTCTGTTCATCGCCGCCGGTGTAGCCCAGTCTACCTTTGTCGGAACCCTTTCTCCGCTCTCGGTCGCCGGTGGCGCCTACAGCCTGCAGAATCCGCCCTCCGGTGTATTACCGATGATATTCTACATGTTCCGGACCGCCTCGAATGCCGAATTGGTCGCCAATAACGGATTCGAATCGATATTGCTCACCCATGCCAACCCGCTGGTAGCGTTAGCCAGCTCGGTTATCGTGTTCCTGGTGGTGGCATTCGCCGAATCGAGCAAACTCGAGTTGCCCTTGACGCACGGCAAGGTCCGCGGTCATCGTGGCCAGTATCCGATTCGCCTGGTCTATGCGAGTAACATACCGGTCATCTTGATGGCCGCTCTATTGGCCAACATCAACATGTTCTCACTACTGTTCTGGTCACATCCCACGCTCTCTAAATTCCCCATTTTAGGAAGCAATGGTTGGTGGTCCAAGGCCGAGTATATCGGCTCATTTCAACCTGGTCAAAGTACTCCCTCCGACGGTTTTGCGTGGTATTCAAGTATGGTCAACGGGGTCAATGATTGGCTCATACCCCTGCTCAACCAATCCGGCGATATCTATGGGCATAGCCTATTCCAGATCATGATGCACGTGTTCATCTATGTCTCGGTGATGACCCTGGGTTCGATGGTGTTCGCCAAGTTTTGGATCGAGACCACCAATATGGGCGCCAAGGATGTCGCCAAGCAGATCGAGCGCACCGGCATGCAGATTCCCGGATTCCGTAAGAATCCGGTCGTGCTGGAGAAGATTCTCCAGCGCTACATCCCGCCGGTCACCAGTTTCTCCGGTGCATTCGTAGGTCTGTTGGCGGCCGGCGCCGACCTGCTGGGAACGGTCGGTAACGCCACCGGTACCGGACTACTGCTGGCCGTAGGCATAATCTTGCGAACCTATGAACAGATTCAGAAGGAGCAGGCGATGGAGATGCATCCCATGCTTAGGCAGTTCTTCGGAGCGGATTAGGCGCTTCTCGTATTGAATATAGTAGCGCCACTTCAAGCATGATGGCGTTATCTACTGCTACATTTCACCTGTGCTATGCACAGGTGTAGTCATCATTTTGATTTCTTGGCGCTACGTGACGAAGCTCCATTCGGCTCCTCGGGCCCAGTGCGTCCGAGTCCTTGCGATACGATTTCAAGGACGCACTGCGAGGAACAAAGAGGAGACTGCGCTTGAAGCAGAATTGTACCCCTCATCAGCAGTATGGAACAAAGAGTCTCAGATGAGCGTCTGCGACTCGCTTAATCAGGTCCGCGAATCGACCACAACGATTCAAATTGAAGCATTACGAGTGTGGTCATTGGCGAGGAGCCACGCCGAAGGCGCTTGCGGGATGTTTTCCGGTTTCGGAGATTCACTCTTCTGTGCCAACTTTGAAAGCGGATTGGATATTGGCTAGGAATGCGTGTAAGGATTCGCTGGCAATTGCTGAGCAGTCGCCCATTTTTTTGCCCATCTCATTACGTCACGTTCATATAGCATGTGCCAAACCGCTGAATGCTTGCGCCTACCGACGGCGTTGCCGATTGAGCCTTTTCGAAGGCAGTGAAATTCGGCATCCGGTGATGCAAGCCGAAGCAATGCGATTCCAAGGAACCGTCCAACAAGGGCGAGCTTGGGGTTTAGGAAGGTGAACCAACGTTAACGACTTATTGCGAATGTGCAATAGGAGTAGATTATTAAAAATGTAATGTGTTAACTTGTCAAATACCAATAAATATCAGCTAAGCGATACAAAGCTTCTAGGGATTGAAAGAATGATTTCTTACGAAATCTGGTTGATCCTGCCAGAGGCGACCGCTATTGGAGTTCGATTAAGCCATGCGAGTCGAGAGTCTTAGGGACTCGGCATACTGCTCAGTAACACGTGGATAACCTGCCCTACGCTGGGGGATAACCTCGAGAAATTGAGAATAATACCCCATAAGCCACTATGCCTGGAACGGTTTGTGGCCAAAAGCTCCGGCGGCGTAGGATGGGTCTGCGGCGTATCAGGTTGTAGTGGGTGTAATGTACCTACTAGCCTTCAACGCGTACGGGTTGTGGGAGCAATCGCCCGGAGATGGATTCTGAGACACTAATCCAGACCCCACGGGGTGCAGCAGGCGCGAAAACTTCACACTGCAGGAAACTGTGATGAGGGAACTCCAAGTGGTACCACGAATGTGGTATCCTTTTCTTGACTCTTAACAGGTCTTGGAATAAGGGGTGGGAAAGACCGGTGCCAGCCGCCGCGGTAATACCGGCACCTCAAGTGGTCGTCGCTTTTATTGGGCCTAAAACGTCCGTAGCCGGTTTGGTAAACCCGTGGGTAAATCAACCAGCTTAACTGGTTGAATTCTGCGGAGACTGCCAAACTTGGAACCGGGAGAGGTGTGAGGAACTCTTGGGGTAGGGGTAAAATTTGTTTATCCCAGGGGGACCACCTGTTGCGAAGGCGTCACACTAGAACGGATTCGACGGTCAGGGACGAAGCCTAGGGGCACGAACCGGATTAGATACCCGGGTAGTCCTAGGTGTAAACGCTGTGGACTTGGTGTCGGGAGTCCCTAGAGGGCCCCCGGTGCCGCAGCGAAGGTGTTAAGTCCACTGCCTGGGGAGTACGGTCGCAAGGCTGAAACTTAAAGGAATTGGCGGGGGAGCACTGCAACGGGAGGAGCGTGCGGTTTAATTGGATTCAACGCCGGAAAACTCACCAGAGCCGACTGTCAGATGAAGGCCAGCGTAATGAGCTTGCTGGATTGTCAGAGAGGTGGTGCATGGCCGTCGTCAGTTCGTACCGTAAGGCGTTCTGTTAAGTCAGATAACGAACGAGACCCTCATCCTCATTTGCTAACTCAGTCGCAAGATTGGGTGCACTATGGGGAGACCGCTTGATGAGAAATCAGAGGAAGGCGAGGGCAACGGTAGGTCAGTATGCCCCGAATGCTCTGGGCTACACGCGCGCTACAAAGGACGGGACAATGGGAGGCCACGCCGAGAGGCGGAGCTATCCCGAAACCCGTTCATAGTTCGGATTGAGGGCTGTAACTCGCCCTCATGAAGCTGGATTCCGTAGTAATCGTGTTTCAAAATAGCACGGTGAATATGCCCCTGCTCCTTGCACACACCGCCCGTCAAACCATCTTAGTTGGGGGTGGGTGAGGCTACGTTTTTTTGGCGTATTCGAGCCTGTCTTCGACAAGGAGGGTTAAGTCGTAACAAGGTATCTGTAGGGGAACCTGCAGATGGATCACCTCCTAAGAAACCGGGGGCGGGGAGTCTTTCGAGACTCCCCGTCGCCAACTTTTTTTTTCGATTTTTTTTGCTAAAGACGCCGCCGGCATCTTCCGTAATTGAAGAGCAACGATGAAATGTCGGGCATCAATAGGAATGGCCATGCAACCACCCAAAGATTCCTCAGACTGGTTCAACCCTACCGAAGGTACGGCACCGGCACAGCCAGCCCAACCAGCCCAACCAGCCCAACCAGCCCAGCCAGCACCAGCGCAACCAGCGCAACCAGCGCAACCAGCGCAACCAGCGCCAGCCCAACCGGCACCAGCCCAACCTCAAGTCGTCGGAATCGCTCAGCCAGGCCAACCCCAAGTTGTGGGAACCCCGCAACCGGTGATGCTCGGTGCGGCCCAACCTGGGGTGATGGGAGTGGCGCAACCAACGATGGTCGCCGGGGCACCGGGTCAATTTGCCGGCCAGCAGGTGATGGTCGGTGGAATCCCGACCACCAATGCGACACTTGCTCTCATCCTCGCGATAGTATCTATTTTCCTTGGCGGGATATGTTTGGCGATTCCATCCCTCATCATCGCCAATGGTGCTCTTACGATAACCAATCAATACCCCGGTCATCCGGATGCAACCAATGCTAAGGCAGCGCAGATCATCTCGTGGATAATAATCGGCCTTTTCGCATTGCTCGTCTTTGCAATAATAGTCATGGTCGTAATAGCTGGAGTTACCGCTTGAACCACGTTGGATGACGATGCTGACCGATGAGCAGAAATTGTGGCTGGATGCCGGCATTGCCGAGTTTGACTCCGGCCGGTTCTGGGACGCTCACGAAGAGTGGGAAGACCTGTGGAAATCTCTCAAGGCACAGGATTACGATGTGCTCTACGTCAAGGGGATTCAGGGTCTGATTCAATCCGCAGCACTGCTGTTCCAGGTCGAGAAACAGAATCGGCGCGGGGTGGTGAACATGTGGGGAAAACTAACCGATAAGTTGGGCTTACCTGGGAATCCCAAGATGGTTGACCTGTGGGGGGTGGAAGTTGAGCCTCTACTCACCGCCCTTCAGCCCTTCTACCTCGATGCGGCCTCAGACCAGCCACTGTGGGAGTTGGTCGCCAGCGATGTCAAGATCGCCAATCCCGCATGAATGCGTTATGCATTAACTTTAATGCAATTATAATTATCGAATATGGCCATTATTTTCGCTGCATCTTATCGGTGATTTTACCCTTGAAGGTCAGCAGATTGAGTCGCGGCGCATCGAGACTGACGCTGATGGTCGCGCCGCGATTGAAATGGTACTCATCCCAGCCGTCAGGTACCACATAGCCGCGGTGCATATCGCTGGTGAGCACCGTCACCTCATTCGTCCACGCAATGTAGGCTTCTGGATGGGCGCCGCGCTCAGCCCGGTAAAGGTCGCGGGCGACGACCAGATAATGACTGTCGATTTCATCTTCGGCAATCGCCACCTCACTTGAATCCGCGATGTGGGCAAACCAGGCGCCCTGACCGACGTAGGTCGAGAACAGCAACCCCGAGGAATGTTGCTCAAGGTCTATCTCGCCGCGTTGCAGCCGATACTTCGACGGTGCATACTGGTGGGTATTGGCGACCAACAAATCGTTTAGTGCCGGGTCAGAGACGATTTTGTTTCCGCTGGTTGAAGTGATGGTCGCCTGTAGGCGGGGAAGGGAATTGACGATTGCTTCTCCGGCCAGAGCCGCTTCCAGATCGGCCGGAAATGTTGCCACCGTCGAGTCCATGAAAAATCCCAGACTACCATCCGGGTCGTCATCACGAGGGTGACTATTGACCCCCATAACCGGTGTCGATGAATCTATATTGTGAGATATTGAGGTCAATGTTCCGTCACCTCCGAGGATAATCACCAGGTCCCGTCCGATGAAATCTGCACGGCTGACCTTCTCTCTGGCTTTGACGTCGAGGCGAACTCGTCCGTCAGCGACAAATTCCTCTAGAGTTCCCCGCACCGCCGCAAGACTCTCGTCGTGCACCGGCTCATGGGTCTTCTTGTAGACCATCAGGACATCACGGGTCATCTTCTTCGTCTTCGCGAAGCGGCTTGACCTTATCAGTTAAATCACCCGGGTATTGCGCATATTAACAAGGGAGGCGAGATGCGACATGAGTGATTCTCAACCACGCCTGCCAAACGGCCAGTTCCTGACCGAGCGTTTCCCGGTTCTCACCTATGGCCAGACCCCTACCGTCGATACACAAGATTGGCAATTCAAGGTCTGGGGCCATGGTCTGTCTGACAAGATGATCTGGGATTGGGAAGAATTCAATGCATTGGGAAGTCACGAGACGGTGCGAGATTTTCACTGCGTAACCACTTGGTCTCGCTATGACAACAAGTGGCAGGGAGTGCCGATAGAATCTGTCTGGTCAGCCATTGAGGCCAATCTGGAGGATGATATCAAGCCCGGTGCGGTGATGCTGCACTGCTATGGCGGCTATACTACGAATCTTCTGCTCGATGATTTTCTCAACCCCGACAATCTCTTCGCCAGCCATCACGACGGTCAACCACTCACCATTCCACACGGCGGCCCGATGCGCTTTGTCTGCCATCATCTCTATGCCTGGAAATCAGCCAAATGGATCAGCGGTATCGAATTGCTTGAACAGGACGACCGAGGATTCTGGGAGCGTCACGGATACCATCTCAGGGGTGACCCTTGGGGTGAGGAAAGGTTCTCCTATCAGGAGTGAACCTCTGCACATATTCAATAATCTCGACTAGGTGGCGTAATCATGCAAGAGGATAGCGAGACCGGCGAGGAATCGACCGACGAATCAACAACTCCAGACGCAGCAGATTCAGCTGCAAGTGAAGAAACCGCTGAATCTCCTTCAAAGGAAGTGATGGTCAGCGATAGCGTAGTTTCGGGTAATGTGCATACCGGAGACGTGCACCACCATAATACTGCGACAGACTCTCAAGAAACCTCCAACACCTCTGCCACATTTGGGCCCCCCTCCACATCTTCATCCTCACCCGGAGAAGGTTTCGTCGCCCCGGTGATGGTCGGTGCTGTTGGCACTCAAATGGCACAGCCGCAGCCATACGGTCAGGTATTGATGGTCGGGCCTCCCAGTGGTGCGGCAAAAATCATCGGCATCTTCATCATCATCTGGGGGGCCATCGGCCTGCTCGATGGGTTCAGTTTCTTCACCATGCCGATGACTGCGACATTCATTGGCTTGACGCTATTCTCATTGGGTATCAGTGGCGCATTCATCTACGCTGGAATGAAAGTATATTCATACAAGAAGTGGGGTATCCAACTGACCTGGATATTATTGCTGCTCGGACTTATTACTTCGATTGCTTCAGTGATGATGCTGCCGGATATGTTTGCACAGATGGTCGAAGATGGTGATGTGAGCCAAGAAGAAGTAGATGTTCTGGAATCACAGGGAGAATTGGTTACCGGAATCGGCATCGGCATCTCGGTTTTCTGTGGCGGCATATGTGCACTGATGGTCGCAATACCTTTGATGGTCGCCAATAATGGCTTGGATGGCTCATCACTGTTTTCACGCTCACCCACTCTAGTAGCAACTGGTAATTCAGAAGATAACTAGAATTGGAATAATTCCCCTGAGTGCTCCACCGCCATACCTAATGGCAGTGCCCGCATCGGTGGTTCAGGGTGAATGGAACATGGGAGAATTAGTGATTGGTCAGGCCGCAACATATGTCGAGGAATTGTGGGTTGAGTCACCTAAGCGCTACTCAATCACCCCGATAACCGAGGATGTCCAAAGGGTCGTCAGTGCCAGCGGTATCGTCGACGGACTGGTATTGGTAAACCCGATGCATATTACCGCCAGCGTCTATGTCAACGATCTGGAATACGGTCTGCACGACGATATCATGGATTGGTTGGAGCGTGTAGTTCCATTTGGTGGCCCCGATGGCAAGGAGGGAAAGGAATACCGCCATCATCGCACCGGAGAGGACAATGGTGATGCCCATCTCAAGCGGCAGTTACTCGGCCAGCAGGTGACGATGCCGGTCAGCAATGGTCGTCTCCATCTCGGTAACTGGGAACAGATACATTATGCCGAATTCGATGGTAAGAGGCGCAAACGCATCCTCGTCAAGGTCGTCGGTGTTCTTCCACTGCCTGAGTCCGAGACCTCGCCCTCTAAGGATGGGATGTCCGCTGCTGATGGGGTGGAGTAATGGGCGAAGAAGACAAGGAAACCTTGTTCAGTCAACCCCCTGAATTCTCCGGCATTGCCAAGGCGATGAAAATCGAGCCCGAGGAATGGCAGCGCGGCAAGGTCAGTGTCGCGGTGACTATTAGCGACGAGCATACTAACAAGGGCGGCATCGCCCATGGCGGCCTCTCTTCGATGATGCTCGACATGGCGCTCGGTGGCACCTTGGTTTCGACCCTTACCACTGATCAGTGGTGCGCTACCACGGCGCTGAATGTGAATTTCATCGACGCCGCTCAGGTGGGAAATCGTCTGACCGCTACCGGGAGAATCGTGCGCCGAGGTCGCAATGTCGCCCACTTGGCCGGAGAGGTTGTCGACCAAGGTGGTCGTCTGATTGCCACAGCCACAGGAACCTGGGCAATCTGGCAATCCCGTCCCGACAAGATGCCCGGTCGTGACGTTTAGGCGTCATAGGAGAGGTAGTACAGAGTGGATGATTCATCCCGATCCAATCCAGCAATCTTGCGGTTTTTCCCGGCCGCTTCCCACTTTTCGGCAAATTTCTCATTCTCCCAATCGGCAAGCAGGGTCGGATGAATGTAAGATGAGCGACACACCGTCCGGGTGTTTCTGAGGTCACCAGCGACCGTATCGATTACCGCCAGCATCGCCTTTTGCCGCTGTTTTGGTGTCGAGATGGCGATTTCTCCTCCCGTTGATAATTTTTTCAGCGCCAAATTTTCCTTCAATCCGTCAATCCATTCATCTCCATCGGCATCGATGACTCTGGCAAAACGCGCCGCGGTCTTCCACGTCGCCGCCCAAGTGCGGAAATCCTTGGCGGTATAGTCATGACTGGTAGCGTCGCGAATGTATTGATTGATGTGCTCGGCCTTCAGGTCGGCATCACCGCCGGACAGTGTATCATAGCGAAATAAATCCTGATTCTTGTGCTCGCCACCGACTTTTCCAGAAGCTTTGATCAGGTCGACAAGGTCGTCATCTTCGATGATCAGGTCCCATCTCTTGCCGGACTTTCCGTCGAAAATGAAATGCGCATCATGTCGCCCTTCGGCCTTCTCCCCAGTGATTCTCTTGAAATCTCTTTCCCTGAGGGTCGTCAGGCCATAGGACTCGTTTTTCTTGGCATATTCGTCACTTCCGACGCGGATATGAACAAGGTCCATCAGGCTTACGACGGTGGCACAGACTCTCGCCAATCCCATCTTACTGCGCTTTTTATGGGGTAAGTCCAAATCGGCCTTGACCCGCTTGCGAATTTTCGGAATCTGTCGGGCAAAACCGGCCAACCCGTCGAATTTCATCACTGATTTTATTTCCGTCCAATCGTCGTGGTAGCGATATTGTAATCGACCCTTGGCATCCTTACCGGTCGCTTGCAAGTGGCCACGAGCATCGGGGGAGAGCCAGACTTCAGCCCACGCGGGAGGTATCACCATCTTGTTGAAACGCTCGATGGTCTTCTTCGCAGTCACCGGTTTTCCGGATTCATCCCAATAATCCCAAGACAGAGCATCATCCTTGTTTTTCTTTTTTGCAAGTTTGCGCGAGAAACCGCTGATGGAAGTATCTGAGCGATTGAGTTTTGCACGTAAGAGTGCCTGCTCAGCGTCGGACTTCACGCTCCGACCAGTCTTTTCTCACTCTTGTAGTTCACCCCACGGATTATCTGGGGAAATATCTGGTGGTACAGGTTGTTGACTCAGGATGATGATGTCGGAAAGTTCACTATATGGGACATTTTCGCGTATGCATGCAAGCGAATGTAATGGAAATGGATTTGGACCGCGGTGGATTTTACTTCTCCCGGCCCTATACCATCGGAGGTTGGATACTTTGGGGAATCGGATTGGCTCTTGGCCTGGCCGGCTTGGTCGTTAGTTTGCTGCTCAGTGCTATGGGATTTCTGCTGATGGCTTTTGCCTCTCCTGGTTCACTTGAAGCCGAACTGAAGAAGATGCGAGTAGGTGCGCAACCGCAAGAAGTCCTCGAAGCAAAAGCCCAAGAAGGTGGCACTGAGGTCACCAGTTGGTGGCTGGGGATGCGCACCATCACCCCGAGTAATGACCCAAATGACTGGATTCTACCGGCGCCGGGGCCTGCCGTGTGGAACAACGCCGCCCCCTATGATGAGGACGAGGGTGGCCAACCAATAGCCGAACATCCGCATAAAGTCGGGACTCCACAGCCTGCGACAATTTCTGGATTCGGACTCTGGGCACTGGTTTCCGGGATTTCTGCCATCGTCGGCATGTACAAGCTTCTAGACGCACCACCCGCTCAGATCGAGGATTCCAACCCAGTGATTTTCCTTGTCTTCGGTGCAGTAATAATGCTTATCCTCGGACTGGTGGGATTTTTTAAGAATCGCATGAACAAGCAGATGCTCGATACTCCGACCTCGCTGATTCGCTCGGTGGCGGTCGGATATCCCGAACTGGTCGGTCAGGTCAGGCCGGTGGGCGAAGGTTCGATGTCGGTCGATGTCGGTCATGCCTCGCACCGCCGGGTTGAGAGGATCGTGGCTTACAGATGGACGCACGAGGTCTATCGCTGTCACACCGTCAAGAACGAAGATGGCAGTTCCAGCGAGAAATGTAATTGGGATGAGGTTGAGTCCCAAAAGGGGGAGATCCCATTCATTCTACACGATGGAACAGGCGGCTTGAAGATTGAAACCACTACTTTCAAGCGCCGCGATTGGGGTCAACAAATCAAGCGTTGGGAGAGCAATCACGACAATAATATCGGACGTGAATTATTCGGCCATATCGCCTCACAATTGCTCCACGGCGGGCGCATCAAGAAGCATCGTTGGACGGTTTGGGCATTGCGCCTTGGTGATCCTGTATATCTGCTCGGTAATACGGTGTCTCGCACCGATGCTGAGATTGATGCCGAGGGTATGGTGCGAAGTAAACAACACCAGCTTCTCAAAGTTGTAGGTGAAGACGCTCCAGGAGTACGTGCTGAAATCCGTCGTGGTACCGAGTTGTCGAATATCGGGCGAATGCGCTCGGGAATCGAGATGGTCGCCATCCCCTTTGCAATAATGCTTGGATTCATCGGATTATTTGCCGTTATCTGAGTCGATGACCTCAAGAACCGTAGCCGGGTCGCCCATTTCATGACTCTTCCTGATGTCGTGCTCGTCGGTGGCGCCCGCACTCCTTTCTGCGAATGGTCGGGCGGCAAGCGCGGCGATGGCGAAGCCGGCGGATTACTGCGCAATGTCAGCGCTCTGAAACTCGGTGCCGAGGCCATCAAGGGTGCGCTGGAGAACTCCAATACCCCGGCGACCAAGGTCGACCACGTGGTGATGGGTTATGCTCTACAGACCTGCGACCAGGCGATTTTCGGTGCCCGCCATGCTGGGCTATCGGCTGGGATTCCTGAAGAGGTACCGATGCTGACCTTGTCACGGATCTGTGGCAGTGGGATTCAAGCGATAATCTCCGGGGCGCAGATGATTAAACTCGGTGAAGCAAATACCGTGGTCGCCGGAGGAATGGAAAACCTCAGCCAGGCCCCCCACATCCTGCGCGACATGCGCGATACCTACCGGCTCGGACGGCCACCAAAGGCCGGGGAAGAACTCACCAAGGATATGGAGGATTATCTCTTCACCAACCTGCTCGATGGCATGTGCGGCTCATTCATGGCGCAGACCAGCGATGAGTTATGCCGTCGCAAGGGAATCACCCGTGAGGAGACCGATGCCTTTGCCGCCCTCAGCCATACCCGCACCGCCGTCAGCATCGACAGTGGCATGTGGGCCAAGGAAATCGTCGCCATCGACAATGGCGAGCGTATGGTCACCCACGAGGATGAAGACCATGTGGTACGAGGAACCACTCCCGAAACCTTGGCAGAATTGCGCACCGCCTTCGGTGAAGACAGTCTGGTCACCGCGGGAAATGCCTCTGGGGTAGTCGATGGAGCGGCCGCAGTGGTCATCAAATCGGCTGAGCAGGCCGAAGCCGACGGCGATAAAGCCCTGGCGCGAATCGTCAGTTGGGGAATCGTCGGTCTCGAGCCGGCGATAATGGCCTACGGGCCAGTCCCCAGCAGTCGTCTGGCGTTGGAGAAGGCCGGCCTTGAGGTCGAAGATATCGACCGCTGGGAAATCAACGAGGCCTTTGCTGGTCAGGCTGTGGCCTGTATCAAGGACTTGGGACTGGATGTCGCCAAGGTCAATGTCAATGGCGGCGCGGTCGGTATCGGTCATCCATTGGCCGCCACCGGTAGTCGATTGGTACTCACTTTGGCGCACGAACTTCGACGTAGCAATGGTCGTTATGGAGTTGCCACCGCCTGTATCGGCGGCGGGCAGGGTATTGCCATGGTAATCGAAAGCGAAGTCCACAACAAATCGCATTGACGTTCTGCCTCCGGGAAGTGGGTTGTATTGAGAGTAACCCAGATTGCGAAAGCCAGCCCTCAAGAAATCTAGTGGCTTTCGCTGGGTTTGCTTGATGTAGTAAAGTGCTATCGTGAATATATGGCCGACGTAGGACTGATTGTATCGATAATTGGTGGAGTAATATTTCTAATAATGGTGTTTTGGTTTTTCTCAACCTATAACCGACTGATTCGACTGCGTGAAAACGTCAATCAGGCTTGGTCGAATATCGACGTTCTGCTGACACAGAGGTATGAGATGTTGCCCAATCTGGTGAAGATGGTCAAGAGTTACGCCAGCCACGAGAAAGAGTTGTTTGAGAAATTCGCCGCCGCCCGACAGATGGCTGCCGGCGCCCTCCAGCAAGGTGATGTCAAAGGCGTCAGTCAGGCCGAGTCGATGCTCTCGGGAGTGATGCCGAAGATTTTCGCTCTGTCCGAGGCATATCCCGAACTGAAGGCCAACGAGAATTTCATGAAGTTGCAGGATGAGACCGTCTCGATCGAGAATCAGGTCTCCGACCGCCGCGAATTCTTCAATGCCAGTGCGACCAATTGGAACGCCGCCATCTCCATGATTCCGACCAACATCGTTGCTGGTTTCATGAGTGCAGCCCGACGTGATCTGTTCGAAGTCGCGAGTGCTGCAATGCGCTCCGCAGTTCAAATCGATCTCTAGTGCGTCCGAACCCAACATCAAGGTTTGAAGGACGCACGGCGAGGCGCAAGCGAAGAGGAGACTGCGCTGGAAGCAGAATCGTACCCCTCATCAGCAGTAATGAACAGAGAGTCTCGGATGAGCGTCTGCGACTCCGCTTGAACCGGTCCGAGCAAGCGAAGAGGAGAC